>Ga0315546_1000270_pt1 | contig 38778 bp, 30 predicted proteins | sample SalMarSW160170MG_FD_203833 | JGI IMG/M metagenome (GOLD analysis project Ga0315546, IMG submission 203833) | Salt marsh sediment microbial communities from the Plum Island Ecosystem LTER, Massachusetts, United States - Salt Marsh Sediment SW1601-170 ...
GTTGCATGGTAACTGGATAAGCGGAATAGATTTTATAGACCAAGCCCGGCTGGGCGAACTTGATAATATCCCTTCCGATCTTAAAACAAATCCGGGGAGAAATGTTTATTTCTTCCTTCCGTTACTTATAGGTCTTGCAGGTGCTTTCTGGCAGTATAAAAGAAATAACTCAGGCTTCTGGCTAATCCTTTCATTTTTCATTATGACCGGTCTGGCAATTATTGTCTACCTTAATCAGTATCCTAATCAGCCACGAGAAAGGGATTATGCTTATGCAGGCTCATTTTATGCCTTTGCTGTATGGATTGGCATGGGATTTATGTTATTGTATGAGAAACTTCAGAAATTACTTGGCGAGAAAATATCTACCGGAGTGACATTTGTAATACTGTTAGTTACCTGTCCGTTCCTGATGGCAATACAGAACTGGAATGATCATGATCGGTCGGGGCGTTACACTGCCAGGGATATAGGGGCTAATTATCTTAAATCATGTGACCCTAACAGCGTCTTATTCACTTATGGGGATAATGATTCATTTCCTGTCTGGTATGTACAGGACGTGGAGGAGATTCGCACAGATATACGTGTTGCAAACCTGAGCTATATCCAGGCTGGCTGGTATATAGAGATGATGAGACAGAAAGCTTTTGAATCAGATCCCCTCCCCCTTACACTGGGACCGGAAAAATATATCGAAGGAGTGCGAATACAGCTGCCCGTAAGCAGCAGGGAAAAACCTGTTGAGTTAAGCCAGGTCGTTCAGTTTGCCGGACAGGACGACAGAAGATATATGATTGACATAAGCGGAAGGGGTGATTATTTAAATTATTTGCCTGCAAATAAATTTATTATTCATGTTGATTCAGCAAAAGTCCTGTCAAATGGCACTGTTAAAGAATACTTTAAAGGCCGGCTTGTTACTCCTATGATTTGGGAATATTCTGATGAAAATGCATTTAAGGGCGACCTTGCAATAATGGATCTTATCGCAACAAATAACTGGGAAAGACCAATTTATATTTCAACCACTGTTCCATCAAGCCAGTATAAAGGACTCGAGGAGTTTTTTATTCAGGAAGGCCTGGCATACAGGATAGTACCTGTAAGGACTGATGAACCGGAGCAGGGAGAGTTCGGAATGATCGATCCGTTTGTGATGTATGACAACATGATGAATAATTTCAAATGGGGCAATGCAGAGGATCCTTCAGTTTATCTCGACGAGAATAACAAACGTATGTTCAGCAATTTCAGAAGATTATTCGGGAACCTGGGTAAGGCATTGCTTCAGAACGGCGATACTACAAGGGCAGTTGAGGCAGTACGCCGTGGTCTTAGTATAGTTCCTGCTGAAAAAATACCTGATGATTTTTTTTCGATCGGTCTTGCAGAGGTGTTGATAAGGTCAGGTAACAGGGAGGAAGGGGAGAAGATAATATATGATATAATTGAATATTCAAAAGAATATCTCGATTATGCAGTCGGATTAAGAGCTGACGACCGCTTCGGGCTCGAATATCCTGTTGGTATTAACATGCAGGCTTTACTAGATATTTATAATATGTCGGTCGCTTTGAAATATGAATCTCTGATAAAAATACTGGAGCCAGAAATAAATAATTACTACGGAAACCTTTACATGGAAAAATAAAATTTCTATGCGGTTTTTCAGGCTATGCTTTTTATACCGATGGCTCTATTCCGGAGCCCTTTTCAGGATTGAGACCGCTGAGAAGATAATATGTCTCACTTTTGATGACGGACCAGATCCCGGCTCTACTCCTGAATTATTACAATTACTTGATAAGCATAATATTAAGGCAGTTTTTTTTTGTAACGGTAAAGCTGCACAGGAGTATCCTGTTCTTATGGAACTTATAAGAGCCGGAGGCCATATAACAGGAAATCATGGCTACAATCATCCTGATGGCTGGTTAACACCTGTAAGTAAATATATGGAGGATATCAGCCTGGCATCCCGGTTTACATCAGGTGAATTATTCAGGCCTCCTTATGGCCGTTTAAGACCAGGACAGTACAGGAGACTGATAAAATCATACAAAATTATATTCTGGGATATTATGTCTTACGATTTTGACAATAAATTCGGGGGTGGTAATTCACTGAAGATCCTTAAGAGTAAAACCAGACCCGGATCAGTTATTGTTTTACATGACAGACCGGATTCTTCGATCCTCCGGTTTCTCGAGGAATTCATTGTTTTTTCGATCAGTTCCGGTTACAGATTCGTCATCCCCGAATTCGATGTTTAATATGCTGATGTCGGAGCCGGGAATAATGTTGGTATATGTTATCTTAATAAGGAAAAAGTATCGAAATATTATCGTGCTTCCGATACAGGTTAGTTTGTTTTAACAAATTTGCCTTTTATTTATCGGGATGAATTGATAAATTTGATAATTATAATATTGTCTAATTAATGAATATACTTATTCTTGGAGCCGGAGGCAGGGAACATACTCTTGCATGGAAACTTGCCCAAAGTAAGAAAGTAAACAGGATCTTTGTTGGTCCGGGCAATGCCGGAACTTCCGAAGCAGGAACAAATCTTAAGATTGATCCTGAAAATTTTCAGGAAGTAAAAAATGCTGTGGTTGATAATAAGATCGGGATGGTTATTGCAGGCCCTGAAGTCCCCCTGGTTGCCGGAATACATGATTTTTTCATTAATGATCCCTATCTAAGGTCTGTACCACTGATCGGACCTGTCAGTTCTGCAGCAAGGCTTGAGGGAAGTAAGGATTTTGCCAAGGCATTTATGAGCAGGTACAATATCCCTACTGCTGCTTATAAGACTTTTGATAAGTCTTCTCTCAGACAGGCCTGTGATTTTCTGAAGACACTCGAACCTCCTTACGTGCTGAAAGCTGATGGACTGGCAGCAGGCAAAGGAGTGTTGATCAAACATGATATTCAGGAAGCAGAGAAGGAGCTCAAGGCAATCATTGACGGCAAATTCGGACCAGCTGGCCGGAAAGTACTGATTGAACAGTTCCTTAAAGGCGTTGAATTATCGGTGTTTATCATCACCGATGGCAAATCATACAAGTTACTGCCTGAGGCAAAAGACTATAAAAGGGCAGGAGAAGGTGATACAGGTCTTAATACCGGAGGGATGGGTGCTGTCTCTCCTGTTCCTTTTGCTGATAACGACTTTATGGAGAAAGTCAGGCAGAGGATAATTGATCCTACAATGAAGGGGCTGAAGGAGGAGAAAATCGAATTCAAGGGATTTATTTATTTTGGACTCATTAGTGTAAAAGGCGATCCTTATGTGATTGAATATAATGTACGAATGGGTGATCCAGAAGCGGAGGTGGTGATACCAAGAATTAAATCGGATCTTTTTGAACTTCTTGAGGGAGTTGCCAACGGAGATCTGGATAAAAGAGAATTAGAGATTGATGAAAGGTTTGTATCAACAGTAATGCTGGTATCAGAAGGTTATCCGGGTCACTATGAAAAAGGACGCGATATTTTTGGCCTGGATTTCACAAATAATTGTGTTGTTTTTCATGCTGGAACTAAAGTGGCAGATAATAAAGTGGTTACTTCAGGGGGGCGAGTGCTTGCAATCAGTTCATGGGGTAAGACATTGCAGGAAGCTCTTGATGGCTCTTACAGAAATGCCGGGATAATCTCATTTGATAATATTTATTACAGGACCGATATTGGATTTGATTTATAGATAGTATGCTATTACGAATATTCAGGAGAACAGGTCCCGGAGTAATCTTATTGATATTCATAACAATTCTTTTTGTTTGGATCAGCGCGTTCATCAATCCTGTTATTCCTTCTGTGTTTTACTATGATTCGGATCCGATGCCTCTTTATGCTATACTGAGGATTATTACGGGATCAGTCCCTCTGGTGGGAGTATTGTTTGCATTTTCTCTGGTTTTGCTAATGTCATTCATGCTGGTAAGGTTTAATACTGCAGTTTTTTTTATTAATGAAAGAACCTTTCTGCCTGCTGTTATTTACATTTTATTAAGCGGACTTTTTCCCCAGTATCAGCATATGAATCCTGTTTTAATTGGAGCTGTTTTTCTGATGCTTGCTGCCAGAAAGATCATGGATTCGTACAGATTCCAGGGAGTTGCGTATGACCTTTATGATGCCGGATTATTTGTAGGTACAGGCAGTCTGTTTTATGCAGACCTTATCTGGTTTGGATTGCTGATAATAATCGGGATTGTCTTACTCCGGACAGCGAATTTCAGGGAGATATTGATTTCCGTTCTTGGTCTGGCAACACCCTATGTACTGATTTTTGGATTATATTATGTGCTGGGTAAAGATATCAGCTCTCTTTTATCGGTTATTCAATACAACCTCTTTGCCAGCTCGCCGGATTATATATTTACAAGGATTACAATAGCTGTCCTGTTCATTTTAGGATTTCTGATATTTTTTAGTATTTTTCATCTATTGTCGTTGATGAATGCTAAAAAGATTAAATCACGGAAAACCTTCTATTTGTTTCTATGGCTATTTTTTATTTCGGGTATCTTGTATGTTATTTTACCCTCTGTATCTGTTGAAATAATCTGGATAACTGGAATCCCGGTCAGTTATTTTATGTCACATTATTTTGTCTTTATCAGGAAGAAACTGATATCTGAACTTTTTTTTATTTTACTATTTATCCTTATAGGAATTGTTCAGGTTTTGGCGATCGTATGAAATCTGTTATCGTATCATTGAAATAACTCCCACAGCTGATCCCGACTGTTTGTTGGTGAAATCGTAGTATAGCTGATAAATGCCGCTTTTATTGCAGTGAAGATCAACGAATGAGTAGATTTTTCCGGTTTCAGGGTCAAATGATGAGAGAATAGTTTTATTGGCCTTGTCCTTGATAGTCAGAATAAGCTGTCCTTTTGAGTCATCTGAATTGCACATGGTAAAGCGGTATATAGTGTTTTTCCAGAGCGACATATTGGCTTTAAATCTGAAATCACTCTCTGAACCTCCTTCTCCAAGCTGTACTCTGAAGTCTTTCAGGTATTTAGTGGTTTGTCCGGCACTCATAACACATTTACTTACAAGCGGATCGGCCGACTGACCATATGTAATCAAAAAGGTTGCAAATAATAACGAAAGTGAGAGGATATACTTTTTCATACTAATTATCATCAATAAGTTTGTTTCTTATAGAACTTGTTAGCTCAGTAATTCCGGCAAGTTGTTCATCTGTCATTTCTACATTGCTTGTTTCTGTCTGTGTAACAACAAGTCCACCATCTTTTGGAACACTGACAGGATCACCAAGTGTGAATGTGATCCTGACATCCCGGTATCTTTCCTTTAGATACTGGAGATCCTTGCAGAGTTCTCTGAATTCATTATCGAGGTTACAGTAAGGACTTGCCAGAAGCAGAAGGTCATTAAGAATGATTTTTTGTTCTCCGATGCGATCCCTGAGCATAGTATCAGGGTATTGCTTTATCACCTGGGTTGCCAGGTACTGTCCCTCGATCCAGACTCCTATAATAATAAGGGACGATAATTGTCCACGGTTATTATCCCTTAAATATTTATCGATCTGGGTATATGAATCAATTGAAAGGAACAGCAGCGAATCAAGGTTTGATTTATTCAGTGAAAGTCTTTTAATAGTTTCAAAATCAAAAAACTGACCGACCCTGATCCCTTCAGCAAGCTTTTTAATCGATGAAAGAATGTCAATGGATGAGCCAGTTTTTTCATACATGTTAAGGTATCCGAGGTCGGCACCCAGAATACCAAGTGTAAGTGCTCTGTCAAATGCTGTTCCCTGTTTATTTGCATCAACCGATGAGGCAAGATACTCAGGAGAGAATGGTACTTCCATCGTCTGAAGCAGATTGGCAATTTCAACAGGAGAGGTGATATTTCTTGAAATATCTTCTATTGCTTCGCTGCTAAGTTTTTCTGCTTCCCCTGCCGGGAAAGAGTCAGCTTCCGGGAAAATGAATTCATTAGTCTTATTAGTGGCGCTTCTGCATGAGAAAACAAGAACTGTAAGAATTGCAAAATAAATCACTCGACCTTTCATTAAGGATAATCTATTGGTTATTACAAATATAAAAAAAACAGAATAAAATGACATCTCTTATTCATTTTCGGAATTTAAATTTTTCAGTAAACCTTACAACTCTTCCCGGAAGATCGTAATAAAGTATTAAATAAAGAACCACTGTGCTTAATAGTACAAGGGACATATTAAACACAAATGTGTCGGTTCTGATACCGAATATATATTTTGCAGGAGCAAAAAAATGTGTCCTGAAATTCAGAAATCCCTTATTATAAGGTTCAAGATAAACAGGATCAGTACTCTGGACTATAGTATTTTTATAAATAAGGAATTTATTTTTTTCATAATACTTAGTCACTATTTCCTCCAGTTTGAAATTATAATATTTATTCTGAGATTGTCTGAGCTTAATCGAGTTAAGGTTGTAAAACCTGTCTTTTATGTCATTTGCTGAATTGGAAATATCACTGAAGATCTCATCCATGTCGTTCAGATATGTGAAAAGAGAATCAGCAACAGATGGATTAAAATTCCATGGTGTAAGATCGTTTATATATTGAAATTCAGGGACTTCATGCACTTCAGCCAGTTTTACTAGTTCATTTTTAATCAATGGCAGCTTACTGAATTTTTCTGATGATTGATTATCCTGTGATTCTTCGCTCAGAACAGCTTCCTTCGACATAGAATTATACTCGAACAGCGTAGTCTGAAGAGCCCTGGTTAATTCCGGAAGCCTGTAGACTTTATTAAAATCAGCTTCACTGATTTTCTTCTGTAGACTATAGTATGTTTCGTTGTTTTCATTATAGATAACTTTGCTATATCTGTTGTCCTTAAACTGCGAAACCATCAGAGCTTCGTATGTCCACCTTGTTGGCATCAGTTCTGCAATTACCGGTACTTTATCAACACTTCCTATTTTCCTGCTGAGCTTATCAAAGGGAAACATTGCCCCACTCAGGACCATCATCGGGATTATTAACAGGGGGATGATTATATAAATTGTTATTGCTGAGTTGAATGAGGCCGATATATTCAGTCCCAGCATGTTGGCGCAGAATGCAGTAGTAAACAGGGCAATCCAGTAGTTCAGGAATAAACCCTTGATTTCGAGGATATAATTTGCGATAATCAAAAACAGAAAAGACTGCAGGCCTGATATAAAAATCAAAAGAGTGATTTTGGCAAAGAGATAACTTGTACGGCTCAGGTTAAGAAAATGCTCTCTTTTAAGTATTTTTCTGTCGCGGAAAATCTCTTCCGCGCTGATCGTCAACCCTATGAAGAGTGCCACAATCAGACTCATAAAAATATATATGGGGATGTTTTCATTTTCGGAGAAGATATAAACATCCGATGCAGGATCAGGTATATAACGGATTATGAATGAAAGGATAAAACCAAGGATCGGCGCTTCAAGAAGAGTAAGGGCTACATATTGCCTGTTTGCAATCTTACTCATGAAGTCCCTCGAAAGATATATCCTGAACTGTTTCAGTAAACCGGGTCTCTGCAGATTTTTATATGGATGTTCAGTTACATCCGGAACCTTAATGAGGGGATGACTTTTATTAAATTTTTCGGTCCATTCAGAAGGTGTTACTTTGCGCTTCTCGGTGTATTTGCCAAATTCATTAACAACCTGGTTCTCAATAATATTAAATATTGTTTCAGGATTTACGTTTCCGCATGAAGGGCACTCACCCTGACTTGCATTGACCCTTGCATCGAGTGTTTTAAAATATATTACAGCGTCAACAGGATTCCCGAAATAAACCATCCGGCCTCCCTGGTCAAGGATTATGACTTTATCGAACATCTTGAATATTTCTGATGATGGCTGATGGATAACCGTGATTATAAGCTTTCCTTTCAGGGTAAGGTCCCTCAGAAGGTCCATCAGGTTCTCCGAATCTCTTGACGAAAGGCCTGAAGTAGGTTCGTCGAGGAAAAGAACAGAGGGTTCTCTGATTAGTTCAAGTGCAATATTCAGCTTCTTTCTCTGACCTCCGCTTATTACTTTATTCAGAGTAGAACCGACTTTAAGGTTTCTTTTTTCAGATAATCCCAGGTTTGTAAGAATCTGATCCACAAGACTGACGATTTCATCTTTTGATTTATTTCTGAAACACTGCAATGCAGCATACCAGAGGTTCTCAAAAACCGTGAGGTCTTCAATAAGCAGGTCATCCTGGGGAACATAACCAATAACACCTTCGAGTGCAATATTATCTTTAAATAAGTCAAGGCAATTAATAGTAACTGAACCGGTATCAGGTTTCTGAATACCTGTCATCAGATTCAGCAATGTTGTTTTTCCCGAACCACTGGCTCCTAAAATGCCCACAAGATTGCCTTCCTCAATAGAGACACTGATATTTTCAATTGCCTGAACACCGTCACTGAACCTGAAAGAGAGGTTTTCGGCATTATAGGATAATTTATGAATTATAACATCGGACAAGAAACTTGCGCTGATGTCGCTGTAATAGATTGCATGGCCATGCTGAGATTTAATGGAACCTCCTTTTGCAAAAATGCAAATATTACCTGAGGTTACAGGAAGTCCGTTCAGATACAACTGTTCATCGAATATATATTTAAAAAAGTAAAGGTCAACACTTGCAATTCTCAGGAACAGGATTGTAGCCCCGTGGTAATCTTCATGTATTTTTTTGCATATTTTACACTCTATTTCACCTGGTCTGAGAATAATAATGGAAGGGTCTTCAAGCTTTTCGGGGCCATCGCTCTTTACGAACTTTTCAATAGATGTAAATTCATCAGGAGGTACTCTGAATACTTCAGCAACAGTATTAATGATGTTCATCCGCTGCGGTGTGAATTTCCGATCAGCATTTATAAGCTCAAAAAGTCGCATTACAACTACTACTTTCTGAACCTGATTCAGGGTTCGGTTAATTTTTTTGCAGATTGTGAGGATTTTAACTGAATCCCTTACAGAGGGGGCTGTAGGTTCAGTGTTACCGGATCCGCTTATAACCGGTCCGGCTTGTTCATCAAACAGTGCAAGGTATTCATTAACTGTATCTGAGGTTAGCTGGTTATTAAGAAAAGCGACTACATAATCCCTTTCGTTCCTGATAAGCCCTCCGTCCTGCTTGACAACAAGAGCAAATAATTCCATCAATGCCTTTAAAATCTCTTCACTCATAACTCACCTGTGAAGGAGCTCCTTTCAGAAAGAAACCAAGTTAGAAAAATTCTATTTCTTTTCAATTATAGGTTTTACAAATTTTCTTTGAATCCAGCCCGGAACAATTATCGCACCAATTATAAGATATGGGTAATAACTGATTATTCGCCAGATGATTGTCATTGCCAGGGCGATGCTCCCGGCTGAAGCCGGATCAACAGGAATAGCGTCAGAAATATACCGGCCAAGGATCAGCTCTGCGAAACCACTTCCACCTGGAGTGGGACTTATTATCATCATTATCCATGTAACAAGTTGCCTGGCAAATATCAGAAAATGGTTATTAACAACAAAAAAAGCTACCAGGATTGCATTAAAAATCCAGTATCTGGATGTCCACGAAAGGACAGTTACAGTTATGGCCTTTAACCAGAATGAAAACGACTGACTTTTCAATTCATGTGAGCTTTTTACAATATCATCACCTGCATTTACTGCAGCCTCTTTCCATCTTCTTATAAGCGGAAGTCTGAAAAAAGCTATTATTGTTTTTCTTATCCCCTCAGGATTTATAAAAAGTCCGTATCCAACCAGAAGTACCCAGAGAAGAATGATGAAGTAACCTATCAACGCAAACAATATAAGCTCATTAAGGAATGATATACCGGTACCCTGGAGTGCGGTGGTGAAAAGTGTCTTATTACCTACAATAAGCAGTATAAGCGGAAACATAATTACAAAATATAACTCATCCAGGAATGAAGTTGCTAGGACGACTGCTGTGCTTCTTCCAACCGATAAGCCTTCCTTATGTATAAAAACTACTGCAACTGCTGTACCCCCGACTGTCGATGGGGAAATGGCCGAGGTGAATTCCCACAACATGATTACCCTGAATGCCTGTATCCAGTTAAGATCTTTTTCGGTCAGGATCCTTATTCGTATAATATATCCCAGATCCCTGCAAAGCATACAACACCAGGCAATTAACAGCCAGAAAGCAGATTTCCATGTAACACTTAAACTGCTCAGGATATCAGTCTTTATCTCCCTTGAAATTACCCATACAATGATGGCAAGCCCTAATATAATGGGAATAATGATCCTTGTGGGTTTGAGTTTACTCACCAGATTATAGTGATGATCCTGAGTCATAAGGGAAAGATTTCAACTACCGGTTAGCATTCGGACGTAATCCATAAAGATGTTAAAGATGATACAATTTTATTTAAATTCAATAATTTTATCCGATAGCTATAAAATTGACTATTTTTAAGTGATTTGTTAAAAAATATATTCCGAGATGAAATTAGGAAACCAATTAATTACAGGTATTCTGATCATTACCTTATTAGCCATGGGTTATAATATTGACGGGCAGTCTGTTGGCAGAGAAGTCCGGAATTTCAACCATGACTGGAAGTTTTACAAAGGTGATGTTTCCGATGGACATAAGACTGGTCTGGACGATTCCGGCTGGCGTCTTCTTGATCTGCCTCATGACTGGAGCATCGAAGGTCCTTTCAGCAATGATAATGTAAGCTGCACAGGCTACCTTCCCGGTGGTACAGGCTGGTACAGGAAAACATTTAGTATAGCTGAAGATGAAAAAGGGCGAAAGGTATTTGTATATTTTGATGGTATTTACAACAACAGTGAGGTCTGGATTAATGAAGAATACCTTGGGAAACGACCGAACGGGTACATTTCATTTCAGTATGATCTTACTTCATATATAAATTTCGGGAAGGAAAACATTATTGCTGTAAAGGTGGATCATTCCCTGTTCGGTGATTCGCGCTGGTATACCGGTTCAGGTATTTACAGGGATGTTAAACTGATAATTACAGATCCGGTTTATATTAAGCAATGGGGAGTCTGTTATACAATCCCGGAAGTATCGCCTGAAAAAGCACAACTATCAGTCGATGTAAGTATATTAAATAAAACCAGCCGGCGGGAAAAGTTAGAAGTAAAAAATACTCTCTGGTTTGGAAATAGTATTGTTGGGGAAGTTGCTCAAAAGACAACTCTTGGTTCATTGAGTGAACAAGTTATTAATCAGGTCATTATTATTAATGAACCAAGACTCTGGGATGTTGATGATCCTGACCTCTATTACCTTGTTACGGAAGTGGAAGGCAGAAAAATGGTGGATCAAACTGTCACACCTGTAGGATTCCGCACTTTCAGGTTTGATGCTGAAGATGGATTTTTTCTGAATGGGAAAAACATAAAACTGAAGGGTATCTGCATGCATCATGATGCCGGCTCGCTTGGATCAGCTGTCCCGCGAAAAGAGATTGCCAGGCGTCTGGATATTCTTAAAGAGATGGGATGTAATGCTATACGCACCAGTCATAATCCCTTTTCATCCGATTTCCTCGAGCTTTGCGATATAAAAGGATTCCTGGTGATAGGAGAGGCATTTGATGAATGGGAATTACCTAAGAAAAAATGGCTTACAGGATGGAACAGAGGGATTCCTGGTAAGGAAGGATATGCTGCTGATTTTAAAGAATGGGCAAAAACCGATCTCAGAGATTTCATTCTCAGGGACCGTAACCATCCTTCCATAATAATGTGGAGTATCGGCAATGAAGTTGATTACCCCAACGATCCTTATACTCATCCTATCCTGAACACAGAAGCAAATCCGCAAACTTGGGCAAAGTTTGACGAAAAACTGCCTCATGCAAACAGGTTGGGTGAGGTTGCCAGGGAGCTGGTTGCAGTTATAAAACAGCTCGATACTACCCGCCCGGTTACGGCAGGACTGGCTTCAGCACTAATGTCAAATGAAACGGGCTATGCAGAGGCTCTTGATGTGGTGGGTTATAACTATCAGGAATTCAGGTATGAACCGGATCACAAAGAATACACGGATCGTCCTCTCTATGGAAGTGAGAACGGCATGTCGCTCGAGGCATGGAACACTGTTGCGGATAATGATTATGTTATGGGACAGTTTCTTTGGACCGGTATTGAATATCTTGGCGAAGCAAGACAGTATCCTTCCCGTCACAGCACATCAGGTATGATAGATCTGGCCGGTAACAAAAAGCCTGAATTCTATTTCAGGCAGAGCCTGTGGAGCGAAAAACCAATGATTTTTCTGGGAACGACAGACCGGATAACTGACCGTACTCCTGTAAGTCTCTGGGCACACAAAAGGGTTGAACCCCACTGGAACTATGACCAGGGAAAGAATATAAGTGTTAATGCATTTTCCAATTGTGAGGAAGTGGAGCTGTTTTTAAATAACAGATCTCTGGGTACCAGAAAAATGGCCGATTTTCAAAACAGAACGATATCGTGGGACGTGCCGTTTGAAAATGGTACATTAAGAGCTGTGGCTAAAAACAATGGGAGGGAGGTAGCATACGACGAGCTCATAACAACCGCTGCACCAGTTAAACTGGTAGCAATCAGCGATGTAACATCACTCAAGGCTGATAAGGAGGATCTGGCACATGTTTTTTTGACTGTATGTGATGAGGCTGGTAATGTTGTTTATGATGCCAGAAATGAGATCAGTTGCGAGATAAGCGGACCGGTAAGGTTATTGGGAATGGAAGATGCGAATCCTGTAAATACTGAAGGCTACAAAGATAAAAAGCAACATGCATATCACGGTAAGCTACTCATTTATCTCCAGTCAACGGATAAAACAGGAAAAGTTACTGTTACTCTTAGTTCCGATGGCTTGCAGGGCACAACAGTACAATTGGAAACAACTGAATAAAAAATTTCCGGCACTTTTTACTTTACTAACCCGCCTCAACGCCCTAACGCCTTAACGCCCTAACGACTTAACGACCTAACAAAGTTGAGTCGTTAAGGCGTTAGGGCGTTGAGTTGTTCTTTATTAAACAGCTTCAATAGTTGATGGTGGTTTTGTGGTAATGTTATAAGTAACGCTTACAATCCCGGGTACTTTGCCGATGATCTCGTTAGCCAACTGCTGAAGGAGTTCAAATGGAAGCTTTGTAGGGCTTGCAGTTCTTGCATCCTGACTATCCCAGCAACGTATTTCGATCTGCTGGCCAAAGTCACGTTTACCGTCACGCATTCCTGTTACTCGATCTTCGTGCAGTATTGCAAGATACTGGAAGGCACCTGTATTCTGTAACAGGTTTTCCACAACCGTGGTGGCTTTACGGACTGTTTCTATCCGCTCAGGTGTTACTTCTCCTATAACCCTGGCTGACAGGGCAGGACCGGGAAAGGGAATGCGGTCAAACAATTCGGGAGGTAATCCGAGAGTTCTGCCAACTGCCCTCACTCCATCTTTACGGAGCTGAATGAGCGGTTCAATGATGTGGTAACCAAAAGTTTTGCGGGGGTCAATACCCAACTGTTCAAAAACATTATGCTGACGTTTAATACCGGCCACTGTTTCATCAACATCGGTGAGGATAGTGCCCTGAAGGAGGAATCTTGCCCCGCTTTCCCTGACAATACGGCCAAAAACATCCTTGTAAAACGTCTGGGTAATAGCTTCTCGTTTTTCTTCAGGATCAGTTATTCCTTTGAGTGCAGCGAAAAAATCACTGCGCGCATCGACAACTTCAACAGTAACATCATATTGTCTGAAAAGATTCGCAACCCGGGCGGGTTCTCCCTCGCGCATAAGGCCATTATCAATAAAGACTGTTTTTAGTTGTCGCCCTAATGCCTTGTGCCCCAGCATAGTAACGACAGATGAATCAACACCCCCCGACAGGGCATTAATGGCTGTTCCGTCACCAACAATATTTTTTATCTCAACAACCTTTTCACTGATGAATTCAGCAGGATTGAGATCATTTAAGGTGATTTCTTTAATCATGTAATGTGAATTTTTTTGTTTATGATTTCGCCCCTTAATATAAAATAAAATATTAATTTTATAGATGTCTCGCTGATGTAATTTCTGATGGTCGAATAATATAGTAAGAAATTCGGTATTCGATATAAACATGATTATTTACCATTCAGCAATCCTTTCCTGCCATTCCGCATCTTTTATTTTTTTTCGGATTAATCATGATTTTTCTTTGATATGAATTTATTGTTTAACCAGAAAAATAGAAAAAATGAAAAGAGAATTGTTTTTAAAATTTGCAGGGTTTATGATGTTATCTGGAATTATCTATTCTGACATATGTTATGGGCAGAATCAAAAAGATATTATTATAAAATATCTTACAGAATTACGCTCAGGCAAACCTGTAGATGATGGAATTCCGGAGAAATACAGGATGACAGCTGTTTACACAAACAGGGATCTTTATGGAGACTTCACCGGTAAGATGAAGGTAACCGGCGATTACACCAGAGACCATAAAGATGGACATGTGACCTGGAATAATGTATTTATTTCCAGCTCCAACAGTTATTCAGAACCTTTCACAGAAGGGACGAAGCAAGAGTATATGGAAAATTTTGTATATATTCCGTCACCAGAAATGTTGGAGGAAGAGGCGTTTAAAGATTTTCCTGCCAATACTGAGAATGTGTTTGCCCGCAATCTGATATGGGATATGATGGCTATAGAAGAATTCGCATGGAAGTACTCCGATTCATTGTACCTGAACCATAAGTTTGTGATAACTGACATCAACGAGGAATTTAATATGGCTGATATTGGCACATATGAGCATGCAGATATTCAACTGTGCATGACCGGTATTTCCTTGATGAATAACGAATTATGTGCTGTTCTTGAGTACAGGGCTATTGATAACAGGATCGAAATCTCGATGGACCAGATCCAAACCAGAGGGACTGAGCAATACTGGGGAACCACCTGGCTTGCACTCAAAAGCAGGCAAATCGAATATGCTGAAATGTACGGCGGGACAATCCAGGAAATAGAATTAAATGGGTTTAATGACAAATTCCTCATAAAAACCATCAGAGAACTCTGGCTCGAAAGAATTAAATAAAGAATATAGTAACTTTGTTATTATGAAGAATTTTACACCGGAAATCTTTCTTGATCAGCGAAAGCTAATCCCTCATATAGCATTTATTCTGATGGCATTGGTGGCTACCTTAATTGTTTCATTTAAAAAGGGATTTTCCGGTTCCCTGTCAGATAACCTGAGTTTTTTCCTGCTTATATTAATACAACTTGAGGTATTTATTTTTATTGCCGCGAGGATTTTTAAAGAACTAAATGCAAATATTACTGTTAAGGAGTTTACAAGGATTGTGCTGCACCGTTTTGTGATTTTTATTATTACCTGCTTTTTTGCGGCGCTCATCATTTTTTTGATTTTCAAATATATAACAGCATGGATTTACGGGAACGACTTAAATATGGTTTTTCATGACTTCAGGATTTATGAATTTAAGACCTGGGTAATATCAACGGCCGGAGGATTATCGTTTGGTGCAATCATTTTTATAATAATACAATGGCAGGATGCCCTGAAAAGAGAGCAAAAACTCAAAGAACAGAATCTTATCTTTCAGAACGAGACATTAAGGAACCAGGTAAATCCGCATTTCCTCTTTAACAGTCTGAATACAATTTCATCATTGGTTCAGACACAGCCTGATGTTGCTGAAAAGTTTATTAATAATCTTTCATTATTCTACCGCTATATACTCGAAAACGGGCAGAAGGATAAAGTACCTCTTCATGCTGAACTGGATTTTATTATTGGATATTATAATCTACATAAGATCAGGGATGAAGAAAAGATAATACTGGATGTTGAAACTATTGATGCAAACAAGTTTGAAATACTTCCTGTTTCATTGCAGATTCTCCTCGAGAATGCCATAAAACACAATATTGCAGCTCGGGATAATCCTTTAAGAATTTCAATTTATATTGAGGATCAATTTATCGTTGTAAGAAATAATCTTCAGAAAAAAGCCACCCAATTGAAATCCACTAAAATTGGACTAAAGAATCTTTCTGAACGTGTCAAGCTCGTTTCCGGGAGAGATCTGGTTATTGAAGAGACTATTAATTATTTCCTTGTTAAATTACCTTTATTATAATGAATGTTCTGATTGTTGAGAATGAATTGCCTGCTGCCGACAAGATCGTCAAGCTATTGAAAAAAATTGATAAATCGATAACCGTTCTGGGAGTTGTCGAGACTGTCGAAGAAACAATAAACAGGTTACAGGAGAAACCTCAACCAGACCTGATCCTGATGGATATTCAGCTCGATGATGGTCTTTGTTTTGAGATTTTTGAAACAATCAATGTCGACACTCCGATAATTTTTACTACAGCTTACGATGAGTACACACTCAAAGCGTTTAAGGTGAACAGTGTTGATTATCTCCTTAAACCAATTGATGAAAAGTCTCTTAAGTCAGCTCTATACAAATATAAAAAGCTTTATTACGTTGACAAAGATCCATTTAAGAGGGATTTCAGGCAGCTCATTAATGAGTTCAGAAATCAATATAAATCGAGATTTCTTATTAAAATAGGTGAAAAATACAGATCGGTTCCGGTATCTGAGATAAGCCATTTTCACATATGCGAACGGAATGCCTTTCTGAGTGATTATCAAGGTAAAGACTATGGTGTTGATTACTCTCTTGAACAGTTACAGAGTATGCTCGATCCTCGTAAATTTTTCAGAATTAACCGTGAATGTATTGTCAATATTGATGCAATTGCCCTTATGTACAGTTACTCTTCCAGCAGGTTACAGCTGACTTTAAAGAATAAAGAAAAAAGTGATCTTTTCGTTGTGAGCCGCGATAAGGTTAAAGATTTCAAGAGCTGGATTGATAAATAATCGTTAAAGAACTTTTAACAACTGCCTGGATCTTTCCCTGAATAGTATTTTAAAAAAATCAGCTAACGGATTTTGATTCCTCTCCGTTCCAGAGCCAGGTTGTATGCAGTGATAAGGCTTTTCCGGGTAACTATTCCAATTAAATGAGCCATGTCGCTCCTGTCTACTACAGGTATCCGGCCAATATTTCTTTTTGCCATTTTATGCAGAGCTGTTTTCAGACTTTCGTTTGTATAACATACGATAATATCCGTGGTCATTACTGTTTCAATTTCAGCTTCAGTATTTCCTTTCCGTAGAGCCTTGTTAATATCTTCACGTGTAACAATTCCTGCCAATTTCCCGTTTTCACCAAGTACAGGGAAGCCTCTGTGGTTTGTAGATTTAATCATCAGGCCTACTTTTTTGATCGAGTCGGATTGTTGCACGGCGATAACATCGATTATCATAGCTTCCGAGACAGTGATATTTTCCATCAGGTCAATTTCTTTATATTTTTCAATATCAATGCCTTTCCGGACTAATTTCATGGTATAAATAGAATTTTTTGATATCCACCTGACCAGGATAGCTGAAATAACACAGCTGATCATAAGGGGAGGTAAGATTTCATAATTTCCTGTCATTTCAAAAAGAAGCAGGATTGCAGAAATCGGAGCGTGTGCTGTGCCTGCAAATACAGCCGCCATACCAACAAGGGCAAAGGCACCCGGAGGTATTATTGTACCCGGGAAGATCAGATAAGCCAATTTTCCGAAACCTTCACCCAAAAGAGCTCCGATAAATAATGAAGGTGCAAAGATACCTCCTGAACCACCTGAACCAAGTGTTACAGAAGTGGCAAGGATTTTCAAAAATACAAGTGCGATGATAACGCCCAGAGCAAGTTCCCCGTTGACAGAGCTTTCAATAACTTCGTAACCGACACCAAATATCTGAGGGAAATAAAGACCAATAAGTCCAATAATCAGGCCGCCTGTGGCAGGCTTAATGTATTCAGGTATTTTCAGGCTGTTAAAAATATCTTCACTTTTATATAGTACCTTTATAAACAGCCAGGCTGTAAGGGCAGTCAGCAATCCAAATACAAAATAATATGGGATGTCCAGAAGACTATATAATTCAAAAGCCGGGGTTTGAAAAGCCGGGTGGTCTCCGAGGAAGTGCCTGGAAATCACTGTAGCAGTAACTGATGAAAGGACAACGGATGAAAAATTTCTCAGACCATATTCTCTGAGGATAACCTCCATGGCAAAAAATATCCCGCCTAACGGGGCATTAAAGGTTGCGGCAATACCTGCTGCTGCCCCGCAGGCTACAAGGGTTTTTGTCTTTTCTTCAGTGAGTGTGAAAAGCTGTCCTATCGCAGAACCAATAGCAGAACCGATCTGGATTATTGGTCCTTCTCTTCCCACAGAACCTCCGGACCCAATACAGATAGAAGAAGCCAGTGCTTTCACTATAGCTACTCGGGGTCTGATTCTCCCGCTGTTAATGACCATGGAGCTTATTACTTCCGGAACCCCGTGTCCCTTAGCTTCTCTGGCAAAAAAATGAATCAGGGGACCAACAATCATCCCCCCGATCACAGGGATGAGGATAATATAATAGTGCCCTATGAATCCGAGGAAATCTTCTCCTTTCACAAAGAATAAATTTGTGAATTGCAGTATTAACCAGCGGAAAAGTATTGCCCCAAATCCGGCACCCAGACCGACAAGAATAGAGAATATTAAGAAAAAACTGGCGTCAGAGGTTCGCAGGTAATATATCAGTTCCTTACTTCGGGGTTTGATATTCTTGCTACTTAATCTGTTAAAATTCAGCCACTTCATGCGGATATTAAAACATGTTTTATTGGAATATATAATATCATATTCCTGTCAGGTCTATTGATATATAAGAAATCTTTTTTACAAAGAACTTACTTATAGTATCCCTAATAAGGAGGACAAATGTGGATTAAAGTTAAGAGAAAATCTTTACTATTCATTCCCTGATACTGTAATAATAAAATCAGCGAATTTATATGATCGATCAAATATTGACAGGATTTTTGATACATACTGTTCTGCCTGCACAGGCTGTTGCTCTTTATAAGATTAACTGGAAATAAACAGGGATTAAATTTATATGTTATTGTTAGAGATCTCCTGTTGTTACTATTACTTTATTAGCCGGAGGGCTTTATAATATAGATTCAGGTATTGCTCTGCGCTTTCCTCCCAGGAATAATGCTTTTGCATTCCATTCCGTATCAGGTTGCTGATATGCATTTTTTTGGTGTAATATATTTCCACAGCCCTGGTAACAACCTGGCACAGGGCATCTGGGTTTAATTCTAAAAATTTGAATCCTGTACCGGTGCCTGTTTCCGGATTATAATGCTCAACTGTATCATCCAGTCCTCCCGTAGCTCTTACTATTGGGATAGTACCATACTTCAGGGAGTAGATCTGGTTTAATCCACAGGGTTCATAAACCGAAGGCATCAGAAAAAAATCGCTCCCTGCCTCAAGTAGGTGGACCAGTTCGTTGTTATAACCTATGTAAGATCCGGTTTTGCCGGGGTAAATACCGGGCAAACGACCGAAATACATTTCCAGGTTGTTGTCCCCCGAACCTACAATTACAAGCTGTACCTTTAAGGTATTTAGTATTCTTTCGATGCAGGCGGAAAGAAGTTCCAATCCCTTTTGCCACGTAAACCTGCTTGCCAGACCAATAACAGGGATGCCCGGGTCCTGATCAAGATTAAATTTTTCCTGCAGTAATCTTTTGCAGGCAGCCTTTCCCTCTAAATTGTTAATATTATAATTAACCGGAATTAAAGTGTCAGTTTCCGGATTCCATTGTTCGTAATCAACTCCATTAAGAATACCGGTAAACCTGCTGCCTTTTTTTCTGAGGAAAGGATCGAGTCCGAATCCTCCTTCGGTAGTTAATGTCTCACGGGCATATCCCGGACTAACAGTATTGATCACATCCGCATAATAAATCCCTCCCTTCAAAAGATTAATTGCCCCAAGGCATTCAAATTTATCAGGTGTGAAATTGATCTCTCCCATCCCCAGATAATCATAGTATTCTTTTGAATATTTTCCCTGATATGCCAGGTTATGGATTGTAAGCACACTTGCAGCATCCCCGAGAACAGGATCCTCATTATGCCATATTTTCAGATATGCCGGCAACAATGCTGTTTGCCAGTCATTTGCATGTACAATATCCGGTTTAAACTTTATATCCTTACAGAGTTGTAATGCCGCCCGTGAGAGAAAAGCAAACCGTTTTGGATTATCATAGTAATCATTAAATCCTGCATCATGATAAATGCCGTATCTGTCAAAGTAGATATTAAATTCGATGAAATAAACCGGAATTTCATTATCAGTTATAGTTCTGTAAACACTGCACCATTCCTGTGAAGTGCCCATCCACACACCCATAGATTTCAGAAATGGAACAATATTATTCTTTCGGGTATTGATAAAGGAGTATTTTGGTATTACTATCCTGATATCTGCTCCGAGTTTTTTAAGGAATACGGGCAATGATCCAACAACTTCACCCATACCGCCGGTCATGGCATATGGAACACATTCCGATGCAACCATTAGTATTTTCAGGTTCCTGGCCAAAATATTAATCTTTAGTTATTGAGCAGTCAGGCAGTTGCATGCATTTTTATTTCAATTCTGTCTTCGGAACCGTACAGTAATGCCAGCACCAGTGTCAGATATTCCTGGAGGTGCCGGGTTATGAGAAAATTATTGAGTACTACCTCATGGGCTTTGTTACCCATTGTCTCCATAATACCGGGATGTTTAAGGAGATACCTTATGCGTAAAGCAGCTCCTTCGGGTGTGTTAACCAGAAATCCGTTGTAGTGATTTATGACCTGAAGTTTAATTCCACCTGTCTGGCCTGCAATTACAGGTTTTCCTTTCCACAAAGCTTCTGTTACAGTGAGTCCGAATCCTTCGCGTAGGGATTTCTGCAACACAATATCTGATCCCCTTTGCATGGCATTTATTGCACGGTGGGCATCGGGAGGAAGCTCCAGGATGTGAATATCCGAATCATTGCCTGCAAATTCCTTTACTTCATTGAGTACCTGTGCTCCTTCAGGATCATCTGTGGCACTCCCGCCGGCAAGTACAAGCTGGACCGGGGTGTATTGTTTTACAAGCTGATATGCCTGGATAACGCCAATTGGATCCTTGAAACGGTCAAACCTTGAAACCTGTGTGATGACAGGAATATCCCTGTCGATATTCCATGAATCAAGGTAACCTGAAATCTCGCTTTCAGAAAGATCTTTGTTTTTATCACTTAGCGGATCAATGCTTGGAGGAATCAGGTATAAAGGGTGAGAAAGGGGCTGAGCGAAGTCGGCCAGAGACCAGATGCTGGCATCATAGCCTTCGACATGTTCCCGCAGGTATTTCCAGACTGGTCTGAAAGGATGACTGACATCAATATGGCATCGCCATAACCATTTGCCTTTTCTAACTGAACAAAACCGTAGCAGAGGAGCAGGCTGGGGATCATGAATGAAAACGACACTGGCTTCCTGAAGCCGGGACCCCAATAGTTCATAATTTTGAAGATTGGTATCTTCGTATGCCTTTAAAAGAGCACCTGATATTTCCTCTCGATTACCCTGCAGGGCATTATGCATTTTTTTTGTACACTGGTAAAATTCAGAGCTGCCTTTTATCACCTCCCATTCAGCATCGATTCCCAGCTCTCTTTTGAGAGGGATAAGCTGGTTAAGGATTTCGGCTACTCCGCCTCCTTCCTTGGTTGAATTTATATGTATTATTTTCATCCCTTTCAGAGGATTTGCCAGTTGTTTAAGGTGATCAATGACCTCATTACCCACTATTACTGCATATTGTTCTAAAAGACTTTTCATCAGGCACGGTTTTTAAAGTATTGTTGAAAAATATCCCCGGTCTCCTCCCGAAGTTCACTAAGTGTTGTGAAATACGGATCAATTCTGTCAAGACGATTAATCAGTTCGGCGTATTTCTTCCCGAAACCGGAAAGCCAGACAATAAAATCATTTTTATGTTCTATAGTTCTGCGGCGTGCATCGATGAAATGATAAAAGATGCTGCTGAGAGTAAGATTGGGTATTATTTCCTTTAGCTCTTCCGGCTTATTAATTCTTATTCCTGTATCAAAGACAACAGTTTGCGATCGTATAAACTGAAATTCATTACCTGGTTTTGCCCACGGGACATATTCCGTTTCAGACAAACGTTGTTCAATAACCTCAATTATTTCCCTGCGGAGGGATTCGAGGTCTTTATGCACATTGGGATCAATTAGTGAAAGCTGTTCGGCTACCCTTAGATCGTTAAGGCTACGACTCGACCAATTAGCGAAATCATTCTGAAATTCAGTATCACTGGAGTGTTGTCTTAACAGACCACCCCAGAAATGAAAATACAAACAACCCCTGTGAGTAGTTTTCAGACAGTCCCGCAATTCCCTCAGATTCTGAGCTTTCTCTCCCGTGGCAATAGCAACTAATGCACAGTCCATAATGTTAAAACTCATTCCCATTTTATTTTCGTTTTATTTCATGTTGAAAAAGGATTTCACAAACGATTATATAATTACAAATGTTAATGCTGAATTTATTGTGACCAGACTTTGGGTTCTCGATCCCAGCGGTGTTTCTCAAGTTCTTTTATTAAGTCAGTATCGAGGGGTCCTGCATCACTTGTTCCCATGTTTGATATTACATGATGTTTTTTTCGCATTCCCGGAATGATTGTACTCACGGCTGGTTCTCCGAGAATAAACCGGAGTGCCATTTCCGGCATTGTCATGCCACTGGGGATCAATGGTTTAAGAGCATTCGCATGTTCAACACTCGCAATAAGGTTTTCGGGAACAAAGTATGTATTTCGCCAGTCCCCATCCGGCCATTTGCTATCTTCTGTCAGAGTGCCCGTCAATGAGCCTTCGTCAAAAGGGACCCTTGCAATAACTCCTATATTATGTTCGCGACAGGCCGGGAAAAGCTCGTCTTTTGGATTCTGGTCGAAAATATTATATATAACCTGAACAGTATCTATAAGTCCGCTTTTCACAGCTTTTATTCCGTTCCATGGTTCCCACCGGTTTATACTGATGCCTATGGCATGAAACAAACCCTGGTTTTTAAGATCAGTCATTTTGTTTATTCCGCGCTCATCCTCCAGCCATTGGTCTTCCCATGTATGGAATTGCATCAGGTCGAAGGAATCGAGACCGGCATTTTTAAGGCTTCTTTCGACATATTCCTCAATATGGTCGGGGGGGAAGCAATCATCCAGTGTATATTCACGTCTACTGGGCCATTTGAAGTTTTTCGGAGGCATTTTGGTTGCTGTGTATAGCTTTTTGTCTTTATTTGCACTGATAAGCTGACCGAGCAGGTTTTCGCTCTTCCCGGCACCGTAACCCCAGGCAGTATCAAAGAAGTTGCATCCCATGTCAACTGCAAGCTGCAGGGACCTGAATGATTCTTCATCATCCGAACCAGTCCATCCGGCCATTCCCCACATACCGTAGCCGATCTCGCTGACAATCAGGTTTGTCTTGCCAAGTTTGCGATATTTCATAGATATGAGATTTAATTTATATAAGAATTTCTAAGATACCTTTTTTTATTTTAACGGCAAATAAAACGGGAGAATGGAGCGAAACTTTCCTTCGCCAGTTTCAGTGGACTATGTTAACCGAAGCCTGGAGTAACAGAGTTGAAATGGGTAAAGCCCTTCTGCGCCGCTCCGTCGCTAAAGCTCTGGAGCGTAAGCGACAAGGCTTCGGACTGCGTCCGACGGAGCGGACTACGTCCGACGAAGTCGGAGGGCAAGGGTGGAGGTAAGGGGAATCGAACCCCTGACCTTGTGACTGCCAGTCACACACTCTAGCCAACTGAGCTATACCCCCTTTAAAACCGGGTAAATGTAAGAAAAAAATGAAAAAAGTAAAACAATAACAAAAAGGATATGTTAATCTTTTGCAGGGAGAAGGCTATTTAGTAATTTTGCCGGGGATTTGTACAGGGCTGAGATAAAAAAGGATTTAAACGGAGGGGAAAATGAATTCTGATCTGAAAAAGGTTGCAAGGTTTGACGATCTGATTTTTGAAAATCGTAACAAGGAATATGGAGCATACCAGTTGCGAAAGAGATATAAGTCTGTCCTGATTACCGGTATTTTTGTAGCATCATTGCTGACATCGGCTATTGTCATCATTCCCTTTGTCATCACTCCCTCTACTGATCGTGTTCTGGTCGGTGGAGCCAGGCATGTATCCGTTCAGTTTGATAACCTTGAACCTCCAAGGGAGGAGATATTTATACCACCCGCAGCAGCACCTCCTCCACCTGCTGCTAACGTTCAGGAGGTTGTAAAATATGTTCCTCCGGTTGTTGTTGATACTGTTCTGCCGATGGAACAAACGCAGGTAGCTATAGATGAGGTCCTGGCCTACAATCCTAGCGAACATATAGAAATAAGTGGATCAGGTTATGGTACGGGAGATGGACTAATACCGGGCCTTGATGGTATAGGAACCGATGAACCATTTTTTATTGTTGAGATAATGCCATCATTCAGAGGTGGTGACATCAATAAATTCCGTGACTGGGTACAGAAACGAACAAATTATCCTCAGGCTGCAATTGCGAATCGTATACAGGGCAGGGTTTATCTTACTTTTATTATTGAACCCGATGGATCAGTATCAAATGTTACAGTAGTAAAAGGAGTGGATCCGATTATAGATAATGAAGCAGTAAAAGCAATCGAAGCTTCTCCTAAATGGAGCCCCGGGCTGCAAAGAGGACAACCTGTCAGAGTAAGATATTCAATATCGTTGAGTTTTATTATTTAAAAACTGCAATTATCAATATACCAGACAGATATATATATTTGTTTTTTTAATGTTTTTATTACCTTTAACAGTTGTTAACTAATTTTACTGTTATGAAAAGAATTGTACCGGTTTTCCTGATTTCAATTTTCATCCTCGGAGGATGTGGATCTGCAAAAAAACAACTTGAAAGAGGTAACTATGATGCAGCTATTGGCAAGGCAGTGATACAGTTACGGAAAGATCCGGGAGATGCCAAGCAGGTCTCAATTCTGGAACGCTCCTATAAAATCGCAAATGAACAGGATAATGAGAGAATAAGATTCCTGAAACTGGAGGGGCGGCCTGAAAACTGGGATGAGATTTACATTGTCAGCAGAAGATTGAATGACAGACAATCACTGGTAAGAACAGTAACACCTCTGAACGTGAACGGCAGATCTCTTGATTTCCCTTATGTTGATTATATGCCTGAAATGGTTGCTGCAAAACGCAAATCGGCTGATTTCTACTATGCACATGGTAACGAGCTTATGAAGAGCGGATTAAAGGAAAATTACCGTCAGGCTTTTAATGAATTTGTGAGAGCAAAAGAATATGTAGGTGATTATGAAGGTATTGACAATAAGATCCAGGAAGCGAAATATATGGGAATGAGCCGGGTATTTATTTCTGTTCAGAACAACTCCATGATTAAATTCCCCCAGGAGTTTGAAGAAGATCTGCTGGCACTTGATCTTCCGAGACTTAACAGCGAATGGGTGGAGTATCATACACAGAATCTGGATCCCAATACAGAATTTGATTATTTTATTAATGTGAATGTAAGGAACATTGTTGTAAGTCCTGATCAGACCATGCAGCGCGATACCGTTGTTAAGAGAGAGGTTGAGGATGGCTTTGTTTACCAGCTCGATAAGAGAGGAAATGTAATGAAGGATTCTCTCGGAAACGATATTAAAATGCCAAAATACAAGACACTCCAGTGTGCGCTGATTGAAACTGTGCAGTCGAAAGCATGCCGGATAGACGGAGATATTGAAGTCATTCAGGTTAATCCTGATAAAGTGCTTAAGAAAGATCCACTGGGAGCTCAGTCAAATTTCGAACATATTTCAGCCAGAGCACTCGGTGACACAGAAGCCCTTAGTGCTTTTCAGCTTGAACGGACAAGGTCAGAAGCAGTACCTTTCCCCTCTGATATTGAGATGGTGCTGAGATGTTCAGAAGCATTAAAACAGGCTATCCGTGGAGCAGTTCAAAATAACAGGAGGTTCATTTATTAAATGACAGTAACCAGAAAATCTGGTGAAAAGGCAGTTCTTATAGGTATCAGTTATGCTCATCAGAATGAAGGTGAGGCCGAAGAATACCTTTCAGAACTTTCATTTCTTGCAAAGACTGCCGGAGCAGAACCGTTGAAAAGCTTTATCCAGAAACTTGACACACCCAATCCCCGGACCTTCGTTGGGGCCGGGAAAATAGAAGAAATTGCATGGTTTGTCAGTGAGAACAAAATAGATATAGCAGTTTTTGATGATGAACTCTCCCCGAGTCAATTAAGGAATATTGAAAGAGTTTTAGGTTGTCGGATACTCGACCGTACTAACCTTATTCTTGATATTTTCGCAGGCAGGGCACGGACGTCATATGCAAGAACACAGGTGGAACTTGCCCAGTACCAGTACTTTCTTCCACGCCTTGCAGGATTGTGGACACACCTCGAACGTCAAAGAGGAGGTATTGGCCTGAGAGGTCCCGGTGAAGCTGAGATTGAAACCGACCGCAGGATCATAAGAGAAAAGATAGCTCTTCTTAAAATCAGGCTAAAAAAGATTGATACCCAGATGGCAATCCAGCGGAAAAACAGGAGTAAGATGGTAAGGGTTGCCCTGGTGGGATATACTAATGTCGGAAAGTCCACTATAATGAACCTTCTGAGTAAGTCGGATGTTTTTTCGGAAAATAAGCTCTTTGCAACTCTGGATACTACTGTAAGGAAAGTTGTTATCGGAAATCTTCCGTTTCTTCTTTCCGATACTGTTGGCTTTATCCGTAAATTACCTCACGATCTTGTTGAATCATTCAAATCCACACTTGATGAGGTAAGGGAATCTGATCTGCTGATGCACATTGTGGATGTCTCGCATTCACAATTTGAGGAACAAATAAATGTGGTCAGGGAAACTCTGAAAGAACTCGGATCAAATAATAAGCCTGCTATTATTATCTTCAACAAAATAGACGCCTTTACCTATACTGTTAAAGAAGATGATGATCTGACACCCCTGGTAAAAGAGAATTATTCTCTTGCAGATCTGAAAAAGACATGGATGTCTTCTGAGGAAAATCACCGGTCAGTCTTCGTTTCCGCAAAAACCAGAGAAAATATAGAGGAGCTCAGGAATTTGCTTTATGAGGAAGTAAAAAAAATTCATATCGCCAGGTACCCATATAATAACTTCCTCTTTGAAATGCCCCCAACCCCCTAAAGGGTGCTTTTATACTTTTCAGACAATCCCGTTCGGTAGAGTGATGCAATATTCAGAATAGCTTTTTGGCGTACATGTATTCAGCAATCTGGATGGCATTTGTAGCGGCACCTTTACGGATATTATCCGATACAATCCATAGATTCAGACATTTTTCCTTCGAAAAGTCCTTCCTAATCCTTCCTACAAAAACTTCATCCCTGTCATGAGCTGATAGAGGCATCGGATACTTATTCTCAGCCGGATTATCGTAAACCGCAACTCCCGGGAACTGACTGATAAGGAATCTGACATCATCAATATGGAAATCATTTTCAAATTCCACGTTAACAGCTTCCGAATGGCCACCGATAACAGGTATTCTTACTACAGTTGCTGTAACCTGAATCGTCTGATCTTCAAGTATTTTACGAGTTTCATCAACAAGCTTCTGTTCTTCTGTAGTGTATCCGTTATCAAGGAATGAACCACCATGCGGGAAACAATTAAGGTCAATCTGATGCGGATAAGCCATCTCTCCTTTTATTCCGTGCCTCTCGTTTTCCATCTGGGTTACCGCCTTAACGCCTGTTCCGGTAACTGATTGATAGGTCGCAACAACAAGACGCCTGATCCTGTACTTACTGTGCAGAGGAGCCACGGCCATAACCAACTGGATTGTAGAGCAGTTTGGATTTGCAATAATCCTGTCGCCTTTTTTGAGAACATGGCTGTTAATTTCAGGAACGATCAGAGGAACATCATTATCCATACGCCATGCTGAAGAATTATCTATTACGATTGTTCCCTTACGGGCAAACACCGGTGTCCATTCCTTTGATGTTGCGGCTCCGGCAGAAAAAATTGCAAAAACTGGTTCAGCTTCGACAGCTTCCATCACACTGACAACCTTTACGGGTTTCCCTTTAAAGAGGATCTCTTTACCTGCCGACCGCTCAGATGCGGCAGGGATTAACTGTGTAACAGGGAAATTCCTCTCTTCAAGAACTTTAATCATTGTCCGGCCAACCATCCCGGTTGCTCCTACTACAGCTGTCTTCATAGAATTAAATTTGTTTTTCTCTCGATAATTAATTATGTTTACTGTATTGCTTAATTACTTGTTTCGGTCAAAAGTAATTCTTTTTTCAATTCGTCGCGCTGCATGAAAAAAGCTATTTTACTGGTACTGTTAATACCCTCAGTGGCATTCAGCCAGATTATTGAAGATTTTGAGTCAGGCTCTACAGACTTCTGGGTGCAAAATCCGGAAGGACACTGGAATGCAGATAATACAGCAAGCATTTCGGGTAATTATTCACTGCATCATACTTTTGATAATGCCGATGCGGGAACAAGCAGAATCGGATTGTCCGTTTCAAACCTCAAACCTTCACAGGGATTAACAAGCTGGAGTTTTAAGATCAGACATGGTTATGATCCATCCTTATCCAATAACTGGTGTGTTATGCTGATATCCGACACTGATCCGGCATCACTAACAGATGGAGGAGAATGGAGTGGTTATGCCATGGGTGTTAACCAGACAGGTTATGATGATACTCTCCGCTTGTGGAAAGTAAAAAACGGTGTATTTAATACTGTTATTAATACAGGGATCAACTGGCAGACAGATATCGGAATAACTGATCCTGTAAAGATCAGCATTGAACGTACAGTGGTAGGTGAGTGGAGTGTTTCAGTTTATCATGTTAATGATGAACTAATCAGGCAGGGAAAAGGCATCGAAAGCGAATTGTTTAATCAGGAATGGTTTGTTATTGCTTATAAATATTCTTCAGCACGTGACAGACTTTTATGGATTGATGATATATATGTTGAGGGAGTTTTTAAGGAGGATGAAGAGGCTCCGGAGATAATGGGATTTGAAATAATTAATAGCAATACAATTAAGATAATTTTTAGTGAAGAACCGCGTGGGGACCTGATGGAACCATCAAATTTTTTCCTGGTCAATACAGCTATGCAACCGGCTGTAATATTCAGGGAAAATAATATTACATGCAGGATTATCTTTTATAACACATTCATTAACAAAGCGTTGAACAATATGATAATAAATTTATTGTGTGATGGATCAGGAAATTGTGAGGAGAATATTTCTGTCGAATTCACACCTGTATGGGTCGAAACAGGTGATGTGATAATCTCTGAAGTCATGGCCGATCCGGTACCGGCGGTTTCTTTGCCCGAGAAGGAGTACCTCGAAATATTCAACAGAACAGAGTATTCTTTCAATATGACAAACTGGAAACTGACATCTGTAAACCAGGTCTGCTCTTTTCCGGAATCAACAATTAAACCTTTTGAATATATGATAATCTGTGCGGACAATGATACCAGCCTTTTTAAGAATTATGGTAAAACAACCGGTTTAAAATCATTTCCTCCTTTGATTGATGGAGGCAAGACTATCTGCCTCTGCGATGCATCAGGAAACCTGATTCATGGAGTAGAATATTCTAAGAAGTGGTATGGTAATGAATTGAAAGATGACGGAGGATGGTCGCTTGAGATGATTGATTCAGGATTCCCGTTTTTTCAGGATGGAAACTGGAGTGCATCTGTTTCAAGGAGTGGTGGTACTCCCGGGATTGCCAATTCTGTATCGAGGAATAATCCGGATAAGATTTTTAATGGCATTCAGAACGTCTTTCCGGAAGACAGTGTACTGATTAATATAAGATTTTCGGAGCCGGTCAGAAACCTTCAGGATAATGCTGCAGGCATTACTATTGGCATGGATAGTGTGAAATCTGTACTCCCTGTTGATCCATTGCTGCGTGAGTTTAACATCATACCGGCAGAATCCTTGGAAAGAGGAGAAATCTATACGCTATATGTTTCAGAAGATATCCGTGATATGGCTGGTAATAGCATGTATGTAAGCACCTTTGACTTTGGGATTGCTGAATCTTCGATAGAAGGTGATATTGTATTCAATGAACTCATGTTTAATCCGTTCCCCGGAGATCCCGATTATATTGAATTCTATAATTGTTCCGAAAGGGTGACAGATGCGTCAAGGTTTATTATTGTATCGGTGAATGATGCTACAGGCGACAGATCTTCAGCTATCAGGCTTTCCAGAGAAAAAAGATGCATAATTCCTGGTACATATTATGTTATGACTACAGATAAAGAGAGGATTATCTCAAGGTATTTTTCTTCCGATCCGGATAAGATCTTTGAAACAGGAGATCTTCCTTCGATGTCAGATAGTGAAGGGCATCTTGAACTACTGAACCTTGAGCTGGATAAAGTAGATGAAGTATTATATGATGAAAAAATGCATTACCCTTTACTTTCAGGATATGAGGGTATATCCCTTGAAAAGGTAAGACCTGGTTGTGCATCAAATGAAAAATCAAACTGGCATTCTGCATCGGAAGCATCCGGGTGGGGCACACCCGGCACTGCCAATTCTGTGTTTACAGAACAACCGGTTATGACAGACAATATTATCTTGTCATCAACCAGAATAACTCCGGATAATGACGGAAATGAGGATATTCTCGTCATTGATTTTGTTTTTACAGGTAATGGCAATATAGTTACAGTTACAATATTTGATGAAACAGGTACTTATGTGAACCGGCTGGCTGAAAATCTTTTTGCGGGTTATCAGGCTTCACTGGTATGGGATGGGACAGCTGATGATGGAAAGCTTGTCAGTACAGGGATTTATATAATCCTTATTTCGGTTTTTGATGATAACGGCAAAAGTAAGCAATGGAAAAAAGTCTGCACAGTTATCAGGGAGTAGGTTCTAATTATTAAGGTTCCCTGGTGATGTGCTTTGAGACCTTTGTGGTAAAAATCGCTACAAAGACGAAATCATTTCAGTTATGATGGCGGTTATTTTTGATTCGATTTTTTCAGCTTCCTTCTGAACTGTTTCGTGAGTTGTATATTCAATTTTCCCTTCAACACCAAGATCGGTAATTACGCTTATTGCAAAACATGGAAGATTCATATGGCGAGCCACAATAACCTCGGGAGTTGTTGACATTCCGACTGCATCGGCACCAATTATCCTGAAATATTTATATTCTGCAGGTGTTTCGAAAGTAGGACCGGTAGTTGCAAGATAAACGCCTTTATGAACCCGGATGTCGTTTCCCTTTGCAATGAGCATTGCCTTATTTATCAGGTACCTGTCGTAGGCTTCACCCATATCGGTAAAGCGGGGTCCGATGCGGTCATCATTCCGTCCTAAAAGTGGATTTGGCAAAAGATTAATATGATCGGTTATTATCATTATGTCACCAACCTGAAATGAGGGATTGACACCACCTGCAGCATTGGAAAGAAACAGACATTTAATGCCAAGATACTTTAATACTCTCACCGGTATTGCCACGAGTTCGGTGCCATAACCTTCATAATAGTGGAATCTGCCCTTCATGGCAACTATTTTTTTTCTGCCGAAGTCACCATATATCAGCCTGCCGGCATGGCCTTCAACTGTTGATACCGGGAAATTAGGGATCTCTTTATAATCCAGCTCAATACAATTTTCAATTTTTGCGGTCAGACCACCAAGACCGGTACCTAAAATAATACCGGCATCAGGATTGATTATACCTTTAGACCTCAGAAAACCAGTTGTTTCGTTTATTTCTTCTAACATAGTTAACTATAAGATTATCAAACTCATTTTTATCGTCATTATGAAAAGCAACTTCAACAGGAGTATAAAAAAATGACGATTTTACCGGTTCTGCAATATAAGTAAATTCCCTTAACCGTACAGCGTCTTTTTCAGTAGTAAATACAAGTTTCTCCGGCGATTTCAGATTATTAAATGCGATACAGATTTTTTCCATATCCTTCATATTATAAGAGTGATGATCGGGAAATACAAGATGTATCAATTCTTCACATCTGTCTTGCAGATATTCTTTCAGAGGTCCGGGATTTGCAATACCTGTTACAAGAAGAATAGCGGTATTATCCCGGTCAGCTTTTCCCGGCAGGACAGTTCCAGGATGTACGCCATTAAATACTGGCAGAGGATCATCATAAATCAATGTTGAAAAAATAAGTTTCTGATTAGGAGCTATGTCAAAATCTTTAATGATCTCCTTTTTCAGGGCAGGGGAGATATCGGCAGGCGACTTTGTAATAATAATGATGCCTGCTCTTTTAATATTGTTGATGCTTTCCCGCAGGTTGCCGAAAGGCATCAGGTAGTCTTTTATCATCAGTCTTTCAAAGCAGGTAAGCAGGATTGACAGACCAGGTTTGATTTTCCTGTGCTGGAAGCCATCATCCAGAATTATGACTTCCGTTTCGGGATATTCTTTCATTATTGTTTTCACTCCGTGAACCCGGTTACGGTCGACAGCAACAATGATATCCGGGAACTTTCTTGCAACCTGAAGTGACTCATCACCAATATCACTTACCGAAGAGGAGCATGAGGCAATCTGAAATCCGTGTGATTTCCTCTTATATCCTCTGCTGAGAACTGCTACTTTGAAGTTTTTCCGGAGTAATGTGGTTAAATATTCTGTATGCGGTGTTTTGCCTGTTCCACCTACTGTTATGTTGCCGACACATATTACAGGGATAGAAAACTCACTGGAAGGAAGAATTCCGGCATTAAAAAGGAAATTCCTGATACCGGTTATTAATCCAAAAACCATGGAAGCCGGGTAAAGCAGAAAATTCTTTCCTGTTCCCATATGCTATTGGATCTCAATAAAATATGGCAGTCTGGTCTGAATGCCGGTGATATTTTTAATTTCCTGGAGTTCGTTGAAGAATCGTATATATTCTCCCAGCTCCTTTTTCAGAATCCTCAACCTGATTTCTCCACTAAGTTGTGAGAGGAGTTTTGTATAGGGATCTTCAATTACGGGCAGTTCCCTTATTGAGTAATTCTCAACACCGGCCAGAACGGCTGCTTCCTTTATCGCAGCGTTGAGACCCCCTATCTCATCAACAAGTCCTATTTCCATGGCACGGGAACCAGTGTATACCCTTCCTTCACCGATCTTATCGACAGCTTCAACAGTCATTTGTCTGCCTGATGCCACTTTGTTGATGAAATCGGTGTAAACCTTTTCAATACTTGATTGCATTACCTCTTTTTCATAAATATTCATTGGCCTGTAGAAAGAAGGGAAATCTGAATTCTTATTTGTATTAACAGTCTCGGTAGAGATCCCCAGTTTCTGATTCATGAGCTTTCCTGCATTGGGGATAAGTCCGAAAACACCTATTGACCCTGTGATGGTTACAGGATTTGAAAATATCCTGGTGCCGGGTGCCGAAATAAAATAACCGCCTGAAGCAGCATAATTACCCATTGAGATGACAACAGGTTTTTCTTTTGATGCAAGTTCAACTTCCCTCCAGATGATATCGGATGCAATTGAATTACCACCGGGTGAATTAACTCTCAAGACAATGGCTTTAACAGTAGTGTCGAGCCTCTCTTTTCTTATTATCTCCCCGTAATAGGTCCCTCCGATATTTCTTTCACTTCCTTTTCCTATAACTATTGATCCGGATGCATAAATAACCGATATCCTGGTCCTTGCTGAAACTGTTCTTTTCGGTTCAGGAACTTTTGTGTATTTGGTCATCGAAACAAATTCTATTTTGTCATCCTTGGTTAGACCTGATAACACTTTGAGAGTATCAATGAGTTCATCACGATACATTAATCCGTCAACAAGTTTATTTTCGAGGGCACCTGTAGCAACGTTTGCCACAAGGTTATCAGCCATAGTATTTAGCTGATCCGTCGGGATTCCCCTAGCTTCTGAAATGTTTTCGATGATATGCGACCAAATTAATCCCACATACTCTTTTATCTGCTCTTCATTTTCATCACTTAATTTCTCAAGCAGGAAAGGTTCTACGGCACCTTTAAATTCTCCATGCCGGATTACCTGTACTTCCACACCAATTTTTTCAAGGGCTTTTGTATAAAACATAACTTCACCACTTAATCCTTTAAAATCCAGCATTGACGCCGGATTGATATAAATTTTGCTGGCGGCGGTCGATAAATAGTATCCTTCCTGTAACATTACGTAATCAGAATAGGCAATAATGAATTTGCCACTCTCACGGAATTTGATCAGTGCATCCCTGATCTCTTCGGTTGTGGCCCAGCCCGAAGGCAGAAGGCCGTTTTCAATAAAAATGCCTTTAATTTTTTCATCAGCCGATGCTTTTTCGATATTTTTCAGGATATCATTCAATCCCGGAGTGGGAGTGAAGGTCATATTTATTAGATCAAAACCTGCAAACGGATTCAGGTTACCACGGTCGGGAATGGTAACGCCAGCCTTTAACACAAGTACAGAGTTCTTGCTTATCGAAGCCGGCTTTTCACCGGAAGCAATAATGGCACTCAGACTTGCCAGCAGAGTGATAAAGAAAAGAATGGAGACAATTATTATACCAGTAATGGTAGCCAGTGTGTACTTCAAAAAATCTTTCATCTTTAATTATGATTTAATAAAATTAGTTCTAAATATATTAAAACAAAGTGAATATTTTTCAGGTATCTTACTATTTAATACTTTTGAAGAAAGTACACTCCCGTAATGAATGCATTTCTTGGAATAGGGACAAACCTTGGCGACAGGGAGGTTAATCTTCAGGAAGTACTTGTCCGGATAGAGGAATCAATAGGTGAGATACTGGCAGTTTCATCTGTTTATGAGACTGAACCATGGGGCTTTGAAAGTAAAGATTGGTTTCTGAACATGATACTATATATCAGGACAGATCTTAAACCTTCAGGATTACTTGGACGGATCCTTATAATTGAAGCTCTGATGGGAAGGGTAAGAGACGAAAAGGATTATAAATCCAGGATTATCGACATTGATATCCTTCTTTATGAAAATGAGACTATTAGCGAGCCGGGCCTGACAATACCACACCCCCGGTTACATAAAAGGAGGTTTGTTCTCGTTCCGATGTGTGAGATTAATCCTGACGGGATTCATCCTGTTCTTAAGAAGTCATTTACCAGTTTGCTTAAAGAATGCCAGGATAAGAGCAAGGTTGTGCTTTATAACAAACCATTATCCGCAAAGCTGTAGTAGTCTTTATCTGATATTATCAGATGATCGAGAAGCTGGATATCCATGAGGCTGCCGGCTTCTTTTATTTTCTTTGTGATTCTTGTATCGGATTCACTGGGATTAAGATTACCTGAAGGATGATTATGGCATACAATGATCCCTGAAGCCAGATATTCAATAGCTTTCTTCATAACCATGCGGACATCAGTAACTGTTCCGCTTATACCTCCCTGGCTGAGTTTCATCCTGTTAATCACTTTGTTGGATCTGTTCAGGAACAGTATCCAGAACTCTTCGTGCGTGAGGTCGGAAAGAAGCGGCATAAAAATATCGGCAACATCTTTCGAGCACTTTATTTGAGGTACATCGGGTGTCTCAGCAAGTTTGCGCCTTCTGCCGAGCTCGAGGGCAGCAGCAATAGTAACTGCCCGTGCTGTGCCAATTCCATGAAGCTTTTTGAGGTCCGAAATCGACAACTTGCCGAGGGCATTCAGGTTATTATTTACTATAACCAGTAATTCCCTGCCTAGATCGACAGCAGATTTTTCCCTGGTACCTGAACTTATAAGGATGCCAAGCAATTCAGCATCACTAAGACTTGCGGTTCCTTTCTGTATCAGTTTTTCCCTGGGTCTGTCTTCAGCAGCCCAGTCAGTAATTTTAAGTGACATGCAGCGATAAATCTAAATCAGATTATAAAGATATCAAATTTTAGAATAAAAAAGGGGCTTTTAAGATGCCCCTTTTGGTAAATTTATATTAGAGATTATTAGAGGGTATTAATATGTTTTACGAGAGATGATTTCAGGTTTGCGGCTTTCTTACAGTGAATAATATTCTTTTTTGCAAGCTTATCCAGCATGGAATTGATTTTCGGAAGCATTGTAACTGCTTCTTCCTTGTTTGTGGTTTCCCGGAATCTCTTAATTGCATTACGCATGGTTTTTGCGTAATATTTATTCTTTTCACTTTTTAAAGCGTCCTGTCTTATTCTTTTTTCCGATGACTTGTGGTTTACCATGCCTGATATATCTGATTTTAAAGATTTATTTACTTTTTATCCGGAGTACTCCTGTTTTTCTTACGCCAATTTTCGGCGCAAATGTATCTATAAAGTTTTTAAAAACAAATTTTTCCACTTCTTTTTGCTTTGCTCCTGGCATTCATCCTTGAAGGAATATATGTTTGGAGCAATGTTTCCGGATGCCTTTCCTTACTTACCGGCAGAAATTACCAAAAACGATTTTCAAAAAAATTTGCAAGTTTAATATATATTTTGTACATTACAAAATATCGTTGTAAAATTTACCCGGGATTGTGTCAGGAAAACTAAATAATGTCAAATATATAATATAAATAATAATAGAGGAGGTATTGTTATGAATAAAAAGAAAGAGAAATTACGTATTGTATTGTTATTATTATTAGCAGTGTCTGTAATGATAAGTTCTTGTTCAAACAGCCGGTCAAAACGGGAGGCTCAAAAATTGCTTGATAGACAGCAGGCTGCCTTAAAAGAGGGGCAGAAATTTATCGATGAGACTTTTAATCAGCTCCAGTTATTGAGCGATTCGTTTGAATCAGAACAGGAGAAACTGGTCGGCAGAAAATTACAGATCGAGGAAGAGATCAGGAAACTGGAAGCTGACCAGAAAGGATATGCCGAAACTCTGAAAGAGGAGAAAGTAGAAGAACTTGAACTGGAGAAATCAGATTTTCAGAAACGTCTTCAGGAAATAGAAGACAGTCTTACTCTGGTTCAAAATAAGAGCGAAGATGTTGAAAAACGCAGAGGTTTAATTGATATTAAGGAGCAACAACTAACCGAACAAAAGTCAGTTGCTAAAGAGAAGCTCGTTACCGGAATTGATGATATTGACAGCAGGCTTGATGAAATTGAGAGCCAACGGCTGGTAAAACAAAACATATTAAGTCTTAATGAGCAGAAAATTAACCTGTCAAGGAATAAGATTAAACTACTGGAAGACGAGAAAAACATTTACCTTAGAGAAAAGAATGATATTATCAAAAATGATGGTGATGATGCGGAGCTTGATAAGTATGATCTTAAGATCGATGAGATAAACGGTTATATTGAAGATGAGCAAAACAAGATCAAAAATGCTGAAAGCAGCAACAGCACTCTTAAAGAATGGATCAGTGATGCAGATGAACTTGAGGAAAAGCTCAGAACCATGATGACTTCTGAATATGACCGTAATGAAACGATAGAAGAGTTCACAAAGGAAGAAATTACACGACTCTCAAAGGAGCGTGAAGCTCTGGATAAAGATATTGAGAAATTTGATTCAGTTAAGAGTCAGCTTGCTGTCAGGAAAGCCACAATAAGTGAAAGACTCGCATCGTTTGAAGGAGAGACCGAACTTATTAAAAGCAAGGAACTGTCCGAAATACTGGCTGAAAGATCAGATATTGAAAGTCAGCAGGCAGAACTTGCGGAGATGGAGAAAAACATAATTGATCAGAGAGTATCTTCAGATAGTATTGATACAGTGAGTGAAATAACTTCAGGATTTGAATTGCTCAGATCAATTGAGAACGACATAAGGGGTAAAAGAGAAAAATTAGATAAACTGCAGTCTGAGATTACTGAAGATGAAGCAAGACTTTCAGAGCAGATGGCTGAGATTGAAGCAAGAAGATCAAAAAATGTACGGGCGTTCGCCGGAACGTTAGTTCTGGTTTCAGTTGGTGTTATACTGGCGGGTATTCTTTATATCCTAGGCAAGAGAAGCATCAGGAAGAAATAAACGAAATAATTGGCCATAGATATTTATTAATAAAATAAATCAAAATATTATGAGGAAGAAAAGTAATTTAAATAAAGGAAAAGCAAGGAAAAGAATGAAAAAGCAGGCTGATGATTTAAAAAATTTTGCGGCAGAAAAAATCGAAGAAGCCTCGAGAAAAGTCGGTGAAGCTGTTCCTGAATCAGGATTCTGGGAAGAAACCACTGAGAATATTTCAGAGGGAGCCAAGGTAATCGGAGAAGAAGCAAGGCATATAGGTGAAAAAATATCAGCTTATTCTGAAATTCTTTTCGGGAAGATAAAGGATAAATCTTCGGAGGCACTTAAATCAGGTCTCGATCTTACAAAAGAAGCTGTTAACAAGGCACAACAACTAGGAGAAGATCTCAGGGATAATATCAAAGTAAAAAAACTCAATAAACAAAAAAAGGAGGTGGCAACCCGCCTGGGAATGAAATTTTATCTGGAAGTGAAGAATAATGATAATAAGGTCCCTGAAAATATAAACAGAAAACGAGTCTTTATATCTCTTCTCAAAGAAATTGAGAATATCGACAAGGAAATTCTCGAACTGGACAATGAGTAATATATTCGCTGACCAAAGCAGGTTCGC
>Ga0315546_1000276_pt1 | contig 38461 bp, 30 predicted proteins | sample SalMarSW160170MG_FD_203833 | JGI IMG/M metagenome (GOLD analysis project Ga0315546, IMG submission 203833) | Salt marsh sediment microbial communities from the Plum Island Ecosystem LTER, Massachusetts, United States - Salt Marsh Sediment SW1601-170 ...
CCATTCCCACTGCAATACCTGAGGCTCCGTTAACGAGCAGACCGGGGATTCTGGTGGGCAGTACAACCGGCTCTGATAGAGAATCATCGAAGTTTGGCTGAAAATCAACAGTCTCCTTTTCGATGTCCGACAACATCTCTTCTGCAATTTTTCTTAGCCTGGCTTCTGTGTACCTCATTGCGGCAGGACTATCACCGTCGACAGAACCAAAGTTACCCTGTCCGTCAACCAGAGGGTATCTTAACGACCAGTGCTGTGCCATCCTGACCATGGCTTCATACACTGATGAATCACCATGTGGATGATATTTTCCAAGTACCTCCCCTACTATTCTGGCTGATTTTTTATAAGGCCTGTTTGACAGTACTCCAAGCTCCGACATACCATAAAGAACACGCCGGTGCACAGGCTTAAGGCCGTCTCTGACATCAGGCAATGCCCTCGACACAATAACTGACATTGAATAATCGATGTATGCCGACTTCATTTCCTCCTCTATATTAACCTGGATGACCTTTTCTCTCTCCAACATAAAAGACTAAAATTTAAATATTTACAGTTTTCTGCCAAATTCAGGGTTTGGAAATACGAAAATAGCATTTATTTGTTTACTTTTATGCTTTCAAAAAGGTGAATTTTTAACATAATTTGTTTATAACTGGGCATGAAAATTGCCATACATATTTTGTACATAATATAACTTTAAAAAATATCTTATCTGTGTTTTTGTCAGTCATAACTGACATATTGACTCACGATGGATATCTGAATGACAACTGAAAAAATGGATTCACAATTTTCTCAAAGGGTAAAAGATATTCTTGGTTATAGCAAGGAAGAAGCTATAAGACTGGGTAACAGTCATATAAGCCCTGAACATCTTTTCCTTGGCATTCTGAGGGATGGAGAAGGTGTTGCTGTAGAGATTCTCATAAACCAGGGTATTGACCTTCTTGTTCTTAAAGGATCCCTTGAGAAAAGCATTAAGGTTGACAATCCTGTTACTGTTGCTGATCATGAGGTTATCCCCTTGTTAAGAAGTACAGAAAGAATATTGAAACTGGTTTATCTTGAAGCTAAAGCTTTGAAGAGCAACACTATCGATTCAGAGCATCTGCTTCTTGCCATTCTAAAGGACGAAAATGCTCTGGTAACAAGGTTTCTTTCCGAGATGGATGTTAATTACCAGTCGGTGCGACGATCAGTAGAAGCTGAGTTACCTTCATCAAGAGCAGATTACCCTCGTGATGAAGAGGATGAAGGCCAGGGATTTGGAGGTCAGGGTAAAGGACAACAATCCTTTTCTGCTTCTTCATCTTCAAAACCATCGTCCGACACTCCCGTTCTTGATAATTTTGGTATTGATCTAACAAAAGCAGCTGATGAAGGACGCCTTGATCCTGTTGTCGGGAGGGAAAGAGAGATAGAACGTCTGGCACAGATACTGTCGAGACGAAAAAAGAATAATCCTGTGCTGATTGGAGAACCGGGAGTCGGCAAATCAGCTATTGCTGAGGGCCTGGCCCTGCGTATTACCAGGAAGAATGTATCCAGGGTTCTCTTTAATAAACGGGTTGTTGCTCTCGACCTTGCATCAATTGTTGCCGGAACCAAATACCGCGGGCAGTTCGAAGAGAGAATGAAAGCAATCCTGAACGAGTTGATTAAGAACGACAACATAATACTGTTTATTGATGAGATTCATACTATTGTAGGTGCAGGAGGAGCTACAGGATCGCTGGATGCTGCAAATATGCTCAAACCGGCTCTCGCAAGAGGTGAAATTCAATGTATAGGTGCTACAACTCTTGACGATTACCGTCAGCATATCGAGAAAGATGGTGCCCTCGAAAGAAGATTCCAGAAAGTAATGGTTGAGCCCACAACCATTGAAGAAACAGTAAATATCCTTCATAACATAAAGGAAAGATATGAAGAGCATCATAATGTTATCTACACAGATGATGCTATAGAAGCCTGTGTTAAGCTGACCAACAGGTATATTTCTGACAGACATCTCCCCGACAAAGCCATTGATGCACTTGATGAATCAGGATCAAGAGTGCATATTTCGAATATTGTGGTACCAGAAAAGATCCTTTCACTTGAGAAACAATTTGAGGATGCAAAAAAGGAAAAAATGATGGCAGTCAAGAATCAGAACTTTGAGAAAGCTGCCAGTTTCCGTGATCGTGAAAAAGACCTGCTCGATCTGCTCGATCAGGAAAAGAAAAAATGGGAGAAAGAGCTTGCCATTAACCGCGAAACAGTTGATGCTGAGAAAGTTGCAGAGGTAGTCGCAATGATGACCGGAGTACCCGTACAGCGAATTGCACAAACTGAAGGAACAAGACTTCTCAAAATGGCTGATGAACTGAGAAGTGGTGTAATAGGCCAGGATGAAGCAATACATAAAGTCGTAAAATCAATTCAGAGAAACAGAGCAGGACTTAAAGATCCGAACAAACCAATCGGTACCTTTATTTTCCTTGGTCCTACCGGAGTTGGAAAAACACAGCTTGCCAAAATACTTGCCAAATTTCTTTTCGACACTACCGATAATCTGATTAGAATCGACATGAGCGAATACATGGAAAAATTTTCTGTTTCAAGGCTCATCGGAGCACCTCCCGGGTATGTCGGATATGAGGAAGGCGGCCAGCTTACAGAAAAAGTAAGAAGAAAACCTTATTCAGTTGTCCTGCTTGATGAGATTGAAAAAGCCCACCCTGATGTTTTCCATATTCTTCTTCAGGTTCTTGATGAAGGGCAGCTCACTGACAGCCTTGGCAGAAGAGTCGATTTCAGGAATACAATTGTAATACTTACTTCAAATATCGGAACCAGACAAATAGCTGAGTTTGGTCATGGTATCGGATTCGATACGACCGCGAAGAGAGCCACCAGGAATGAACAAACAAAGAGCATTCTTCAAAAGGCACTTCTAAAAACTTTTGCTCCTGAATTTCTGAACAGAATCGATGATGTTATAATGTTTAATTCATTGGGTAAAGAGGAAATCAATAAGATTATTGATCTTGAACTGAAGGGTTTATACGATAGGGTTAAATCACTTGGTTATCAGCTTAAAATAGCTGCACCTGCAAGAGATTTTATTGCGGATAGAGGTTTCGATGCCACATATGGTGCGCGTCCTCTTAAACGGGCAATTCAGAAATATCTCGAAGATCCGATGGCAGAGGTCCTTATAAAAGCAGAATTGCTTGAGGGTGATACCATTAATGTAGGATTTAATAATGCCAAATCGGAAATAAAAATCAAGATCCAGAAGAAATCGGAAGTGACAGAAGATCCTGATTCAGGATTGTAATCGGAATCAAAATCAGAATCAGAATAAGTTACAGAAAACCGAGCGTAGTTTCAAACTACGCCGTATTAATAACTTAATCAATATTCTCTGTTATAATACTGGTATTCCAAACAAATCAAATTCCTCTGCCTGAGTAATCTTAATATTATAGAAGTTGCCTTGTTTCAGGTTGTGCTCTGCAGGGATCAGAACCTCCTGATCAACTTCGGGACTGTCATATTCTGTTCTGCCAATAAAATAATCACCCTCCCTCCTGTCAATGATCACTCTAAAAACCTTACCTGTACTGGTTTTGTTAAGGTCAAGTGAAATATTCCTCTGTATCTCCATTAGTTCCGAAACCCTCGATTTTTTAATTTCATCAGGTATCTCATCCTTATAATTATTATACGCATAAGTTTCCTCTTCATGTGAGTATGCGAATACACCCAGCCTGTCAAATTTGAATTCAGAAACAAACTCTTTAAGTTCGTTAAACTCTCTTTCAGTCTCACCCGGATGGCCTGCTATAAGAGTAGTCCTGATTGCAGCTCCGGGAATCTCTTGTCGCAGCTTATAAAGCAGGTTTTCAGTCTCTTTTCTGCTATGGGATCTTTTCATCAACCTGAGCATCTTATCACTTATATGCTGTATAGGTATCTCAATGTAAGAGCAGAGGGCGGGATTATCCCTTATCAGTGGTATCATATCCACCGGAAAATTTGCAGGATAGAGGTAATGAAGTCTGATCCATTCAAATAACTCAATATTAAGCAGTTCATGCACAAGCCCGGGCAGCTTCTGTTCCCTGTAAAGGTCAAGACCATAATAGCTTGAGTCCTGGGCTATAAGTATAAGTTCACGGACTCCTTTACGGGAAAGGATCAGAGCTTCTTCAATGATTTCTTCAACAGGACGGGAAACGTATTTTCCGCGTATTGCCGGTATTGCACAAAAAGCACAACTTCTATCGCAACCTTCAGATATTTTAAGATATGCATAATGCGGAGGTCCAGTGAGTATCCTGTCGGAAAGCATCTCTTCTCTCAGACTCATTCCAAGTTCTCCTAGTATCTCTTTCATACTGTTAACACCAAAATACCTGTCGACCTCAGGTATTTCGGCTCGCAGCTCATCTTTATATCTCTCGGAAAGACAGCCAATAACATAAAGACTGGAGATTCTGTTAGCTTGTTTTGCCTTCACGAATCGCAATATAGTATCTATACTTTCTTCTTTTGCATCATTAATAAATCCACAGGTATTAATTATCACAGTTCCCGACCTAACATTTTCCTGATCGTTTACTATGCTGAAGCCTCCGGCATGAATTTGTTTCAGAAGTACCTCAGAATCAACGATATTCTTCGAACAACCAAGAGTTATTATATTGATTTTTTTATTCTTCATGAAGAGAAAACCGGTAAAGATTCCTGAAGATGTTCGGTATTATGAGGAGAAAAGTGAATCGACAAATTCAAAGCGGTTAAATATGAGAATGTCATCAAGTTTTTCGCCAACACCTATATATTTCACCGGGATTTTGAATTGATCGGAAATTCCGATTACCACACCTCCTTTTGCTGTACCATCCAGTTTTGTAATTGCCAGCGATGTTACACTGGTTGAAGCTGTGAATTGTTTTGCCTGTTCAAAGGCATTTTGCCCTGTTGAACCGTCGAGGACCAGCAGGACCTCATGTGGTGCATCAGGAAGGACTTTTTCTATGACACGTTTGATCTTTGATAATTCGGACATGAGATTTATCTTATTATGGAGTCTGCCTGCCGTATCGATTATGACCACGTCATATAGTCCTGCTATTGCAGATTTCACTGAGTCATAAGCCACAGATGCCGGATCTGATCCCATCTTCTGTTTTACAACCGGTACTCCGGCTCTTTCAGCCCAGATCTGAAGCTGATCAATTGCAGCTGCCCTGAATGTGTCGGCAGCTCCCAGCAATACCTTTTTTCCTGCATTTTTGTATTGATAGGCCAGTTTTGCTATGGTAGTTGTTTTGCCCGAACCATTTACTCCCACAACCATAATTACGTGGGGAACAGAGTTGAGCGGCGAGGTAAAATCAGCTGCGGAATCGGTGTTGTTTTGTTCCAGGAGAGAAATGATCTCTTCCTTCAGAATTAGATTTAATTCGCTGGAATTAAGATATTTGTCTCTGGCAACCCTGGTTTCTATCCTTTCAATGATCCTGAGAGTTGTATCAACTCCCACATCAGAAGATACCAGTACCTCCTCAAGGTTATCAAGAACATCGCTATCAACTTTGGATTTACCGGCAATGGCTCTTGACAGTCTGTTAAAAAGATTCTCCTTGGTTTTCTCAAGGCCTTTATCGAGGTTCTCCTTCTTTTCTTTTGCGGTTAATCCAAACAAGCCCATTTAATATAATGTTATTTGTTTTGTGAATCACAAAGATAAAAAAAAGCTTCCTTCAGCAATGAAGAAAGCCATTGATATCTTACAATGTTTTAATCTGTTATTTTCTGTTAAAGAAATCTTTAATATGATCATTATGAACGATCTCTTCCTTAAACTGGTAAGCACCGGTTTTGTCGGATCTGGTCATTTTAATACATTTTGTGAAAAGCTTACCCTTTCCCATTTTAAGCGTTCCAACTGCTTTCTTTGCCATTTTTTTGAATGTTTACTTTATTTCCCGGTGAAGTGTATGTTTTTTCAATATCGGATTATATTTCATTCTTTCCAGGCGGTCAGGTGTATTCTTCCTGTTTTTTGTAGTAATATACCTTGAGGTTCCGGGTTTACCACTTTCTTTGTGTTCAGTGCATTCCATGATTACCTGCATCCTGTTTCCTTTTGCCTTCTTTGCCATTTTATTCCTCTGTTAATAATTCAAAATATAACCTTTTTCCTTTGCTTCCTTCAGTACAGCATTGAGTCCTTTTTTATCAATCAGGCGGATACCGGAAGCTGATACTTTCAGTGTAATCCATCTGTCCTCTTCCTGAAGATAATATTTCTTTGTAAAGAGATTCGGGTAGAACTTTCTTTTGGTCCTCCTCTTTGAGTGAGAGACATTATTCCCGACCATCACCTTCTTACCTGTAACCTGACAAATTTTTGACATAAATATTTGTTTTATCTCTTTTTATGATTGCCTTTTTAAAAGAAAGTGCAAATTACGTGATTTTTATTTGATTAATCAAAAAAACCAGGCATTTTTTTAACCGGCATTCTTCTATACCATTTTTTTGTTGATTATCTGCTTCCTGAGGAGATTCAGGGCTGTGAGAGAGAACCTTTCGATGTTGATTTTCCGGTCGTTACCGAAAACGAATCTCTCTGCAATTGTTTCTTTTTCTGATGCAACGGCAATCCAAACTGTACCTACCGGCTTTTCATCTGTACCCCCGTCAGGACCAGCAATACCTGATGTGGCAACTGAAAAATCTGTATCAAGGAGATTTCTGGCCTTTTCTGCCATGTTCCTTACAACCTGCTCACTGACAGCACCATTTTTCTCAATTATTTCCTCTGAAACACCCAGTAATTTTATCTTTATTGTATTATCGTAAGCTATTACAGATCCTTTGAAATAGTCTGAACTGCCGGGGACAGACGTGATCATCTGGGCAATCCTTCCACCAGTGCAACTTTCGGCAGTGCAAAGCGTAAGATTATTCTCTTTCAGAAGTCTCCCTGTAACTTTTTCGAGTGGTTCTTCTTCTTTAGCAAAGATAAGATCAGGGATTATTTTGTTTAATTTAACAATCTGTTTATCAATTAGTTCAGTGAGAGCAGCACGATTAGAACCTGTTCCGGTGAATCTCAGTTTTATTACTCCCATTGAAGGCAAGTATGCAAGTTTAATGTTTTGCGGAAGCGAAGCTTCAAAATCTGACAGTATTTCAGCAAGTTTTGCCTCATATGAACCAAAGGTCATAATGTTTCTGTGGATTATGATCTGTGATTTAAACCTCTTATTCAGTTCAGGCAGAACATGTTCAGTCATAATGTATTTCATTTCAGGAGGGACTCCAGGCAAAGAGATAAAAATCGTTCCACCCTTTTCAAACCACATTCCCGGCGCTGTACCTATTAGATTCTCAAGTACCCTGCATGCTTCAGGAACATCAGCCTGCCGTCGGTTATTATCATTCATGGTAAATCCCCTGCGACTTATCATATTCTCTATTCTTGAGAGAACCTTGCTGCTGGTTATAAGTCTGGTTTTAAAAAATTCACATAATGCAGGTTTGGTGATATCATCACTGGTCGGGCCAAGACCGCCTGTTATAAGAATCACGTCAGTTTTTGCTGAGATCTGGTTGAGAGCAGTCACAATATCCTTATGTTTATCGTGAACGGATGTACTCCTGGTGACATCAAATCCGGCCTTGCTCAATTCCGAACCTATCCATGCCGAATTTGTATCAACTGTCTGTCCTATCAGGAGTTCATCTCCGATTGTAATTATCTCTGCCTTCATTTTATATATTAATTAAGGAATACAAAAATATATTTTTATACCTTATGTTTGGTATGATATATATTTTACAATAAATTTATGGTTTAATGGATTTTAAAAAGTTGATGCGGGAGTAGCTCAGTGGTAGAGCATCAGCTTCCCAAGCTGAGGGTCGGGGGTTCGAGACCCCTTTCCCGCTCTCATCAGCCTTCGCTAAAGCTTCGGCGGATCTTTTCATTTAGAGCCTCCCACGGGAGTTGAACCCGCGACCTGCTCATTACGAGTGAGCTGCTCTGCCACTGAGCTAAGGAGGCATTAATTCACGCAAATATAATGAAAATCACTCCAGTTTCTGCAACCTTCGGAGCAAGGGAGGATGCGAATAATGAAAAACAACATAAGCAGGATGAGGAATCATGTTGGAGAGGTTTTTAACTGTTAGTTTTTTAAGCGCCTGCGCCAGAAACTCAGGCTTAAAATTTTCTTTTACGAACCTGTCTGCGTCGAATTCATTCTTTCTTGAAATATAGTTAGATACCAGTCCTATAATCAATGATAACGGACTATACAGTATCCCGAAGACAATCAATCCCATATGAAAACTTGGCTTTTCAGCACCCAGTGCCCTTGATAGTGAAGGATTATTGATAACCAGCGAGAAGAGAAAGAGCATTATACCTGTAAGCAGGACAGAAAAGACAAGAGTCATAAGAACATGCCTCTTTTTATAGTGCCCTATCTCGTGAGCAAGAACAGCAACAATTTCATCTTCAGTCATTTCTTTGATAAGAGTATCAAACAGGACAATTCTTTTCTTTGGACCTAACCCTGAGAAATAAGCATTGGCTTTTGAGCTTCTTTTTGAACCATCAATAACATAAATATCCCTGAGTTTAAATCCTGTCCTCTGAGCAAATTTTTCAATCTCTGTTCTTAAAGATCCGGCTTCAAGAGGAGTCTGTTTGTTGAACACAGGTACAATCAGTTCAGAATAAAAAAGGTTCATAAAGATTGTGAACAAGGTTATTAATCCCCAGGCATACAACCAGAACTGCGGCCCGGTTTTATAATAGAACCATGTTATCAGACCAAGAACAGGGATTCCTATAAGCAGAGCCAAAAACCATGATTTGATATGATCGGTAATGAAAGTTCTGATAGTCATTGTATTAAATCCGTATTTTTTCTCGATGACAAATGTATCATAAAGGCTGAACGGTATATTTATTATATCCGATGCCAAACCAATTATTCCAAAGAATATCAGGGCAATTATTACTGCATGACTGCTGAACGACTGAGCAAACTTATCTATAAGGGCAAAACCACCTCCGGCTATCATAATAAGAATAACCAGAAGATTGACAGATGAAGACCACAGGGATAATTTCTTGTTGTCTTTATAATAAAACTGTGTTTTTCTGTATTCTTCCTCATCACATATACCTTTTAGTTTTTCAGGAAGAGTTGGCGACCACATACCCGCGTTAAGGTATTCAAGATATCTTTCTAGCACAAATCCGGTTACCGGGATTATTAGAATCAGAATAAAAATGGTGTTATCCATTGAAGTGCAGACTATTATAAAAAAAGAAGCAGGGTGCCTGTTTAAAATAAGTGTGGAATAAATATGTCTCGCTGCATTTCCTCGTGCTATAAGGATAGGCACCCTGCGGTTTTACAAATATAATAAATTTTTTTAAGTTAACATACCACCACATACCTGAATTGTTTGTCCCGTTATGTAAGAGGACAATTCTGAAGCCAGGAACAATGCTGTATTTGCCACATCTTCAGGCGTTCCGCCACGTTTTAAGGGAATTTTATTTATCCAGTCATTTTTTACTTCAGCAGCTAGTTTTTCTGTCATTTCTGTAATAATAAATCCGGGAGCTATAGCATTGCATCTGATATTTCTTGAACCGAGCTCCCTGGCAACACTTTTTGTAAATCCTATTATTCCGGCTTTAGAGGCTGAATAGTTACTCTGTCCGGCATTTCCTGAAACTCCAACCACCGAGCTAATATTAATAATTGATCCAGTTTTCTGTTTCAGCATAATCTGCATTACAGCCTTTGTAAGGTTGAAAACAGATTTAAGGTTAACAGCAATTACAGCATCCCATTGTTCCTCAGTCATTCTCATCAGAAGTGTATCCTTTGTTATGCCGGCGTTATTGACCAGGATGTCGATTTTGTTAAAATCCTTCAACACTTCGGTTACTATTTTCTGAGAGTCCTCAAAGCTTGCAGCATTTGATACATAACCTTTAACTTTTACACCCGTAGCTTTAATTTCCGAAATTGCAGCTTCGAATTCCTCATCGGCAGCAATGTTAGTGATTGCAATATCAGCGCCATGAAGGGCGAATTTGTATGCGATTGCCTTTCCTATTCCTCTTGAAGCTCCCGTGATCAGAGCAGCTTTTCCTTCAAGTAATTTCATCTGTTTTCTGGTTTAATTCCTGCAAATATAGAATAAACTATTTTATGTACGTTAGGTCGTTAGGTCGTTAGGTTGTTAAGTTGTTAGGTCGTTAGGTCGTTAGGTCGTTAGGTCGTTAGGTCGTTAGGTTGCAGAGGTGTTAGGTTTTAGAGATTGTAAGACTGTTAATGTTGTAATGCCGATGTCGGTTGGGGATAATACCACATGCAGCCCGCACTTTTTCATTATTTCCATCTTTGCAGCAGCAGTATCTGCCTTACCTCCTATTATTGCCCCTGCATGACCCATTCTCCTGCCTTTAGGAGCTGTCTGTCCGGCTATAAATCCTACTACAGGTTTTGTGCTATTGGTCTTAATCCACTCTGCAGCTTCAGACTCCATATTTCCACCAATTTCCCCAATAATAACAATGATTTCTGTTTCACTATCGTCCATCATGAGTTTAACAGCATCAAGTATGGTTGTCCCTACAACAGGATCCCCTCCTATTCCAATACATGTTGACTGACCCAGTCCTGATTTAGTGATCTGATCAACAGCTTCATAGGTCAGAGTACCTGATCGCGAGATAATTCCAACCGTACCCTTTTTATGTATAAACCCCGGCATTATACCTACCTTGGCTTCCTCAGGGGTAATAATCCCGGGGCAATTAGGCCCTATCAACCTGCAATTAAATGATTTAAGGTATTCCTTAACCTGTACCATATCAGAAACAGGGATACCTTCAGTTATTACAACAATAAGTCTGATCCCGCCGCTGGCAGCCTCCATTATGGCATCAGCAGCACGGGCTGGTGGCACAAAAATAACAGATACATCCGCTCCTGTCTTGTAAACAGCGTCACGTACAGTATTAAAGACCGGTAAACCAAGATGTACATGTCCCCCCTTGCCAGGAGTAACTCCTCCGGTCACTTTAGTTCCGTATTCAATCATTTGTTTTGAGTGAAAGGTCCCTTCACTGCCTGTAAATCCCTGTACTATCACTCTTGAGTTTTTATCTACTAAAACACACATAAAAATCAGATATTAAATAAATTATAAGTTATTGGTGCTATTGTTTTTGCGGAATATTTAAAAAACATGAATTCAAAAATACCTATAAATTGCCTGCTTTTGGATATATTTGAGTAAATATTATCAATACTTCTTATGCTTAATATCGATCCTGTTTTATATATAGGTATCTCCCAGTCATTCTTTGCCGGCCTTCTTATTTCGACCAGGAAACCTATTACTATTGCCAACAGGCTTCTGGCTGCGTGGCTATTTATGATCGGTATCGAGCTCATATTCGCCCTGATCAACAGTACGGTGATAGAAATGTACTCTTTTCCCTTTATTACCTTTACATACGGACCATTGCTCTATCTTTATGTAAGGTTTATGACAGATCCCTCAAGGAAGTTTAATTGGCTTGCATTAATTCATTTTGTTCCCTTTATTGCTTTTTTTACCATATCGGTAATCTTCCGTTCGGAGCCTCTTGTCAGGGACCTGAGAAGCTTTTTTAAACCGGACAGGTTTTTTTCTCTGAGAATCATATACTCCGCATCCTTTTTTCTTTCTATAACAATATACAGTGCATTGACTTTTTATGAGATTGTCCGCCACCAGAAAAATCTTAAAAACCTGGTATCTTACACATCCGGTAAAATAACCCTTAACTGGCTCAAGATCATTTCTATAAGTTTCTATACAGCCTATTTTGTCCTTTTTGTCCTTGGAGGATTAAGCATTATAGGCAACTTTATTCCTTTCGATCCCTATTTTGTAATATTTGGTTCTATAGCTCTCTTCTCCTTTGCTTATAGTTTTTATGGCATCAAACAACCGGTTATTTTCGGTGAGGCAGTTAAACCGGATAGTAATGACAGGAAAGAAACAGAGAAATATCTGAAGAGTGGTCTGAAGGAGTACCAGGCTGAAAGAATTCTGCAGAGGCTTATCTCCTACGTGGAATCACGGAAGCCTTATCTGGACCGTGATCTTACAATACATGACCTTTCTAAAATGACCGGCATTCAGCGTCATTACATCACACAGGTGCTTAATGAAAAATTTAAAAGAAACTTCTTTACATTCATTAATGAGTACAGGGTGAAGGAAGTAATTGAAAGGTTAGCCGACCAGAAATATAACAACTATACCATTCTGGCAATTGCATTTGATGCCGGTTTCAATTCCAAAACCACTTTCAATTCAATTTTTAAAAGCCAGACAGGTTTAACTCCCAGCGAATACAGGGAAAAGATCTCAACTGTGACCACAAAGGATGTGCAATCCGAGCGGGACGCACAATAAGCTATCTTATTACAGGTACGGACTACGCGGATAAGACGACAGGTCTTATTAATTATCCTTCATTTGTATAAAATGAGAAGTATGGAGGATAAAAGGAAGATATTGTCCGGACTATTTTCTTTAATAACATCTTTAGCTGTTTGTCAGAACAGTATGTTCTCCACAGTGCCGCAGAATACCAAGAGTAGCCATATCTATGGTTTTATCAGGGGCGGGTTCTATACGGCTATAGATAAAAATGATGATAAACTATATGTACCCAGTGCATTTTCCGATTTCGGACTTAAGGCTGAAATTGAGGACTTCTCCCATTTCAAAGCATTTGCTGACATGCGTTTCCGTTATGGAACAGAGTTTGGTGAACATGTAAATAAACTGGACATCCGCGAAGCCTATGTTAAAGTAAACGGCAGGAAATGGGACATCGCTGCAGGGCAGATAATAATAAAACGGGGCCGGGCTGATTTTACAAACCCTACATCCAGTCTGAGTCCCCGTAATATGATCTACAGGTCGCCCGACCGTGAAGACATGGATATGGGTAATCTTCTTTTGGCATCCCGGTTGTATCCTTCAGATTTCATTGATTTTGAATTTGAGGTAATACCTTACTACAGATCCTCAGTTTTGATTATCGATCCTGTTCCGGTACCTGATTATGTAACCATCCGGAATATCACCTCCCTTATTACCGGGAAGGAGATGTTCAGCTATGGTTTTAAAGCTGATTTTCATGTCAGGAGTTTTGACTGGAGCTTCTCGTGGTTTGACGGATTTGATCCGATGCCAGGCATTACCTTAAGTATGTTTAACCTGGATTTATCAGGACCAGAACCCGTACCTTATACAGAATTGACTGTCGAACCGTATAGAAACAGAGTGATAGGCGTTGATTTTGAGACTATTGCCGGATCTGTCGGATTTCGTGGTGAAGCTGCCTGGGCAATACCTGACCTGTCATGGCAAGAGTATGAATATGTACCTCTGCCTGAAATAAAATGGGTTGCCGGGTTTGACTGGTCTTCAGGTTCCTGGCATTTTACCGGGGAATACAGTGGCAAATATTTACCGGATTTTATTTCCCCGCAGGTTGATCCATTTATTGGTACAGAACCAGATTATTCAAAGCTGGCCGAAATGCTTTCAATCCCAGGATTCGATATTGAAGGCTACTTTCGTCAGCAGGTCGGGGTTTTCAACAGACTCTTTAATTATCAGCTTGAAAGATATTACCATAATGCAGGTCTCAGAGTTGAATCAGATCTTCTTTACGGGAAAATGCAACCTTCGGTTTTTACCATGTACAACTTCAACTCACGCGATCTACTTGTAATTCCGGAAATGAAACTTAAACCTGCTGATGGTCTGACTATTACTGCCGGTGCAGAGTTATATTATGGCCGGTCAGGTTCATTATTTGACCTTGTCAATGATTTTATGAATGGTTTTTATATATCCATGAGGGTTGATTTCTGAAAATATGGCTGATTTTATTATTAAATACCGCTGGCTTATCATAGGATTTTGTCTGATCCTTGGAGTCGCCTTTGGATTGTTGATACCATCGGCTCGGGTTGATCCTGATATGCGTAACTACATTCCGTCCACCATGTCGTCGAGGATTAAAACAGATAAGATAGAAAATGAGTTCGGAGTACAGGATATGGTGGTAGTCCTGTTTTCAGATACAAATATAATTACTATTGATAACTTAAGTCAAATCAGGGATATAGATCGTGGCATCTCAAGAGTAAGTGGAGTGTCATCAAGGATTTCACCATTTACTGTAAGAAATATTAAGAGTGAGGAAGGATTTATGGTTGTAGAACCCCTGATAAAGCAAATACCAGGTTCACCGGACGAATTAATCCAATTGAGATCAGATATTCTGGGGAATCGTTTTGCAAGGGATATTGTTGTCTCATCCGATATGTCAACCGCAACAATTACAGCCACTATCAGTAATACCGAAGTAGAAAACAGAACTTTATATGAGATCGATTCCATTATAGGGGCAAATCCTGGCAGCCCAACAATAATGACAGGCGGTTTGCCATACATAAGGAAAGCTATTATGACCGATGTAAATAAGGATGCTGTAATTCTTATTCCTTTAGCTCTTCTGATAATGCTTTTTGTTCTGAAACTTACTCTTGGTGAATGGCGCAGTGTTCTGATGCCTTTTACTGTTGTTTTGCTCTCCACCGCAGTTACTATGGGTTTAATACCTCTCCTCGGATGGAAAATGTCGATACTGAGCCTTCTGGTACCAATTATTCTGGTTGCTGTTGCAAATAATTATGGTATATATCTGGTATCCAGATATATAAACATTAGTTCGCAACATGAACAAATCACTAAAAGACTACTGGTAAAAAACCTTCTTCAATCGTTCAGGATACCGATACTTTTCAGCGGGCTTACAACTATTGCAGGAATAATGGGTCTTCTGCTGCATTCAATCATTCCTGCAAAACAGGTAGGTATCCTCGCTGCAACCGGTGTTTCAGTTGCTCTTGCAATGAGCCTGCTCTTTATTCCTGCTTTGATATATATCCGCAAGCCGGTCTTCAGAAAAGCAGGGCAAAGCAATCTCAGCAACGGCGAACCATGGTTCATACTGAAAAAAATTTCAGGATTGGTTATTCATCGGCCGGGAAGGATTCTGCTAATATCAGCCATTATTATAGGTGTACTTTCTTCAGGGATCTTCCTGTTGACGATAAACACAAATCAGGAAACCTGTTTTCCGAAACGGCATCCTGTGAGAAAGGCCTCTGACATTATAAATGACAATTTTGGAGGATCCCAGACTATATCGGTGATGATATCCGGGGATATAAAAAGCCCTGAGGTCATGATGGCAATTGATGACCTGACCCGCAGGCTTGAAAACCGGAACGGAGTTGGTGAGGTTTTTTCGATATCGCAGGTAGTCAGAGAGATGAGTAAAGCTATTTTTTTTGAAAATGATTCCGGTTACGACAGAATACCAGGGACAAGGGAGGCTATTGCCCAGATGTTTGAGCTTTACAATATGAGTGGTGATCCTGATGATTTCAGACAATTAATAAATCTTGATAATACCGGCGCACATATTCTGATAAGACTTTCCAGACCGGAAAATGAAGTTATCAGACAGATTGAAGCAGAGATTACAGGGATTGCAGAGACTTTCCCGGCTGAAATAACTGTTGGCGGATATGCCCTGATCATGGCCGATTTTGCTGCTTCAGTCATTAAGGGACAGGTCGCCTCCCTTCTGTTTGCCGCTATAGTTGTTTTTGTTCTTCTAACGATAATATTTAAATCATTGAAAGGAGGGCTTATTGGATCTATCCCCCTGGTTGCATCAATCCTCATCTTGTTTGGATTTATGGGTATTACTGGTATAGCCCTCGATGCAGCAACTGCCCTCCTTTCTTCTATTATGATCGGTGTTGGTGTTGATTTTACAATTCAGTACATCTGGCGCTTCAAATTTTATATCTTAAAAGGATTATCGTGGGCTGAGGCAACTGTTGCCTCGCTGCAAACTATCGGACGTAGCATAATTATCAATGCTGCCGGTGTTATGGCAGGTTTTTCAGCATTGATTTTTTCAGGCTTCACATCGATAAGATTCTTTGGATACCTTGTTTTAATATCTATTGGTTCCTGCCTGATAGGTGCAATCATTTTAATACCTGCCATTCTCATGAAATTCAAACCCCGGTTTATTGAAATCAAATTAAGTAGAATCATAAAAGATAAAAAAAATGAAGAGAAAAGTGATATTACCGGTATTACTACTGCCGCTTTTTCAGTTGGCAGCGCAACAACCTGATGCCGGACAAATAATGAATAAATGCCGTGATCTGAGTATTACAGAATCAATGAGTGCATATATTGACCTTACTATAACAGAGAAAAACGGAGCTTCCCGCAACAGGAAGATTAAATTAACGACCAAAAGCTTCCCTGATGGCCAGGAGAAAAGGTTTATCAGGATCATTGAACCGGCTGATGTACGCGGGACAGCAATGCTGGTGGTCGATTACAGAGAGGAAACGGATGAAATGTGGATATATCTTCCTGCACTGAAAAGAACACGGCGTATAGTCAGCTCCGAAAAAGGAAGAAGGTTTATGAGCTCCGAATTTTCAAATGCAGATATGAGTTCACCTACCCTTTCAGATTTCAGAAACAGACATCTGCCAAACTCTGGTGAGAATAACCGGTGGATCATTGAAAGTATTCCGATAAATGAAGACAAAGCTGATGAATATGGTTATTCACGTAAGATCAGTTATATAGACACAGATACTTATCATCTCCTGAAGATGGAGTTTTACAATTATGATAATGAACTCTTTAAAATAATTGAAATAAAGAGTATTCATCCTTTATCTGATGGAAAATACCTGATTAAGGACATGGTTGCCAATAACCTTCTTAATAACAGGAAATCAGAAATTCGTTTCAGTGATATTACTGCAGGAGTTCCTGTTGATGATTCATTCTTCACGCTGCAGAATCTTGAAAGGTAACAAATTTACCTGTTAGCTTATGGTTTTATGATGGTCCCGTCACTTTTTCTGACAGTCCAGTTTGATCTTGTGCCAATCGGGTATTTAGCTGCCTCTTTCTCATTGATATCCACTCCTAGACCTGGTGCTTCATTAATATACATATATCCGTTATTGTATGTCTGACAACCAGGAAAAACTTCCTGTGCCCTTTCATTCCAGAAGTGAGATTCCTGAATACCGAAGTTCCATACTGCGAGGTCGATATGAGCATTAGCTGCATGCCCCACAGGTGAAGTGTCTCCGGGTCCGTGCCATGCGGTTTTAACATTAAACCACTCGCCCAGGCGGGCAATTTTCATTGCCGGAGTAATACCTCCAATCTGAGAAATATGAATTCGTATATAATCAAATAACTGGTCAACCATATAGTCTCTGAATTCATTATAATTATTGAATAATTCACCCATGGCAATAGGAACAGTAGTATGTGTTCTCAGATGTTTGAACCAGTTCATATTTTCCGGGGAAAAAGGATCTTCAATAAAGAAAGGGTGGTATTGTTCCAGTTGCTTAATCATATTTATAGCGTCAACCGGCTCTACCCTTTCGTGAATATCATGTAAAAGTTCCACGTCTTCGCCGCATCTTTTCCGGACAACATCAAACATTTCAGGTACTCCTTTCAGATAGGCGTTCTGATCCATGAATTGATCCTGTTCCCTTCCAAAGCCAGCTTCCTTAAAGTCAGGTTGTTGCTCTGTGGTTCCAACTCCGCCATATCCACCCTGCTGGATACGCACATGCCGGAAACCCTGATCCATAAACTGCTGAACACGGTCTGCTAATGCTTCAGGTGTTCTTCCACTGGCATGAGCATAACAGTCAACAGCAATTCTGCATTTACCACCAAGAAGCTGGTATACAGGCATATTGGCTCTTTTACCCTTAATATCCCACAAAGCTTCATCAAGTCCGCTCAAAGCATTATTCAGGACCGGACCGTTTCGCCAATAAGAACTAACGTAGGCGGATTGCCACATATCTTCAATATTATCTACATCTTTACCAGCGCAAAAATCATTCAGATAACTGTCTATCGCCGTTATTACTGCCATGGCCCGCTGTGTAAATGTTGCACAACCTACTCCATAAAGTCCGGGTTCGGTAGTTTCTACTTTTACGATTACAAGGTTTGAACCTTCGGGAGCTGTGGCAATGGCTTTAACACTTTTTATTTTAACAGGTGGTATACCTGTTGCGTAGAAAGGTGTTGCATGGGTTTCTGCTCTGGACTCCTGGCTTCCGAACAATCCCAGGATTCCGGCTGCCGAGCCTGCAGTTATTAATTTCATTGCATCCCGGCGACTAATTTCGGATTGGTTTACGAATTTTTTCATATTTAAGATTCTTTTATATATAAAAAATAAAATATAATTAAATTAAAATATTTCTAAAATAAAATATAAATAAAATGAAATATTATTATTACAGAAGTTAATTGATATTCAAGAATATCTGTCCATCTCCCAAAGTAAGGTTGAAAAGTGTACAAAAACATTATGATTTAGGATTCATCCAGACTATCTGCCTGTCAAAATTATCAGGTAGCTTATATTGTTTTATATGGTCTTTAAGAGTTTCCCCTGTTATCTTAATCTTACTTAAATCAGCAACACCCAGTCCCATCTGAGAGCAATGATTAAGATATCCGATTTTTGAAAAATCAATACCCATAAGTTCAATACCCACACGGTCAGCAGCCAGCCAGTCCTGGCTTGCAATACATACTCTGTGATCAATTGCTGTGCCCAACGTTGGCCCGTTTCCTTCCATCCCCTCGTAACCATCAATAACTGCAAGATCCGGGTGCAACTGGCAGGCTAACTGAGCTATATTGTAATTTGTCGCATGAATTCCGCTGCCATGTATCAGCCTTTTGTAACTCCTTGTACCTGGTTTTGACTCTTTTGCCCGGGAGGAAAACCTTTTATCCTCGGAATAGAGAGTGAATCCCTTGTCCTTTACAGGAGCACCCACAACAATATTTTTCAGAGAGAGAGAGACCCCTACTGAGTTATGAGTCTTCATTCTGGCTACAGAAACTATAAAGGAATCCGGATCAAGAATAATACGTGATACTCTGATAAGATGTGGTCTGAAATCTTTTTCATCGATAACATGCATGATTTCAAACGGTTCATCATCGAGATCAACAAGACTGACAGGATATTTCGATAAGAGTCTGTAATAACCGTAATTGTCAAATCCTTCCAGTGTAGAACCGCTGGCTGATGATTCAGCAATTATGACATTATTTAATTTATTGATCGATTTAAGAAACTCCAGTACACCTTCCAGTGTATCAACATGGGTACATGCCAGTGGCACATAAATAAGTACATTATTTGGTTTGAGGACAACCCGTCGGTTTCCGATTGCACGTTTGATCTGTTTTGCAAAAGGCTGAAGAGCCCGGAAGGCCATATCAGCCCTGTCATTCCCGGAAGTAATAGAAACACTACTGCCCTGAATATCCTGGTCCGTTAATGAAGAAAAAGCTTTATCAGGATTTATACAGGTGATTGCAACTCCGCCAATCAGTGAAGTCTTAAGAAAACTTCTGCGACTGTAACTGCTCATATCTGATTGTTTTTATTTTGAAAACTGTATTAAAGTTAGTATATAATTCATAATTGAAAGGCGATAAAGTTTCCTAAATTTGCTGATCATAAGATATTATCTGATGATCAGAAACGAAGAAACGATCTGTGCTCCCGCAACGTCAGGAAGTGGTGCCATTGCAGTGATCAGGATCAGTGGTTCCAGGAGTCTGAAAATATGCCAAAAGATCTTCACCCCTGCGGACAATAAAATAAAATTCACTGAATCAAAGGGATTCACAGTCATTTATGGAGATATTCATGATGGAGAGGAAGTCATTGATGATGTCCTTGTTAGTGTTTTCAGGATGCCTCATTCATACACAGGTGAAGATTCTGTTGAGATCTCCTGTCATGCTTCAAGATATATCCAGGGGAAGATACTGGAATTGTTAATAGAGAATGGAGCCAGGATTGCCGCTCCCGGTGAATTCACTCAACGTGCTTTTCTTAACGGAAAAATGGACCTATCGCAGGCTGAAGCTGTTGCTGATCTGGTCGCTTCCTCTTCTGAAGCTTCTCACAGGATTGCAATCAACCAGGTGCGCGGTGGATTCTCTGCGGAGATAAGCAAACTGAGATCGGAACTTTTACGGTTTACTTCACTTATTGAGCTTGAACTTGATTTTGGTGAGGAAGATGTTGAATTTGCAGACAGAAGTGAATTAAGATCCATAGTAATTCATGTTAAGGAACTTGCTGATAACCTTGCATCTTCATTCCGTCTCGGTAACGTAATAAAGAACGGGATACCTGTTACTATTACAGGAAAACCAAATTCAGGTAAATCTACTTTACTGAACGCCCTGTTAAATGAGGAGAGGGCCCTTGTTTCTGAAATACCCGGAACGACAAGGGATTCAATTGAGGATACAATAATTATTAATGGATTGGAATACAGATTTATAGACACTGCTGGTTTACATGATTCTTCAGATATTGTTGAAAATCTCGGGATAAAGAAAACTCACGAAAAAATCATACAGGCTTCGGTTATCCTTCTGGTTGATGAAGTTACAGAAACACCTGAACTGATAAATAAGCGGGCAGATATTATAAGGGATGGGATTAAAGGATCAGATAAGAGACTGATAATCCTAATTAATAAAATTGACCTTGGTAATCAGAACAATATATCCTTTTTAAAGGAGAAAATATCTCTTGAAGCTGGTGATTCTCTGCTTTTCATATCGGCACGGGAATTAACCGGCCTCGACGATCTTAAAGTGAAGCTGGGTGAGATAATTGAAAAAGACAGGATTAGTCCGGAAAACATAATAATCACTAATTTAAGACATTATGAGGCATTAATTCATGTATCGGAAAGCCTAAAAAGGGTTATTAACGGGCTTGATAATAAGATTCCGGAAGATCTTATTGCAATAGATATCCGTCAGGCAATACATTACCTTGGCGAGATCACCGGGGAGATTACCACTGATGAAATCCTTGGTAATATATTCAGGGATTTTTGTATCGGAAAGTAACCGGCACATATCAGAGCAAAAAACGGACTTCGGAAAGTTCCCTTCCTATTTGCTGAACTCCTTTAAGGATACGTCTTGTCTGATCGGGCGAAGGGGTTTTTATCCCTTTGATATATTGAGCCAAAAGGCTTTGATTCATTCCTATACGTTCAGAAAGTGCCTTTGCATTGATAACCTTATAAAAATCAAAGAAACTTTCGAGGTCATAACTAAATATGATTTCATCAATATTATAAACAAACCCTTTATCTTCAAAAGCAAGGTTTACAGCTTCCAGAATATTGTTTTTAAGTTCCTCAAAAGTATCCCCCTCGGTTACAATAAAATTATTTTCCACCGAAGTTTTAGCACTATATCCCTTATCCTCTTTTACCACTGTTATATTAATCTTTGGTTTTTTCATCTTTTATCTGTTTTAATGTCCGTTAGTTTCAATAGTGCTTTTAATAAGCCCTTTTTAACCTCTTTTCCGGCATGGTACGGAACGGTAAGCTGTTCGGGTTTTGTAGGATGCTTCATAATTACATGGCTCCCCCTTTTCCTTACTACAAACCACCCATCCTTTTTTAATATTCTGAAAAGTTCGTTGTATTTCACAAATACAAAAGTAATAAATTTATTACTTATATGCAAAGAATTATTACAGTTTTATATTAAAGTAATGCAGATATATACCTGGCACCGCGAACTGAACAAACCGTAAGAAAGAACCTCAAAAGGATTTAAGGCATGAAAGTTCCTTAATGATTTAGGTTTGTTTTCAAAATAAATTCCGGATGCAGAAGTTACCCGCCTTCCCCACCCTATACAACGAATGTAAGATAATTAGCATTTCAGATTTGAAACGATGGGGATATCTTATACCCAACCAATGGAAAAGAGGAACAATTACCTGGAGCAGAAACGGAAACAAAACAGGTAGCATTTCTATTGCTATAAATACCCTTGCCGAAAACCCTTACATGGTACTGGATTACACTTGCAATAAAGTACCTATTAATTACAGTGTTCAGCTTGTTTCAATTCCTTCCAATTTGGGGAAAGGTGTTGTTTGGTTTTTCATTTGTCCACGAACTGGGAAACGTTGCCGAAAGCTACATTGTGCAGATACTTATTTTTACCACCGTTTAGCGTTCAGGGGTTGTTTTTATGAAAAGCAGGTACAAAGCCTCGGATACAGAAAGTTGGAAAAGCAATTTGGTTTGTTATATGGAATTGATAAAGTTTATCAGGAAATTAATAGTAAGCATTTCAAAAAAATTACAAAGGGAAACCGACAAAGCGTTATTCGAAGTTATTGAAACAGGTTGAAACTTATGAAGAAAATTACGATAATTATTTACGGCTTTATAGGGCATTGAGTATTCAGATAATGATTTAATAACCAGTTGGGATATCTTTTCAAATGATTTTATTAATCTTGATGGATTCAAAGATTTATCTTGGCAATCGTAGCAGTTTTTACCGACATTTAACAAAATCAGATTGCTAACATTTTTTATATACTGGTTAGCTTCAGAATTTATTTCTTCTTTTAGTTTTTGTAAAATCCAAACGGTTTTTCTACTATGTAGATTATTATACAATCTAAAATTTTCTGGTACTTCCAATTTTCTGTACTCTTTTAATTTTTCTATCGCATGGAGGTGCCAATTAGTAATTTGATCTAATGTATCTTTATTTAAGGGTGTTGCTTTTGCCTTTGTTATATAACTAGCTAAAGAATTGATGTCAGAACAAATTGTTTTCCTTCCATTTAGAATAGATTCTATGGCGGTTGTTCCTCCTCAACTTGAATAACTTATTGATATTCAGTTAAAGTTATTTTCTGTATCGGAAAGTAACCCGTGCAAAACAATTATATAGAAAACATATATAAAACATATATAAAGCCTCAATTTAAGAGGCTTTTTTAACAACTATTGTGCTGATAATTATTTTGTGATATTATATGTTTATTATGCAAATATTGGAATAGGTAGACGAACAGTTTACCGTTTGCTGGAACGAGGCTAAATAAAAGCAGGTAAGGCAGTAACCCGAACAATAATTCCACGTCCTGAAATTGATATTCTTTTCATAAAATGAATATCAAGAAAGCTTGGATTATCTTCATGTTCCCACTCCTCAACTTAAGTTATTGTTTTTTCTTTGTAAATAGAACAATATTTTTATACTTTTGGTTCCCATCCTTTTTCATAATCACGGCTCCATAGTTTTTGTGCTTCTTTGTCATCAATGATATGCCCGTTTTGGGGATCGAGTTTTAAATCACGACCTAAACGCCAGGCTATATTTCCCAACTGTGCTGCTACTGTACTCTTATGTCCGTCTTCAACATCACAATTTGGACGACGATTGTTCCTGATGGCATCGAGGAAGTCTGCTACATGAAGACTGTCCATTCCTGGACTTGGATTAGTGGGGTCACGTCCCTGGACACCTGTGTCTGTTTTATTATTTATATCTTTAATCAATTTACCTCTGAGATCATACACTTTGTATTCATCTCCACCAGTATCTAAGCTTCCGTTATCTCCATAGAAAATAATACCACGATCCGAGCCTTCAATATCTCTTCCATTACAGCTTCTACTCTCCCACATCAGAGAGATACGACCAGGATAATCCCACGTTATCACCTGTGTATCGGGAGTTTCCCAATCGTCTTTAAAATGATATCTTCCCCCCACTGATGAAACCCTGATTGGGTAATCCACGCCAAGACCCCAACGTGCGATATCAATTTCATGAGTTCCATTATTTAAAGCTTCACCAGTTCCCCAGTGCCAGAACCAATGCCAATTATAGTGAATCAAACCTTCTTTATAGGGAACACGTGGAGCAGGACCCTGCCATAATTCATAATCGAGCCAAGCTGGTACCGGTCCATCTGTTAGAAAGGTCTCCTTGCGCATATTGGTATACCATGTTTTGGCCAGATATACCCTTCCGATAATTCCTTCATGTAACTGCTCGATTCCCTCTGTAAGCATAGGTGCCGAACGACGCTGTGCACCCATCTGAACAACGCAGTTATATTTTCGTGCTGCAGCGATCGCAAGTTCACCTTCTCTCGGATTATGACTTAATGGTTTTTCTACGTATACATGCTTTCCTGCCTTACAAGCCATTACAGTAAGGGGGGTATGCCAGTGGTCAGGAGTTGCAATATAGATCGCATCTATTGATTTATCTTCACATACTTTTCTACAGTCTTTCTCTGACTTCGGTGTTGGGGGAGTAGGGTCTAAACTAGTTACGGTTTTCATTGTCCTTGGTATGGCTCTTTCATCAACATCACAAATGCACGACACTTCAGCATTTTCTTGTCGTGCAAAAGTTATTGCCATACCATTCCCACGTCCATTTACACCAATAATAGCAATACGAATCCTATTATTTGCCCCCTGAATGTTCCTGTAACTTCTTGCACTAAAACCTAAGGCTGTTCCTCCAATTGCCAGACCAGCAGAACCAAAAGCTACCTTCCTTATAAAATCACGTCTCTTTTCCATAATACATACAATAATTTATAATTTTGCATATAACTTTAAAGCACTTTAATCTTAATATTCTTAAAAGACACCAAACCACCATGATATTGCAAGAGAATATGACCTTTCTCTACCGTACCAAAGGCAGGTACTGTTTTATTGAATTTACTATCTGAAACAGCATCTGTAAAGACCTTGTCGCCACGTGTATATTCCAAAATTTTTACACCATTCAACCAATGTTCAACATTTTTACCTTTAGCTACTACACGGATAGTATTCCATTCACCTGGAGGATTTACTTTTTTCTTTGATTCTATTGGAGGTAATACATCATAAAATGAACCACAAAGGTGATCTGCTTCCTTATTATCAGTACCTGAAATATCATCCAGTATTTGAAACTCACATCCCAGGTTACCTCCATTTTCATATGTTGTGAAAAAATACTTCACACCGCTATTACAACCTGGTGTTATGTTATAATCAACCAAAAGTTCAAAATCTGAATATTCGTTTTCAGTTATAATATCCCCTCCTCTTCCTCCAGGTACAGTATTTATACAACCATTCTTGATCTCCCAGCCACTCAAAGGAGCTGCCTCACCTCTTGTATTAGTCCATCCATTTGTACTGACTCCGTCGAACAGAATAATCCAGCCCTCCTTTTTCTCTTTGGAAGTAAGAGTATTATCTGTTTGTGAAAAAACAACAGTGGTTATTAAAAAAAATATTATTGAAAGACAAATTAGATTCCTCATGTTTATAAGTTTAATAATTTATAAAATCTGGAGGCTAATCACAATTGATTAACCTCCAGCATGATTAATTATAGCTGTGTGTAACCCTGGTTTTGGATAATTTTACCAGCATTCGACTGCATGACAGTCATTGGAATCGGATAAGCTAACATGTTGTCACTCCATGTAAATGCAGGGAATCCATTAGCAACCTGAGAATCAAGCATCACATCTTTAGCCCGTTCTGTCCTAACCAGGTCAAACCAGCGATGATTTTCGAAAGCCAGCTCTACCCTCCGTTCATTTTCAATTGCCAGTAAAAAGGCTTGATCATCGGCGAAATCGGTTAATTCCAGATCTTCTAGAAGATCTGGAGGAGGAACTATATCCGGATCCCCAGGTGTATTACGTGCTCTCTCACGAATTTGGTTTAAATAATCTAATGCTATAGATTTATCCCCACCTGTGCGAACTAGAGCTTCTGCGTACAACAAGTAGATATCAGCTAAACGTAGTTCAATCCAATTATTTCCATTATCAGAGCCACTTGTGGCGACATCATAATATTTACAAACATATCTCTCAGTTTCCCAAAGCCCTGTAGTACTATTGGTCCAGCCATCTCTCATTGAAACATATTTTCTGGGGTCACCTGTTTCATAGGCATTCGACATAGTTCCAGTTGGAGAATTCATTGCACCTTTATTACCAACAAGTACTACTTCTTTATCCGAAAAACGCGGCGCAAAACTATTATTCCAGGGACTACCTGTTGCTCCTCCGGGACTACCTTTCTTATATTGCACTTCAAATAAAGATTCGGCTGTGTTTTTATTTGTAACATCGAATAAATCTTTATAGCTTGGTACTAAGGAATATCTGGGATCATTAATGATTTCCAGAAATTTCTGAATGGCAAGGTTATAATATTCAGTACCTTTATTAAGAGGATAGCCTGCCATCGTCATATATACTTTCCCTAATAATCCTGTTGCTCCTCCATTTGTTAAACGACCTTTGTCAGAGGATGCGTAGGAATCAGGTAAATATTGCTCAGCAAATTCCAGATCTTCTACGATCAGATCATACATTTCCTGAAGTGGAACTCGTCCAAGCTCATAAGCTTCAATTTGCGATATTGCCTTATCGACTTTTATGACCCCTGACAATTGACCATTTAAGTCAACTCCCCCAAATATCCTGTTTAACCAGAAATAGATAAGGGCCCTGATGAATTTTGCTTCAGCTTTGTACTGATTCCGTAAATTTTCATCTATAAATGTAGCTTGATCAACTTTGTCAATTACGATATTTGCCCGCATTATAATACTGTAACAGTCATTCCAGGTGCTTGTTGTATAACTATTATCGATAAGCAAAGGTGATGCAAACTCGTCTATGCCTTTTTGGGATTCAGGATTTCCAGGTAACCAGGAATATGTTGTATTGTCCGACCTGATTTCTCCCAATTCTATGAATCGACTATTATAAACGGACCTAAGGTCTCCATATGCCGATAAAACAGCTTGATTTATTTCCTTTTGTGTTTTATAAAATCCTGCGGAATTGAGATTTGAAGGTGGATTTAAATCGATAAAATCTTCGCTGCAAGCTGTCAGTACTATTATTCCAGTAAGAAGTATTAATATCTTTTTCATCTGTACATAATTTAAATTATCATTTATTAATATTTTCATAATCTGCAAGTTAAATTACTAGAATGTAACATTAACTCCTAATAATATAGATCTCGCTGTTGGATATCCCATGTAGTCTCCTCCTTTGGTTAAACCACTACCCTGACTACTGGTTTCGGGATCATATCCTACATATTTAGTAAAAGTGTAAAGATTTTGTCCTGTAAGATAGACACGTACTGCTTTCAACTTTAGCTTTTGGATCGTTTCAGGGCTAAAATCATAAGCTAATGAAAGGTTTCTTAGACGCAAATAAGAAGCATCTTCTAACCATATTGATGAAGGACTACGTTGCCAACCTGCCGGCGTCCGTGTTGGTCGGAAATGATATCCATCACCTGGATCTTCCGGTGATCTCCAACGGTCAAGTAGTTCGATCATTCCATTGCGATCTCCATGGTAGACTCCGGTCATACGTTTGAAAATACTGAAAAGCTTTGCCCCATAGCTTCCTGTAAATTGGATTCCCAGAGTAAAATTCTTGTATGCAAAATTATTATTAAAACCTGCGGTGAAAATGGGATGGTTGTCTCCAAGGATTTCTTTGTCGTTCTGATCCATTTTTCCATCTCCATTCACATCCCGATACCGACCGTCCCCAACCTTATCAGCAGGAAGGTGAGGATATTGATCTAATTCTTCCTGGCTCATGAATACCCCCTCATATACGTAACCATAGTAACTAGCAATAGGAGAGCCAATCTGTGTTATGAAGGAATTAGAGGCATTAGGAGCACTGGCAAGAATTGGTCGGCCATCGGGTCCTAATTCAAGGACTTCGTTCTTATTAAAGGCGATGTTAAAATCGCTGGACCATTTAAATTCATTCACCAGGTTTCTGGTTGATAATAGATATTCCATCCCTTGGTTTCGTACTTTGCCTATGTTTTGTATTTGAGAGGAATACCCAGTAATGGTTGGAACCGGAACGTTAAGAAGCAATTCAAGAGATTTGCTGTCATAAAAATCAGCTTCTAATCTGATTCGATTATCAAACAATCCCAAATCGAATCCTAAGTTAATCTGCTGTGTTTTTTCCCATCCCAGCAGATCATTTGAATAAGTACTGGGATCTATAGTAGTTACAAGGGCGTCTCCGGTAGGATAGTAGCCAACACTTAGCAAACCAATAGCTGAATAATCTCCAATTCGATTATTCCCTACGATTCCATAGCTGGCTCTTAATTTTAAGTCATTGATAATTTGAATATTCTGCATAAAATTCTCCTGGCTGATTCGCCAACCAGCTGATATAGCTGGGAATGAGCCCCACCTGTTATCTTTCCCAAAACGGGAAGATCCGTCAGTACGATAAGAGGCAGTTAACAAATATTTTTCATTTAAAATATAATTAACACGTACTAGATAGGAGATCATAGAATATTCTGATTCAGTGCCAGTTAGGTCATACATGGTACCTGCATTCAGAGTATAAATATTATCATTCGGAAAATTTCTTGCCTCACCATAAATTCTGGCATAGGAATGTTTTTGAGTGGTATACCCGGCTAATGCCGTCAGTTTATGTATTTCGGCAAATGTTTTTTGAAATGTTAGAGTTTGTTCAATTACCCAATCCAAATCAGTCCGTGTATCATTGCTAGCTCGAGCTATTCTTGGTGCTCTGGAAGCATCCAGATCAACATAAGAGGGCAAGTACTGATCTCTAACATTGTACTGAACTCCTCCATTTACGCTTATTTTATAATTCAAGTCTCTTATAATTTCCCATTCAGCAAAGAAAATCCCCATCCCTCCATTTCGTTTTCTATGAGCATAAATTTGTTCAGCAAAACCAATAGGGCTTGCTACATCCCCTGCAAGAATTTCATAGTTTCGAACCATCGAACCATAGCTCCCATCTGGATTCCTTACAGGATAAATTGGAGGTAGATGCTGAGCGTAACTTACAGCAGAATATTTTCCTTCGTCTGTCTCATTACTATTAGAGAAAAAGGAGTTAAGGTTTAGACCGACCCGGAAACGATCACTAATTTGACTACTTATATCAGCTCTTAGGTTAATCCTGTCATAGTCTGTATTGAGAACAATTCCATCTTGCTGTACATAACTGGTAGAAAAAGCATATTGTGCTCTATCGGTTCCTCCGGATAATGAAAACTCATATTGCTGTATTTTTGCATTTCTGAAAAGCAAATCCTGCCAGTCATTGTCGGGCATTTGCGCAACTGAAGAAGGATCTTGAAAATCGTAAAGATAACCATCTTGCCCGTCTGGAATCATATATGTATTACTATAATTTGGATATAATTTTCGCCTGCTATTAGGATCATTTATTGTATGTGGAGTTTTATCGGGATCGGATTCAATAATAGGTGCATCCAACCATGCCTGATTGCGTCCATCGATAAAATATTCCACAAATTGATCGCGATTCATCATTTCAATTTTTTTTGCCACTTGCTGAATACCTGCATACATATTAAAATTAACAGATAGAGCACCTGATTTTCCTTTTCTCGTAGTGATGATCACCACTCCGTTAGCTCCCCTCGATCCATAAATGGCAGTAGAAGACGCATCTTTCAATACCTGAATGCTTTCAATGTCTGACGGATTAAGCATGTTAAAGACACCGCTTTCCATTGGATAGCCATCTACAACATAAAGAGGATCATTGGATTGGGTGATAGAAGCCGTACCTCTTACCCTAATGGACAAACCTTCTCCTCCAGGTTCGCCACTTATTTGCTGAATTTGTACTCCAGCGATTTGCCCTATAACAGCCTCTCCAAAGGATATAGCTGCTCTATCTTTTAAATTATCTGATGAAATTGAAGCCACTGAGCCGGTCAAATCCATCTTTCTCTGTGTTCCATACCCAACTACAACAACTTCTTCCAAAGCTTCTATGCTTTGAATCATCCTTACATCTACAATCCTTCGGCCAGCTAATAAAACCTCCTGTGCATTATAACCTATAAATGTAAATACCAGTACATCATTTGGGTCAGATACAGTAACTGAGTATCTTCCGCTTAAATCGGTTAAAGCACCTATGGTTGTACCTTTCACAACAATATTTACTCCCGGCATCGGTTCTCCGGTTATAGCATCAGTAACCGTACCTGTTACTGCTTGTTGTTGCAAGAGTACTTCCAGTGCTGATGATCCCTTAGTTGGAATTAGAACGATCTGACGGTCGCTAACGATAAACCTGATATCATGAGGGAAAATTTCACTCAAAATGTCCTTTATAGGTTTTTCTTCCGCAGCTATATTTACTTTTCGCTCTACATCGATCAATTTTGGACTGTAGAGAAAATAGAATTCACTCTGATTTTCAATTTTTACTAAAACATCTGCTATTTTTGTATTTTCAACATTCAAAGTGAGCTTTGTTAGTTGAGAATAAGTTTCAGTAGCCCAGAGTTGAAAAACTGTCAGAATAGACAAAAAGAAGGTGATTTTCATAACTCTCATTGTTTTTCTAGAAAAGAACTTAGATAAATTCCTTTCATAATCTTTAAGTTTTTTCATAAATTTGATAGGATTAAGATTACTAAAAATTTTTATTTAATTAACAAGTACTTAGTTAAGCGGGATAGTGCTCTAACGCTGTCCCGTTTTTTAACATTTAGTTATGAATCATAGGCAAATATTTTAATTCATTATTTTTCTATTTAATTCACTGTTATCGGTGGTCAATAATTACTTTTTTCTTCGTAAATGTACCATCACTATTTTTCTCCCTGTTTGATATATAGTATTTAATAGGTGATACAATAGCTAAAAGCTCCATTACCTGAGGCAAACTTTCATGAACGAAAGTAGCTGTCAATGGAAAATTATTTAATTTAGGATCTATTATCTGAATATCAACATTAAACCACCTGGAGAGTTTCTTAACAACATCTTCCAAGGGCTCTGATGTGAAAATCAGCTTTCCATCCTTCCATGAAAAATACCTGTTGTCACTAATAGTATTTGTAATAATCTCATTATTATTCTTATTATATATCGTATAGTCTGTTGGATCCATTTTGTAAAAAGTGGAAGCTTTCCCATCTGGTAATATCTTTTGTATTTCAACACTTCCATTAATAAGCGATGTCTCAATTTTATCATCATCAGGATAAGCCATTACATTAAATGTCGTTCCGCATGTGACTACCTGAATCTCACCGACACTTACTATAAAAGGTAATTCTGAATTATGTGCTACCGCAAAAAAACCTTCCCCTTTCAGTTCAACTTTCCTGTATTTTTCATTAAAAGCTACCGGGTAACACAGTGAGCTGCTGTGATTCAGCCAGACAAAAGAACCATCCGTCAAAGTAACCTTGGTTATAGCATCCATGGATGAGAAAATTTCGTTGCATGCTTGGCTACCTGATAACTGAACAGATCTGGCTGAATAATACTTAAAGGAAAAAAACAATCCTAAACCAAGAACAGGAAATAGAAGTATAGCAGCAGCATTCCTGAAAATCCTTATAAGATACTGCCTCCTGTTATATTTTACCAGACTATCTTGAGCATTATCTATCATTAGTTTTGTTTGATACACATTAACCTCGTGATGTATTTTATTAAGAATAGAATCAAAATCTGTCCTAATATCGAAGTCATTTTCAGGTACCTCCTCCCATATTCTATGCAATAAAGTTTTTCCTTCAGAAGTTCCTGCTGAATCCCTGAACCAGGTCAATACCAAATTTAATTCCTTATCGTTACATTTATTATTGAAGTATTTTTCAAGAAGTCTCTTATTCATAATTCAATTTGCTTAAAAGAAAGCACTCAGGGAATCCGTAAGTGCTTCTAAATTAACTGACCCCAAACCTAACCCATATATCGGTCTCTGAATGAATCATTAATCTCTGAAAGTATATTATCTAATTATAATACTTGTTTCTGAATAATAAGACGCAGAAAAGAATTCTTACCACTACTCTCGATAAGAATTTTTCAGAAAACAATATTTCTAAACAAAAAGGTACGAGAACAAAACTGCCAGAAGAGAATAATTTCCAAGCTTTTTGCGTATTTTTTTGAGCGCCCGTGACATATGATTCTCGATGGTATTCACTGAAATATTCAACCTTTTGGAAATTTCTATGTATTTCAATCCTTCAACCTTGTGAAGCAGGTAAATCTCCTTCTGCCGTCCAGGTAATGCATCAATAATCTCATTTAGCTTTTCATTTAGTTCATTATATTCAATTTGCAGGTCAACAGGCTCCTCTGTCAGATCCTGAAGCTTTTTTACATCCATAATAAAGTGTGATTCCTTAATTTTTTTTCGAATGATTGATATCGCTGAATTATAAGCAATTGTAAAGATATAGTATTTGACGGATGAATCCTTTTCAACTTTATCACGGTTTACCCAAAGATTAAGAAAAACATCCTGAATGATATTTTCAGCCTCTTCCTTTGACTTAAGAATTGAATAAGAGAATTTATACAGCCTCTTACTGTATTTCCGGTAAAGTGAATCAAAAGCAAGCATATTGCCTGCCCTAATTTCCTCCATCAGTTCCTTATCGGTATAATAAGAATATGCTTTCATAAAAACATATACTTTTTATCAATGGTAATAACAGCCATTCTCTTATATCTAACTTCAAGATAACAATAAATTATCAAATACATATTACTTATCAGATTTAATTTGCAAAAGCTAGACATCTTTATCGCATTTGACCAATTAGACTGCGATTAGCATACATGATTAAACAACAAGCACTTAACTCCAACTTTTAGTGGTCAATATAATACGACAAAATAAGGTCAGGGCCACAGGCTTTTTAACTTGTATTTTCGTGTAAGTACTTGAATGAAGATGTTCCACAGCCGTCAAAAAAGATAATGATTTCAATAAATCATTTACCAAAAAATTCCCTTTGCAAAACCGGAGCGGTAATTTTACTGCTGGAACCATCACCTCGAGAAACACAAACGGCGACTTTATTTTCGAGAGCCTCGAAGATTTCGGCTACATCTTTGTGTATAAAGCCGGGACAAAGCAGTACCGAATCATTTTTTTCTTTTTCATAAAGATCTTTGCAAATTTTAATTGCTTCGTTCTGTGTTTTTACAACATAAGTATAAAGTTTGTATTCCCCTGTTTCTATCAGATTATGATGCTTTTTAAGTTCTGCATCAGGTGCACTGTTTTAAAAGCCATTGTTACCTCCGTTTTATATAATAATTAGTGTTTGTCTTTAAACTCAAATTGTTAATAAATACAGGAGGTTGCAAGCATATATCAAGAAAGTTCCAGGTATCTTGGAATCAAAGATAATGAACCCATGAAAATCTTCAACGAGTTACTTTTGAAATTTGAAAAGCCTGATTGGTCTGCAAATCCGGAGTTTTGCGTAATTGACACTATTCTGGAATCGAGGCCTGATATCATTTTAATGTTGAAATCAGACATCATCGGCAGTGAAAGAGCTTCAACTTTTGGGCGACAAGATACCCCCAGTGTTGAACAAATTGTACGTGCGGCAATTTTCAAGGAAATGCGTGGAATGGATTACCGGGAACTGGAATATGCACAAAACGATTCCAGGATCTGTGGGACTTTTATAAAACTGGATGGCCGCGAGCCATACAGTTTTCAGATGTTTCAAAAATCCATCTCCCGTATTAAACCGGAATCCCTGCACCGTGTACTTGTGGAGATTAATAAAATTGCCATAAGTGAAGGATTGGAAGACGTGAAAAGTGTTTCACAGGATTCTACCGTTGTTAAAACCAATATTCATTACCCAACCAATAACTCCCTTGTATGGGATTGTGTAAAAACAAGTACCCGGTTATTGGCACAATTGAAAGAAGAGATTGATACGCTTGATTTTATTGATTACACAAAATCGGCAAAGAAGACCTTCTATGAAATCAACATTACACGTGGAGAAGCGAAACGGATACCCCTTTTTCATAAACAATTGATTCTGTTCACCAAAGTGATCAATCAAACCTCCAATGCGATAAAAAAAAAATCCACGAGTATTATCGCCATGGTTATTCAGCAGGAACTGGTTAAATTGCTTGCCCTGATGAAACAGGTATATGATGTAACCTGGCGCAAAGAAATTGACGGTGAAAAAGTTCCCAATGATGATAAGATATTTTCTATTTATGAACAACACACTGATATCATTGTGAAAGGTCAACGTGAGGCGCTTTTTGGCCACAAAATAAACCTTGCAGCAGGAAAAATCCCCCAGCGCATCTAAAAAATCTCCCGGTTATTAACAAAATGGGTGACATTATGGACAGACACTAATTAGAAGCTTCGAACAACGAATCAAAGACCGTATAGCGAAGGTTTTGGGGGAGTAACAGTTCAAGGCTTAATCTTTATCATCCAGGTATTCCTATATTCCTGCAAAAAAAATCATTTATTTGTGTTCTATTTCATTTTTAAGTTCTATATTTGTAAAATACTTACAAAAAATCCTGTCAAATGATCTTAGAAATTAGATTAAGTAATTTTTTTTCTATCAAGGATGAGATCATCCTCGACCTTCGTTCAACAAAAAGCAAATCAAAAAAGGTAAGGGACCTCGGATGTAATACATTTACCTGGAAAGAAGAAAAATTACTCAAGGCTGTTGCATTATACGGGGCCAATGCCTCAGGTAAAAGCAATATTATTAAAGCAATTCGTTTCTGTTGTAGCATGATCTTTCAGTCTCATACCCATAATGAAAATGCGGTATTCAATTTTATGCCATTCAAATTTGAGGGATACCCCGAAAAACCAAGCTCATTCCTGATAAGATTTGTGAGTAAAGGTATTGAATATGAGTATGGTTTTACTCTTACCCGCTCCAGAATTTTAACTGAGAAACTATATTTCTATCCGAATGAAAGAAGGGCAAAGGTCTTCACAAGAGATGAAAACACTAAGGGAGAAAAGAAAGATAAGTATTCATTCTCAACCATTATTAAAAAACCTTTGGATGTTGCTGAGAATACATCCGACAAAACTTTGTACATTTCAAGAGCAAGCCAAATGGACCGTGAACTGGCCAAAGAAATATTCAATTATTTTAACGAACAGTTTATTCTTGATTACACAGGATTTAATACTTTGAATATCGAATCTTTGATTAAGAAAAATTGGAAGTTTATTATAAAAGCGTTGCAAATTGCTGATAGTGACATTGTAAATATTAAAATTGAAAAGAAGGAAGTTCCGGTTAAAAGTTTTAGTTTTACACTACCCACAGCCACAACTTCAATTAAAGATGAACAAAAAGAGGTATTCCACATTACAACTTATCACAAAACCTCACCAGGTATTGCATTTGACTTTGGTTCAGAGGAATCTGATGGAACCAAGAATCTATTCGTAATTTTGCTTTCAGTATTGGACATCATAAAAAACAATAAAGTACTTCTGATTGACAAAATTGAATCGAGCTTACACACAAGTATAGTGGAATTTATTATTAAATTGTTCTACGCAAGTGATTCTGCACAATTAATTTTTGCAACACATAATACCAAACTTCTTGATTTGAATAAAATTAGGAAAGACCAGATATATTTTGTAAACAAAAAGCCAGACGCGTCAACTGACTTATATTCACTTTTTGACTATAAGGATTTCCGTGATACTATGGATGTTGAAAAGGCTTACCTTCAGGGCAGGTTTGAAGCAGTCCCCTTCATTGATGATTCACTTGCAAACTTAAAATCTTTAATCAATGGCCAAATATCCGAGAAAGTCTAAAGGAAAGGAAATTAGGCCGACCTTCTTTGTGTTTTGTGAAGGGGAATCTGAGGAGGCTTATATCAGCTATATCAGGAGTAAATACCGGGTCCCAATCGAGATCAAAACTAAGATATCCAGGACAAATATTAACCAGAATTATGTAAAACGTATTTTGTATTCTGTACCCAAACACAAAAAAGATAAGCTATTCCTGTTATATGATATTGACAGACAGGAAATGCTTGAGAGATTACAATCCATTAAATATGCAATTCTTCTTGTGTCAAATCCTTGTATTGAACTATGGTTTGTACTGCACACGTGTAATCACACAGCAGAAGCCACAGCCGATCAGATACTGAATAAACTTGAGAGGATTTGTGACAGTTATAAAAAAGGTTCAATATGCGATAAACTTAAACATGAACTGGATACTGGTGTCGAGGCTGCCTCAAAAAGAGCTAAAAAGTTAGTAAAATTCAATAATCCTTCTACAACTGTTTACTTTCTCCTTGATGAAATTTCGCAGGTATAATATCAATACTACATATTCAATAAGAACTGTATCCTAAGTATTTTTCCTGTAGTAACTTACTTTTTGGATGAGCAAAAATATTAGTGTAAGTTTGGCTAGGTATTATTCTATAAAAGACTATTTTTCGCCAGTGGATTGTAACTTATTTGTACCTTAGAATATTTAACTTATTGATATTCAGCACAAGGTATTTTCTGTATCGTAAGTAACGAGCTCAAAGGCAACAAATAAAATAAAAGGTAATTAAAAACATGGATAAGGCCAGATTTAGGCACCATATTTATGGCCACTTTTAACAGTTTTTATCCCCTGTTTATAGCTTTTTTTCTTATCTTGTTTATTTTCAATGTAAATGGCTTTCTGATTCACCTGTTGAAGTTGAAAAGCACGGAAACATAAAAACGTGAGTAAAACAAATATGACCGAATGGGTAAAAAAACAGTATTCTAACAAACGGAAATGAATGGAGATTTTATAATTAAACAACAATAGATACTTTATAGAATAAAATTAAATATCTAACTTTGAATTCTCGTGAAAGGTTCTATTAATAACATAAAAATAAAAGCTATTACCTGCCTGTTACTGGCGATGATGGGCACTTTTATAGCTAACAAGATTATATTTATACATTCCCACCAAATTTATGATGGAAAAATAATAACTCACTCTCATCCTTATAATAAAAAGGACGATTCCAAACCTTACAAATCACACCATCATACAACTGCAGAATTTCTATTTCTGGAGAATTTAAAACTTCTCTTTCCATTTATAATACTCATCATTGTTTTAGTAAACACTCTGTTAAAGGCAAATTATAAATTTTCCACAATAAATAAATTTGCCCGAATCTGTGTAATCCTTCCTGAATATCGGGCACCTCCGGTTTTGTAATGTATTCTTAGCCAGGCACTTCTTTTTTATTGTTTAACTTAAGAATACTGCATTCAGACATTGCAACTATAAGAATATATTGAAGCTGTTGAATGTAAGGTTCATTCTGCTTTGCATAAAAATTAATTTACAGATGAAAATAATATATCACAGATTTTCACGGTAAACAACTTACCGTAAATTACGAATAAGCTGCTCCTTCAAAGATAACATTCATATTATTAAGCCAGGGATATTTCTGACGAGAATATTTTTGCATCACTTCAAGTATAAGGGGAAGATTTCTTTTCTTCTTCAGTTGTACGGTGATTGTATTTTGCCGGATAATAATATCAGCACCATTTAGAACGAATTTATCATAGAGACTTTGAATCGAGAGGTTTGAGTATCGTTCCAGTTCCAATGCAAGCAGCCGGTAAAGGTTGTGTGCCAGTATAGACATGGTCAGATCAAAATCGACCTTAATGACCATGGAAGAAGAGACCATGTTCAGGTGAAAAAAATCAATCTGTTCGGAAATCGATTTTTCAACAAGCCAGCGACGTGCATATTTTCTGATAACCTTTTCGATTGTCAGGTCAAAGTCATTTGTGATGATAACAGCCGGTTTTATCTTCCCACTGCCGGTTATTGTGATCTGCCTGATATCATTGTCATATTCTTTAAGGAAGACCTGTTCATCAAAAACACGCAAAATTCTATGTTTATTACCGGCACATTCAACACTCACTTTCTTCCAACCAGCTGCAGGTAGTCCCGCTATTCTTTCGAGCATCAGTTTCCCTCTTCGGCGGATAGTGATAAATTTAATCTCTGCCTGATCCAGTTTTTTAAGATTTTCATAATTGGTGAACCTGCTGTCAAAAATAATGTATCTGAGCCTGTCGCCTTTAATTGTGCTGTTGCTATGGTAGAAATCCAGAAATTCAAGGACAACCGCGCTTTCATCTTTTTGTAAAATATTGGCATTGCCATAATCAATCAATCCGCTGTCGGGATCATGCGCAAGCACAGCCAGCATGCTGCTGAGCGCTTTGCCTCTTTTCCCCGACCAATTGTTTTCCAGATGGCTGTCATCTCCCCAGTAGGGAATGGCAGTAAAATCCAGATTGGAGGTATCTTCCAGCAATCCGGCTTTCATCCATACCCTGTGAAGTTGTTTTAAAAACTTCCGGTTCATTTCACTGGTGACCCGGTCAGAATATGAAGTGTACCATGCTGTT
>Ga0315546_1000277_pt1 | contig 38313 bp, 60 predicted proteins | sample SalMarSW160170MG_FD_203833 | JGI IMG/M metagenome (GOLD analysis project Ga0315546, IMG submission 203833) | Salt marsh sediment microbial communities from the Plum Island Ecosystem LTER, Massachusetts, United States - Salt Marsh Sediment SW1601-170 ...
GTTATATTATTTCACTCCTCAAGCGGTAGAAAATGTGGTGGCCGACCTTTTAGTAGAATCCGGGATATTAACTTTATCAGAGAAATTTTTGTGGTTGAATAATCCATTATTATGTACTCCAACCGGGAAACAGATAGACAGGGTATGGTTTGATAGCGGAACGGCTTATATCAGAGCAATAAATATGCTGACAGAGGTGGTTATATATCGATTTTATATTAACGGAAACCATGAAGCATGCTTTAAGCCAATACCAGAATTAAGCGAAACTGTTAAGAGGATTAATGATCATGAGTATATTATCAAAAAGACAGAAGAGAGGCTGGATGAATTATATAACCAGATCATAATAAAAGGAGAGACCCGGGAAATGAAAAGAAATTGGTTATCAGTTATGGCCTATTCTTCTGTCAGCGGGCTGGACAGCACCAGCGGGAAACTAAAAGGAGCGACAACTGATGATGGCGGGAACCTAATAATTAAGAGAGGATTTATTTGGAAGATAGAAGGAGAAGCAGATATCGCATGGTATGAATCAGGCGGGGATCTGGGTATCGGATATTATGAACATATTATAACCGGACTTACACCAGGAACTGATTATAAATTCCAGGCCTATGCGGAAGATAACAAAGGGAATAAAAGATATTCTGCATGGTATTATTTTAGGACAGAAGAGGAGATATCATAAATGGCCGAACCGATAGAAGTAACTTTTTACGGATATAATAATTGGGATGGAGAATTAAAAAGTAGCAATGGCACATATTCAGTGGCACGTGCTGGAAATGATATTGAGAGAGAAGCAGAAGATGATAATATGATGGTGGGTCAGAGCCATGTATATGGAACCCCCTTTCCTCCAAACCCACCATACCATTTTTATTTTATATGGAGAGGTTTTTTATTTTTTGATACATCCGAAATTCCTACGAATGCTGTAATTGTAAGTGCAACTCTTAGATTGCATGATAGTGGATATATTAGTAATCCTCCAACTGTCAACTTTGACTTAGTTATTCAAAAGTTTCCTGATTGGACTGGATTTTCTATTGATGACTGGGGAGAAGAAAATTATGAAGGAGACGGTGGTTCACTTAATACATCATCTTGGGTGTCAGATTATTGGAATGAAATAGAGTTAAATGAAGACGGTTTAAACATGATACTTAAAGGAGAAATAACAAGTTTAAGCCTTAGAAGCAGCAAAGATATAAGTTCTACTGCACCCACTGCAAATCCTTCATCCGATTATATAAGTATATTCACTCAAGAAGCAGAAGAAGGATACCGACCTGAATTGATAGTTACTTATACAATGATGGGAATAGAGAATATCAAAGCAGAGCCAGACTCAACACAGGGAGCAATAAAATTATATGGAGAAATAACAGAAGGAGGCAATATAACTGAAAAAGGATTCGAATATATAATTCAAGATGAAGAGCCATCACCAGAGGACACCGGAATAGAAGTCATAAAGACAAAACCTGCTTATCAGGAATATTGGGATATAGGTGAATATTGGGCCTACGAATACGAAGGGAATGAAGTAGCTTTTGGAGATAGGTTATATCGTCTTTCAAGAGATGAAGAATATGAGCATACTACAATCTGGTGGTTTAGAGCATATTTTAAAATTGGAGAGGATAAATATACAGCAGATTCATGGATGAAAAACGTACCGACAGTTACAACGAGTGAATGCACCGAAGTAGGAGCACAGCAAGCCAAAGGGAATGGAGAGTTAACCGACAAGGGAGCGAATATCGTAGAGAGGTTAGGATTTAGAATTATAAAAGAATACAGCGGAGATTTAATGGGAGCTCAATTTTATTGTAATATATTAAGCGGTTTTAAGGTAGCGGAAGAACTTGAAGAACATACACTTTATGATACAGAAGGGATTTATATAACCGGATATTATTGGGCCGGGATATTTTACAGGGATGCATTTTTCCCAAAATCACAAACACCAGGAGATTTTGAATTAGGAATTTATTCGTATGTTTTAGGAGGCGGATTGTTAGGAGAAGAATTGGGGATTTATCTGAAACCGAATGATACCTTAAAAATTCAGGCAATAGCTAAAAACGATTTAGGGATAGGATACGGAGCAGATGATGATATCGTAACCGTAAACACAAGTCAGAATTTTCTCTTTGAGGAAGATGAACCGGTTATCTCTCCAACATCAGTAGAAAAGACAGTTACTATAAGAGATATTCCAGAAGGATCGGTAGCGACCAGGGTAGGAATAAGATTAGGAAGAACTACAGGATGTAATGAGATAGATGTTTTCATGGATGGAGAATGGGGAAACGAAGAAAAGGTAACCTTTTTTATTACGGATTCAGTTCCCGGGAAGAAATATTATGAAGAGCCATATATGGTATTAAAGCATACTGATATCGACCCGGAAACAGAAGAAGAGGTAGAATGGGAAGAAGAAATTATTGATGATGAGGAAGAAGAATTTGAAATGGAAGAATTAGAAGATGAAGACCTGGACGATATAATACCGACCTATGAAGAGTATAATTACAAAACGATCATCAGAGAGATTGGTTGCGAAAAGATATCAGACCAGAGTTTTATTGATAAAGCTGGAAGGAGAAGGAGCGGGACGATAACAAATCATCTCATACAGGACAGAGCAACATGCCAAACGGTAATTGTAGATTATTTAAATAAGTTCCAAACGATAAAATTAAAGGTAGAAATAGAATATGATATCCCGATACCATTCGAAAGACAGGACAGCATATTAATAGATGATGGGGTAACATCCTTTAAAGCGAATGGAGAAGGCGAAATATTGTTCAAAGAGGATGGAGAAGGAGAGAGCCCAATGGCCACTACTATATTGGCAAAGATAAGGAAAATAGATAGTAATTTTATATCAGGATCAGAATCAATATTTAATTTAGAATTGGAGGTATAATATGGCAAATCATAAATTTACACAAGGAACTTCCGGTAGGGTAACCACAGCAGATTACATGGATGAACTAAATATTATAAACGAATTAAGGCAAATCGTAGAAGACCTTGCCACGATTGTAGGCCAGGTAAAATTAGGGGATAATTTATACCCAGCCAACGGAAGCATAGGAATATTGGCCACAAATGTAGTTAAAAACAATTTTGCAGCGGAAACATATCCATTGGTAACCGATGACGAAACAGAAGGATACAGCAAGGGAAGCCTTTGGATTTATGATGTGGATGCCTGGATATGTACGGATGCGACAGAAGGATTCGCAATATGGAGGGAAATAACAAACGAAGAACCAATATCATAGAAAGGAGATGAATTAAAATATGAAGAAATTAATTTTAATAATTTTAGCAGTATTGATATTTAGCGGAATAGGGTATGCACAAGATAATCCCTTAACCGACAGGGAACGGCTCGTTCAGTTATGTGAAAGAATGGCAAATATAATGGCTATAGTAAATAGGATAGAAACTAAAACTGATTTTATAACAGACAAAGTTAATATTTTAGAAAATAGGATAGTCGGCATAGAAGGGCAAATAGATGGTTTGGTAAGAAGGGATGTTATTAATACAGATAAGGCTAATAAACTTGAAATAAGAACACAGAAAAACGAAAAAGATATTGCTGTATTTATGGATAAAGTAGATACATTAGTGGAAAGGTGGAATATCTTATTAGGATTATTTGCTACTTTACTTTTAGGTATGTTTGTTTATATGTGGAAAGAAGTAACCAGAAGGAGAGAAGGGAAAAGCGAAAGCGAAACAGCATGATAGAAGAGAAAATAATAAAATTAATTAAATCACTTGACCGGATCATGGACACTTGGGATAAATTAACCTTACGAAGGTCTATTATTAACATATTCTCGATATTGATATTTGTGCAGGTAATTATTTTTATAATAATTTTAATAATAGGAAGGGAAATCGAAACCAATACTTTGGGAGTCATGGGTTTGGAATTTACAGCCTGGGGAACGATGGTAGCCTTTTATTTTAATAACCGAGGGAAAGACGATAAAAGAGATTTTCAAAAAAGTATTAATAAAACTGTCCAGGGAGAAGAGGAGCAAGGGCATGGAGAATAATATATATAAATATTTGAGCCAAAATTTTATGGAAAAAGAATTTGCCTGCAAATGCGGTTGTGGGAAAAAAGGACCGATAGACCCGGAGCTTATACGTTTATTGCAGAGCTTAAGAAACAAACTTAATAAACCTATTCATGTTTTAGAAGGGGTAAGATGTAAAAAATATAATAAAGAAATAAATGGATTCATCGATAGCCCTCATCTAAAAGGGAAGGCAGCAGATATATATGTAAGTGGTATGGATATAATTACCCTTGCTAAAACAGCTAAAAAAATAGGGTTTAACAGAATTGGCCTATATCCCTATAATAATTTTATACATGTTGATACGGTTATCCCATATCCTTCTGAAGCGTGGGTAAGAACTGGGTTAAAATCTAAAGATTGGGTTTACCATTATTTTAAGACATTAGAAGAAGCAATTAAATATATAAAGAAAGGAGATGATAAGAATGCCTAAAAAAGATGGCACTGGACCACCAAAAGGAAGTCAAGGACCGCGGAATGGCCGAGGTGGAGGAAGCGGAAGAGCTCCAGGAAGAGGATCAGGTTCAAGAACAGGCGGGAAAAAAGGAAACTGTTAATAAAAAGGCCGAACCTCCGCATGGTTAAAATAAAGTTATTTGCGGACTTTATGCCTAAAGGCCTAAACGGAGGGGAGGCCTAAAAGAAAGGAGGACAGATATGGATACCACATGGATATATTTATTATTAATGGCAATCATTATTCCACTTATAACATTATATTTTATCAACCGGGGGAAACAAAAAGAAACCAGCATCGAACCAAATTTTGTACATATATTCCCGGATTATTCCAGAGAAAATCCATACAATGCGATTCCAGGGGAAATTATAAAATTTACAGTAAAGGGATATACAGATGAAAAACAGATAGAAGAGATACCATTAATAGAAAAAGATATTACCTGGAAATACCAGAATTATGTTGGAAACATTATCCTAAAAGAACCGAATTCAATAACCTACAGATTACCAATAGCAAAAGAGAAGCAGGGCAAAATATCTTACGTATCAGTTTATTATCATAAATTAAAAGATACATCCTGGATGAGAATATCGATTTAAATTGATTTTAAGAGGGGTCTCCGGGGAATAAGGTAAAAAGATACCAGCAAGCCAAAGGGGAAAAGCGTAGATGGGTCACAAAGAGAAAATGATGGGTAAATAAAACGAAAGGAGGTGAAAAATATGACAGCCGTAATAATTATTATATTAGTAGCCTTATTTTTAACAATAGGCATAACAAAAAAGCAAAAGGACAAAAAAAACAAAGAGGATATCGAGCTTAAAAATAGTGAATCTCTCGGGAGCGATACGGATTTGAACAAATTGCAAGTTTACTATAATGGTGGAATAAAAATAACAGCGGGCGAAACCATAGTGACAGCAGAGGAGCTAACGTTAACCGTAAAGGGATTTGATATCAAAGGCAAAGAAGTATATTTAAACCCGAACAAAATAACCTGGAACCATAGCTGTCAATGTGTTAAATTTGGAAACAATACCGGGATAGTAAATACAGTGAATTGTTCGATAAAAGGAAAGCTCAAGAGAAATGTCTGGGTAAAATACGGAAATAGAACATTTTCGTGGAAAATACAATTTAAATAAAAGGAGGAATGGAAGATGAAATTATTAGAATTAATATTCATGATTCTATTGGTAATGGCAGCGATTTATGTTATTTTCAATATTCTGGACTTTTTAAAAAGCTGGTATCGATGGATTATTTTATTAGCAAAAGGAATCTGGAAAATTATCGTCTGGCTGTGGAAGAAAATAATAGGCATATTTAAAAAGGAGTGAAAAAGGATGGATGGAAATATTATAATATATGCAGAGATATCAACTACAGATGGCGATAAGTATTATTTAGGTTATGAAGAATGCAAGAAATATTCCTATACAAACGATGTTATTGTGATTAGAGAGGATGATAAGGAATGAAAACAGCTTTAAAAGTAATTGCAATAATTATTTTAATAGGGATATTAATCTTTGCCGGATACGAGGGGTATTTATTATACCAGAAGTGGAAAGGCCAGAGGATTGATAAAAGCAAAGAATTGGAGATCATTGAATTATTACAGAAGCAGCAAGGTACAATCTTGACCTTACGAACCGAGATAGCGGAAATAGAGAAGAAGGTAGTAGTAAATACCCTGAAGGAAACAACCGTAGTCAAAGAAGAAGCTCCAACATACGAAGCCAAAAAGGAAGAATTAATTGAATTGGAAAAAGAACCGGAAGTCAATGCTGAAAAGATAGAAGTGGCCAGAGCAGAATTTGAAGAGCGGATAAATGAATTCCAGGCCAGCCCGGACAAGATACTTATTAACACCGGGGAAGATAAGATCGTCATATATGAAGATGATCAGGGGAACCTGGTATCACTCGAGAGCGGAGTAACCATAACCAGACACCGCAAAGCGAAAGAAGTAATAAACGAATTAAAGGCCGGAGCACCGATACAGAAGGAAGTGGACAAGAAATATGCTATGGCATTTAGTATGGTTTATGACCTGGAAGATAAATACTATTCCCCGGGGTTAAGTTATCAATTATGGGATTGGAAAGATTTAAGTTTAAATATTACAGGGTACGATTTTGAGGACATCAAGGCAGGCATGGATTTATGTTATAATATTAATAAGAATATCGTAGTAGGAATAGGAGCAAGGATATTCACATTGGAAGATTACGAATTTAGCTTTGATAAATATTATATAAAAGCCGGAGTGGAATTCGAATTCTAAAAGAGAGGAGATGACATATGGCAAAAAAACAAGCGAATTTCCCAGGTACACTTGATGAATTAACCGTAGACAGACAACCGGAACAAATAGTAACTTCCGATAGTTATGATGTAATAGAAAATGCTATATCTAAAATAGAAGCCGAGCTCCGGAGGATAACTGAAAAATCCGGAGCATGTGTTTTGACGATAAGCGAATCCGGAGTAATAAAATTAACAGCTTCCGAAGATTGGACTCTTACCTTGCCAGATACAACCGGGATAACAAAAGGATTGCCTTTTTTGATTTATAAAGCAGATGATAATAATCATAGGATAACAATCGTTCCAGCAGCAGGCCAAACCATAGCAGGGGAAGCATCGTATACAGAATTAAATTATAAAAATAGTTGGGTTTATTTAAAATCCGATGTTGGAGGTTGGAATATAATTTTTAAATCAAAATCTTTAGATATGGGAGAATGGGAAAGTTAATAAAAAAAAGAAAGGAGATGAATTAAATGTCAAATGTAATTCAATTTAAGAGAGGAGCAGTAGCAAGTATTCCTAACGGAGTAGCGGGAGAACCTTTATTTGCAACCGATACAAAAAAACTTTATATTAGTGATGGTTCAAATCCCCTGGGAGTGATCATGGATTCTTTATTAGGAGCACATTCTATTATTGCAGCAGTTTCTGATGATACCCCGGCTAAGGTAGATGTAGCAGAACAAAGAATATTAGGAAGAAAAACCGGAGGGAATATCGCAGCATTAACCGCAGCGGAGATTTTGACTATAATAAGTGTGGAATCCGGAGCAGATGTAACGGACTGGACAAATGTGGCAGCAGCTCTGGCAGCAGCAACCGGAGATGTAGCAATTAATTCTCAAAAAATAACAGGGATGGCAGATCCTGCAGCAGCGCAAGATGGAGCAACAAAAGCATATGTTGACAGCGTGGCCCAGGGGCTAAATGTTCATACAGCCTGTGTTATAGCGACAACAGAGGATATAACATTAGAAGATGAGCAAACTATCGATGGGGTATTATCTTCGGCAGATAGGATTCTGGTAAAAGATCAGACCGATCCTAAGGAAAATGGAATTTATGTATCGCAAGTGGGAGCATGGTCCAGGGCAGAAGATATGGATGCAGCCGCGGAAGTGGCGGGATCTTTTGTCTTTGTTACAAGTGGAACAGTCAACTCTAATACCGGTTGGGTCTGTACTAATGAGCCGGAATCTGTTGTAGTAGATACGGATAATATTACTTTTAGTCAGTTTTCTGATGCAGGGTATATTGATGCAGGTACAGGACTGACTAAAACTGGAAATGTTTTGAGCGTTGTAACCGTACTTGAGGATTTAATCACTTTAGGAGCAGCTGAATCCGATGGACAATTTATTGTAGCCACCGGAGCGGGAGCATTTGCTTATGAAAGCGGAGCAACAGTTCTAGCATCCCTGGGATTAGATAATATAGTAAATACAAAAAATAAACTTGATGCAACCGTAGCACCAGTAGGAACAAATGATACTACTGAAGGATATAGTGTAAATTCGCATTGGATAGATGTTACAGCTGATAAAGCATATATTTGTCTTGATGATACAGAAGATAATGCAGTATGGACAGAGGTAACACAAGCTGGGAGTGTTATTGATACTCTTTTAGAATTAACAGATTTTCCGGCTAATTATACAGATGATGGAGGGAAAATACTTCGAGTAAATGTAGGAGAAGATGCCGTTGAGTTTGTGGAATTTGCAGCTACCTATTTAGAAGGAGCACCAACACAAGACCTGGCAACCAAAGCACCGACTTCTGAATGGGCTTATGATCATGATGTAGCGACAACCGGAGTACATGGAGCTGGAGCAAATACTTTGTTACATTCAGCTTCAACCATTGATGGGGGAGCTTTTGCATAACATTTAAAAAGGGGGAGTGAAAACTTCCCCTAATATTTTTAAAAAGGATGGGAAATAAAATGGAAAAAGAACTTGATGGTGGCTCTTTTACAGCCAAAAAAGAAAATACAGTAAACCAAAAAGTAGAGGAGAATAAATTTATCACCGGTGAACCGAGCATGATAACGACTGATGAAGTTTTCGCTTTATTGGGGGAGCAAATGGTAAAAGCAAAGAATTGGTCAAAAATAGCTTTGGCCTGGAATAAGAATTTTACCGCTTTGAATAAAGGCATAACCCAAAGGGAACTACAAACAGCTTCGTTAAATAAAGAGAACCAGGGCTTAAAGGATTCTAATTCGAAGTATGTTTTGACTAACCAAAATCTGGATAAAAGAATAACAGAATTAAATTTACAGTCAAAAGAGAAGGATAACAAACTTTATCTTTGTGAAAAATCCTATTCAGAATTAGAGAGAAAATATGATTTACTTGTAGGGCAAGAGGAAAATAGAAAAAAAATTATTTTAAATTTGACAAAGGATAATAATAAATTAATAGGGGTTATAAAAGAGTTTGAAAGAGAACAGGATATACTAAAAGAAAAGTTATCAGCCAAAAGAAAAAAAGCTAAAAAAGTAAAGTCATAGATTGGAGGTTTTAAATGTCCAATATAATAAAATTTTTAAGAGGAGCGGAAGCGGATATCCCGGTATTAAACCAAGGTGAGCCAGCCTTCACAACCGATACTCATAAAGTATTTATAGGGGACGGAGCAGCGAATTATCAACTCGCTATGGTGGCAGATAAATTATCTGTCTTTGCCGCAACCACTTCTGCCGAACTTGCAGGAGTTATAAGTGACGAAACAGGAAGCGGGTTATTGGTGTTTGGGACAAGTCCGACTATAACCACTCCAGTCATTAACCATAAAGTTACAGCAAAAACAACGACTGCAACTTTAAATATAGCGGAGTCGGGGCTTATTACCGTAATTGCTGCAAGTGGCTATACTATACTTTTACCGACCGCTGTAGGCAATTCTGGAATTGTTTTTACTATAAAGAAAACTGATGATAATGCCAATCTTATCACTATAGACGGTGATGGAACAGAAACTATAGATGGAGCTTTAACATATACAGATATTAACTATCAGTATGCGTATGTAATTATTGTTTCAGATAATGCTAATTGGCTAATCATTGGAGAATCAACTGTGAAAGGAGGTACTTTTTAATGGGTAAAATAATATTTAAACAAGGGCTTGGAATTAATCTACCAGTGTTAGATAGCGGTGAAGGTGGCTGGCTTACTGATAAACATAAATTTTATATTGGCGATGGGAGTATAAATCATTTAATTGGTGGTAGTGCTGTAAATTTAATTGGCGTTGCTGGTGCTGCTGGATTTGGAGTAGGAATTGCTCCAGCAGGGAACGTACCTGTAGGCATGATACCATTAGCGGGTTATCAAGACCCTCTTGACGATAATTACGGGAATTATCAATATCGTGATGGTAGCGTAATGGTGTGGATACCTAAATTCTATTACAAAATTTCTACTAATACAATAACTATAAAAGGAATAGATACTTATTCGACTACCACACTTGCTAACGCAGATGGGTATGCTTTACATCGTGTCTTTATAGATGGTGGAGTAGAAAAAGACGGATTTTTTGTAGATAAATATATGATTTCTAAAAATGCTTGGGGATCAGGATATATTGGAAGTTCTCTCAAAAATGGACTACCTATATCAACTGCCTCAGCTCATAATCCTATAGCAGATTTAACCGCTTGTGCAGGAAATTACTATTACGAAATGATAAAGGCTGCCCATGCTCGAGACGGTGTGGATGGAGCTGAAAACGCAAATTCAATCTTCTTTTGTTGTTCAAGATTTATTTATGCGGCGCTGGCTGTGTTGGCGCTTGCTCACGCTCAGGCTTCGAGTGCTACTACTTATTGTGCTTGGTATAACGCTACTTATAATTATCCGAAAGGTTGTAATAATAATGTTCTAAAAGATGTTGATGATAATGAAGTGACCTACATAACTGATGGTTATAGCAATTGTGGTAAGACTGGTTCAGGGACTCCTTTTGCCAAAACTACTCATAACGGACAGAATTGCGGAGTAGCAGACCTAAATGGTTTAATGTATGAAATTTCTATTGGAGCAACCTGTATAGCAGCAACAATGGCAATAACAGGAGCTTCCAAAGCTGACCCTTGTGTTATCACGGTAGCTAATACAGCTGCACTTACTACAGGCGATATGATAATGATAACTGCTGTAGTCGGAATGACACAATTAAACGATAAATTATATAAGATTACTGTCATCGATGGGACAACATTTTCCCTTGACGATATAAATTCAGGTGGATATACAGACTATGGTTCAGCCGGGACAATAACTTATGGAACTTTTTATGTGGCAAAATCTGCAACCGCAATGAAAAATTTTACTTCTGGAAACGCTGCAGCAACTGACCATTGGGGAGCAACAGGATGTGCTGCTATGATGGACGCTTTATCTGCCGCAACAGTAGCAAGTATGTTTAAGTCTGGAAATGTTCTTGGAATGAAATATGGAAGTGGTGCTAACCAGGTATTAGACGAGGCAATCAGTGGTGAAAATTGGGTGAAAACAGGGTTAGGTGCAATAAAATCTGGTGCTGCTGTTGACGAAACTGGGACTAACCAATTCGGGAAAGATTATTACTATCAATATATAAAGAATGAACTCTGTTTGCGGTCTTGCGGCAGCTGGAATCACTCTTCGCCTGCAGGGGTTTGGTATCTTGTTTGGTTTGACTTTCGGACGAACTCGCACGATGCTGTCTCGGGTCGCTTTGCCTGCTACCCTGCGTAATTGTGTGAGGTGAGTGATAACGAACGATGAAAATAGCAAAAGGTGAGGTGGTGTTTTATAGGAAATATATCGAGCTTGTAAAATTGCTGAATATATATCTGAATCATTTTCCAAAGTTTGAAAAGTATGCTCTGGCAAACAGAATGAGAAATACAGCATACGAAATATACGATTTAATTGTAGAAGGTGAAAAAAGATATTACAAAAAAACAGCATTAACGAAATTAGACATAACACACGAGCAGTTAAGAATGCAATTATTTCTTGCTTACGAATTAGGATATTTCAGATTTAAAGACGGCAAGGAAGAGGACAAAGACCCTACAATATTAGAAGGACATAGATATTCAGCAATCAGTTTATTAGTAGATGAACTTGGTAAGATGATAGGTGCTTGGATGAAAAAGATAGATGGGTAATATATTAAAATGTTTGCAATCTTGCGGCAACTGGAATAACTCTACGAATGCAGGAGTTTGGAATATTAATTGGAATAACTATCGGACGAACTCTAACGATAATGTCTCGGGTCGCTTTGACTACAATTTCACCTCAAAACCCTTAAAGGGTACAATGGAATTGCAGGGATATATTATCCAGCCTTAGGCGAAATATTAAAGTATCTTCTTTTTAGTAGGAGAAGACCGAAAATCAGGAGTTATATATGAAAAGAATCGGAAAATTATTTGAAAAAGCATTCAGCAGAGAAAATCTATATGAAGCATATCTTGATGCCAGAAAAGGCAAACGCAAAAAATGTGCTTGCTTTTTATTTGAGAAAAATCTCGGAGCAAATTTAGAAGAACTATACCAAAACATACATAGTAACAGTTATGAACCAGAACCTTATTTTAAGTTTTATGTTTACGAACCTAAAAAGAGGATTATATATGCTCCTGCCTTTAAAGACATTGTAGTACAGCATGCTATTTATAGAATAATACGCCCTATATTCGATAAGACTTTTATAAACACGTCTTTTGGTTGCAGGAAGGGATACGGAACGCATAGAGCAAGTAGGTATGCTCAAAAGGCACTCAGGCAATACGATAAAGAACTTTATACTCTAAAACTTGATATAAGAAAATATTTTTATTCAATCAATAGGGGAATATTAAGAAAATTAATTGAGAGAAAAATAAAGGATAAAAAATTTGTGGATATATTGATGACATTTGCAATCTATGAAGACCCGATAGGGATACCAATAGGGAATTTACTTAGCCAAATTTATGCCCTGATATATATGAATCCACTTGACCATTATGTTAAGAGGATACTAAAAGTTAAATATTACGTTAGATATGTTGATGATTTTATTCTGTTTGGCTTAACAAGGGATAAGTGTTTTGAATATAAATATTTAATAATTATTTATCTAAAAGATAATTTGCATCTTATTCTATCGAAATTCACTATACAAAAGATAAAAAAAGGAGTTAACTTCGTAGGATACAGAACCTGGCAAAGTTATAAATTAATAAGAAAATATAGTTTATGTAATTTTAAGAGAAGTGTTAAGAATGGAAAATTACAATCTATTATATCGCTTTTGGGACACGCTAAAGATACTTTATCTTTAAAGCATATGTTAAAGATTATAAAGGAGATGAATAAATATGCCAAAAATATACAAATACCGAAAAGTTACCTCAAAATATACAACCTATACAGCCATTGATAATGGAGAAGAGGATAAGAAGATTACTGAGCTTTGTACTATCAATGGTGATACTTATATATCCGTTCCTGATGATTTAGTTTTACCTGGACAACCTAAACAAATATCTTTAACTCCTGTAATTACGACAGACGAACTAAAAGGACAGATAGAAAAGGTATCTCCACATATACAACTAATAAAAAAACGTGTAAGGGAAAAGATAATGGAGAAATATTCTATCGAAGATGAACTAAAGATTATACGGAATAAGATTAATGGTGTAGATGTAGAAAAGTATACAGAATATAACGCTTATGTTGAGAGTTGTGTTGTAGAAGGGAAAGTTAAAAAAGCAGAGCTAATTACAGAGAAGGTAGTAGAGCCGATTAAGGAGGAGATAATATAACAATAATTTGTAGATTCGATAAAGTGGGAGCGGGATTCGATGTAGGGGTATTTGATTATATATTTCTGCAGGCCACGCTCGGAATCATAAGTACCGAAACAGCTTTAAGAATTATAGAAAATATGACAGGTTTAGATATTACCAGGAATCAGAGCAACCTGGGAATAATAGAAAACCAGACAGAACCGGGGATTATAAGAAATAATACCATTTTGAATATTATAAGATAAGGAGAGAATAAAATGACAGAAAAGTATTTGATTAGGGATACAATAAGATTTACTGCTTCTATTGTCAATCTTGATGGAGAAGTGGATATTCCAGATGTAGTCACCGTTACAGTTTATCAACGAGATGGCACAAAAATATTAGATAAGGCAAATGCAATAGCATCTGATGTTTTAGGTGAATATTATTATGATTGGAAAATTGATGGGACAGAAGAAACACCATTGGTTAAGGCTTGCGATCTTATTGTGGTTTGGGATTTTGCTGAACAGAAAAAAAGAATGGAATTTCTTGTGATTCCAGAAGTATAATTTGATAAAGAAGTCTTTATATGGTATAATTATTGAAGAAAAAAGCAAACAGAATTAATGGTCTATTTTTATTTTAAATATATAGACAGGGAAAAGAGAATAATTTCTAAACAAAATTAGACCTTTGTTTAGCTGTTTGCTACTCTTTTCCCTGTTTTTTTTATAGGGGTAAACTTATGGCTGATAGAAGAAAATATTTTAAGGAATATAAAATAAATAATAAAGAAAGAATAATTGAATCTAATAAACAATATAGAAAAAATAATAAAGAAAAATGTTTAAATGCTAATAAAAAATGGTGGAGTAATAACCCGAACTATATGAAAAAATGGAGAAAGCTTAACATTGATTATAATAGTAAATATTATGAAGTACATAAAGAGGACATTAAAGAACGGCATAGAAAATATTATAAAGTTCATTGTGAAGAAATAATGAAATATCGTAACAAATATGAAAAGGTTAAACGTAAAACAGATATGAAATATAATCTAAATAATAGAATACGTATATTAATATGGAAATCATTAAAAGGTAATAAAAATGGTAAGCATTGGGAAAATCTTGTAGGGTACAAATTAGATGATTTAATCAAACATTTAAAAACAACGATGCCAGAAGGCTATACCTGGGAGGATTATTTAAAAGGTAGACTTCATATAGACCATAAAATCCCTGTTACTGCTTTTAACTTTACAAGACCAGAACATATCGATTTTAAAAGATGTTGGGGTTTAAAAAACCTTCAGTTGCTACCAGTAAAAGAGAATTTAGTTAAACATAATAAATTATCTAAACCATTCCAACCTGCATTAAAACTGGGTTTTTAATAAAAGATATACAAACCAGCGGAGCTTTTCTTTTTCTTTTGTTAGTGTTTTTCTTTTTCTTTTATTATTTTTTTTGTTTTTCTTTTTCTTTTTCTTTGTCGATAACCTATCCTTCCAGAAACATAGCCTATATATAGGGTATCGAAAAGGGCATATCATAATGGATATAGCCCTTTTTTTATTAAATAAATAAAAAAATATAAAAAAAAAGTGATTTATTTTAACATTTCTTATAAATATATTTGACAAAAAGGTAAAAAGGGTATATTATGTAATTAGGATAAGGAAGGAAGGAGAAAAGGAATGAGAGAATTTAAAGAAAACCTCAACAAAAACCATGGTAGGAAGCTCTTGAATTTTAGCTACAATGGCCGGGATTTTGAGATAAGAACTACCGACCACACCTACGATCACCTGGAAAGAAAATATGACATGAATGTAGTCTGCGGAGATATAGTAGCCCTGGGGAAAGAAAGACTTTATAGATATGCAGACCAGGGAGACGATGTTGCAATCATAGACAAAGATCACGACTTAACCGTTATTATCACTTTTGAAGGAAAAGATTTAGGAGCGAATCAAATCAGGATCAGAACAGTCATTGATAAAAGCGATGTTTGGGTAAAAAGCGGAACCAGGATTTTTGAATTAAAAAATTATAGAGGAGGATTTTTGGAATGAAAATTGATCCGAATATAACACAACCAGATTATACGACCATAAAAGGAAAATCACTTTGGATAGATACAGAACATTATGATGATTACTCTTCTGCTTGCAACTGCAAAATGTTAATCGGAGCAGATGGTAAATTTTGGGGATATTCAGATGATGGGAGATTAATTAATCGAGATTATGGACATGGGATATTAAAATAAAGGAAGGGGATGAAGGAGAAAAGAAATGTCAAAAACAGAGCTAAAAAAACTTGAGGCCTACACCAGGCACTTATTCATTTACAGACAGAAGGACAGGAAGCCAAAGGGAAATAAATCAAAGAAGGAAGGAGGAGCCCATGGAACTAAAAATATCCACATTTAAAATTAAAATATCAAAACATGAAAAGGAAGTGGTTATGTTTACCGGAGGATTTGCATCACATACGGATTACAGAGTAGTAGAAGGAGCGATCATGAGACGGCCGACCAGCTATGAATACCAGAAGATTTATAAGAAATTAAGAAACAGGCAGGGAAACCCTCTTATATAAAAAAGGAAGGAGGAAAATATGAGAATAGGGAAGGAAGGATACGATGTACCGGAATTTAATCAGGAAAAAGAAGACCAGGTAAAACTACAGGACGAGGTAGAAAAGGATTGGCTGGAATGCGATAACAAAGAAGAGATCCTGGAAGATTACTACCCGGACAGAATCGGCATAGATGATATAGATGAAATGTATAACGGATTATCATGGGAGCAGAAACTTGAAATATATCTGGACCGGAATCCAGAGAAGAACATGGACCCGGATGATTATCCGTATTAGGATAAAACAAAATATAAAATAAAGGAGTAAATAGAATGAAAATTATTAATTTAAAATCACAGAACTTCAAAGGAATCGTAGCGATAGATATTACCCCCAAGAGTAATACAGTAGTTATCTCCGGGAAGAACGGAGCAGGAAAAACGTCAGCCATGGACAGCATATGGTATACCTTATGTTGGAAAGCAGGGTCAAAAGGTACGCCAATGCCGATACGGAAAGGAGAAAAGTTTGCCGAAGTTACTTTAACATTATGTGAGGATTTAACGGAGGAGCAGATAAAGCAAGGGGTAAAGCCAAAACCATTATTTATCGTGAACAGGAAGTGGACCTCAAACGATAATACATATCTAAAGGTTACCAATGCGGAGGGTTTTGTACCACCTTTACCACCACAAAAATTGCTGGATGAGTTTATCGGATACTTAAGTTTTGACCCTGGGGAATTCTTAAGGATGAGCGGGAAAGAACAGAAGGAATTACTCATTAAAATAACCGGGTACGACTACACCAGCATGGAGAATAAGATAAATGATTTAAGAGAAAAGAGAAGGAAACAAGGCCAGGAAGTGAAATTATTATCCGGAGCCAGAGAAGAGATAACCATCCCGGATCTGCCAGAGCAGTTAATAGATACTTCAAAATTATCTGACAAATACGACCAGGCAATAACCATTAATAATCAGATTACAATTGAAGAGGGAAAAGCAAAGGATTCAAAAAGATTTATAGATGAAGCAAAAGAAGAAATAAAGCGATTAGAGGAAGATATTAAAAAAAGAGAAGAAGCTCTTAAGACAAGCGAATTATGGTTATTAAGCAATAAAGCAACCGATACCGAAAGTATAAAAACAGAGATAAATAATGCTTATACTATTAACGACCAGATTAAAGCCAGGGAGAGAAACAGAGCAGCGGACCAGAAACAGAAAGAATCACAGGAAGTCTATGATAAGTTTACCGAAGAGATAGATAAAAATGTGCTTGAGATGGGAGCAGCATTGCTGGCATCCTGGAGCAAGATCCCGGACCAGAAATTAAGCCTGACAGAAGATGGGATAGCTTATGAAGGTATACCATTCTCCCAGATAGCATATTCAGAACAGCTAAAGGTAGCGATAGGAATTGCCATGGCCTTGAATCCAAAATTGAGAGTAATATTTATATCAGATTATTCTCTCCTGGATAGCGAAAGCAAAGAGGCCGTTAAGAAAATGTCTGATAAGGAAGGATACCAGGTATGGGCTGAATCAGTAGACACCGGGGAATTTGGATTCCTTATTGAGGATGGGAAAGTGAAAGAGGAAATATTGGAGCACAAACAAGAGGGATATCCGAGAGATTAAAAGAGGCCGGGGAAACCTGGCCTGGTGAAAATACATTTGACAAATTGACAAAAAGGGTATAGTATTGTTAATAGAATAGGAAGGAGGAGGATAACGGAATGAGAACAGTAAAGAAAACATGGTTCACACATAATATCCCACACCAGGAAAGAATAAGCTACAAAGAAGCCTTAAGTGAATTAGTATTAATCTTCAGTAAATATTCCAGAAAAATCATAGACCAGAAATTAAGCCAGGGAGTAAAGCTGGGTAACGGAAGGGGAATGTTATACCAGGTATTAGTCATAACCAAGAAAGGAGGGAAAAAACAATGTTAGAAAAAAAGGATTACTGGAAAGACAGAAAGACGGTACGCATAGGGAAGAAACTACATACAAAATTAAAAATAATGGCATCCCAGAAGAACATGAAAATGGAAGCGTTGATAGAAGAATTAATTAATAAATCATTGGAAGAAAAAGGAGAGAAGAAAGATGGCAGTAACTGAAGCTTATAAAAAATTAGTATATACCGAAGGGCTATCTAAACTTGAATGGTTAAATTGGAGACAAAAAGGGATAGGCGGATCAGATATAGCCTCCGTCTGCGGAATCAACCCATGGAAATCATCCCTGGCACTTTACTACGAGAAAACACAGCAGATTAAAGAGGATGGCCAGGAAAACCTTCCAGCGGAATTGGGAACTTATCTTGAACCATTTATGAAAAGAAAATTTGAAAAGTGGTTTAATGAAAATGAAGGAACAGTTATAGAGGCAATATCTATGCCATGGCTATTGCAAAGTTTAGAGAACCCAATAATGCTTGCGAATATAGATGGCTGGAGTAACCATCCCACAATAAAGGTAAATATTGTAATAGAATACAAAACTACTTCAGAGCGAAATTACAAAGAATGGCAAGAAGACAACCTACCCGATTATTACTATTTACAAGCTCAACATTATTTATATGTTACCGGAGCGCATTTGTGTTATTTACCATTTTTAATTGGGAATAGAAAATTTGATGTAAAGATAATACAAAGGAACGAAGAGGTTATAAAGCAGATAGTAGAAAAGGCAAATTACTTCTGGAATAATTTTGTAATACCTAAAATACCACCAGCACCGGATGGAACAGAATCATCTGGAGAAGTATTATCAATGCTATACCCGAAAGAAGAAGAAGGTAAGATTATAACATTAGAAGGAGAAGAATATCTTAAAGCTATAAATGATTTAGAAGAATTAAAACTAAAGAAAAAGGAAGCTGAACTGAATATAGATAGAATCAACCAAATATTTAAAGCAAAAATGGGAACTGCTGAAATTGCGATATGTGGTAGTAAAAAAATAACCTGGAAAGAACAGGAAAGAAAGGAGTATATAGTAAGGGCAAGTAAATCAAGAGTATTTAGAATTTCAAATTATAAAGGAGGAAATGGGAATGACTAATACAAAGGGAACGCAAGTTTTGGAAAAGTTAAATGGAGTAAAGAAACAAGAAACATTAATGGAATGGGTACAGAAAATGAGACCACAATTAGAGAAAGCATTGCCAAAGCATATATCACCAGATAGGATATTAAGGATCGTAATAACCACGCTCCGAACAAATCCAAAATTGGGTAGTTGTGATAAAATGAGTTTTATAGCAGCGGTCATGCAGTCTGCCCAATTAGGGCTGGAACCGAATACACCATTAGGAGAAGCATATATAATACCTTACAATTCTAAAAAGGGAATGATGGCACAATTCCAAATAGGCTATAAAGGGATCATAACTTTATGCCAGAACACCGGGCAATATAGGAGCATTTATGCCCACGAGGTTTTTAAGAATGATAAATTCTTTTACCAATTAGGATTACATAAGGATTTAGTTCACGTTCCCACAGATGAACCCGAAGGAGAACCTATATATTTTTATGCAGTTTACCACCTTCTAAATGGCGGATATGATTTTGCGGTATGGAGTAAAAAGAAGGTAGAAAACCATAGAGATAAATACAGCAAATCGGCTGATTACGATTCATCATCTTGGAAAACATCACCTATACCTATGTCATTGAAAACCGTATTGAAAGCAGCCTTAAATTATGCACCAAAGAGCATAGAACTAACCAGGCAGCTATCCATGGATGAAACGGTCAAGAAGGAAATTGCTCCTGATATGTCAGAAGTACCAGCAGAGGAATTTGATATTACACCAATAGAAGAAAAACCTAAAGAGGCAGTCAACAAGAAGACAAGGGAAGTAACCCAGGAAGAATTAAATAAAGTAGAAGAAGCAGTTAATGAAAAATATGACCCATTAGAATCTGGTTCGGATTCCGGAGAGGGTAGTACTATAAATTAAAAATAAAATTATGCCTGCCTGACACGCCTTTCTTGGAGGCCAGGCCTACGTAGGCCGAAAGGATGATAGTCAGCTAAGAATAGCATGGCAACCGGTTATCAAGATAATCCCGGTTGAGTACTGATGGGTTGCTGGAGTGGGGTATACCAGCCAGGCAGGCATAAAATAAAAAAGGAAGGAGAAAAAAGAAAATGGAAAAGAAAGAAACAGAAGGGAAGGTAATTATACAGCAGGCAGTAGACCATAAAAAGTTATATATTTATCATAGATTGAGAGAAGCAAAAGAACTGATGGATGAGATTGATAAGGTAAACAGAATGACAGAAAAGGAATTTGAAGATTATGAGAATAGAATTGGAATAAATACATATTATATGGAGGAGAAATTATGAGAATTAAAAGATACGATACCATAACCAACAAAGAGAAGGAAGTAGTATTCGGGGAGGTTGTAAAGAGTTTTGAAGGGAAATTAAAAAACATTGAAATAACTTATAAATTATTAGGGAATAAGACTCTCAAAAATGGCAGATACGAATACCAAAAGAAGGTAAATTAATATGGCAGCAACATTTATTCAATACATTTTAGGAAGTATAGGAATGGTAATATTTTATTTAATATTTTCAAGATAGGAGGGAAGTATGGATAACCTGGAATATTTAGAGAAAAACAAGAGAAGAGATGAGGAATGGTTTAAGAATAATGGTTTTGAATTGGACCAGATGTTGAGCAATTTTAATTTTACTTATAGAAACATGAAAGCCATGGAAATTATAGCAGAGGAACTTTGTAGGTTAAAAAATATAATGCTCGATGTAGTGGAAAACGGAAGCCATACAATGCCGAGCATAAGAGTAAGAATACAATAAAATAAGAGGAGGAGAGATGACCACATTAGCAATCCAGACAGACGGTTCATGCATGCCGAATCCAGGGGAAATGGGGATCGGAATAGTTATATATGAAGATGGGAACGTAAAGGACACCATCAGCGAATACATAGGGGAAGGTACAAACAATATAGCGGAATACCAGGCTATGATAAGAGGCCTGGAGGAAATAAAGAAAAGAAAAAAACCAGGAGACAAAGTGATGGTATTCGTAGACAGCCTGTTAATATTAAGGCAAGCCAAAGGAAATTGGAAGGTAAAAAAAGAAGAGCTTAAACTATTTTGCGAAAGAGCGAAGGAACTAATAAAAGAAATAAAAGATATTGAAATAATATGGAATGGCCGGGAGGAGAATGGTATAGCAGACAGACTGGCAAAGGAAGCGATCGTATTAAAAAAAGGAAAATAGGAGGAAGGAATATGATACCATTAACCACAAAGGATAGAGATTTTAAAAAGTTTAAAGAAAAGAACCAAAAAGACATCAGGAGAACATACGCGATCCCGGAAGAGAGAACATTGACTTTATGTTTTCACTGCGGGAGGATAAGCTACGGATGGGGATATAGATGCAGGTACTGCATGAAGGACACCAGGGTAGATTTAAGCGAAGCATATTATAAGATAAAAGAATATGAAGGAGGGAATGAGGACTGATGGAAATATGGGAAAGCGAAAGAGACTATGGAGGGATCATGAGGAAACTTATTATTGTGATCGAGATAATAACCATTATATTATTAATCGCAGCAGCACCAGGGGAGCAAGCCAAAGGATTAAAAGAGATAAAAGGACAGCAGCAGATTACAATAAAGGGAACAAAGGGAGAAATTCCGGAAGAAGATTATTTTATAATGACCACAACAGCCTATACAAAACATCCTAAATGTATATCAAACAAATGGAATGATGGTTATACTGCAATGATGACACCAATAAGAGAAGGGGTTGTTGCTATTAATGTAGATTATATTAATGGAGAATGGAAGGTAAAATCCCCATTAAAATTAGGGGATAAAATATACATTGAGGGAATGGGATATTATTCAGTAGAAGACACCGGAAGATTCGCGGAATGTGACCAAAGGCAAGATATATGGACTCTTGATATATATGTAAATGATTATCAAAGTGCTTTAGAATACGGAAGGAAACTCAAGAAGGTTTATGTTTTAAATTAGGAGGAGAACCATGGCATACCAACCAAGGCAATATTAAAACTAAAGACCGGAAAACAATACCGGAAGTGGGAAAAGAAACAAAGGAAGGCAAAGAAGGATCGGAAAGGAGTGGAGCAAAAATGATGATGGAAACCACAATAAGAAACCGGGATGGAAAACATATAAGGACAGGATTTTATGACACCGAAGCAAAGGCCTGGATAGTAGAGAGGAATAAGAAAAAGCATTATATGAAAATGCTCCGGGGTTGGGGATTGGATAACTGGACGTTTGAAATGCTAAAAGACAAATACAAACTTGAGAGCGTTATACTAACCGAAACCAGCAGAGGGAAAGTTTATAAATGTAGCAGGGAAACAATCGACAAGAATAAGATTTTCAAAACGTTCCATCCACACCGAATACAGATATTTGTACCGATAGTATATTGGGAAATGATAGATGATGGGAAGGATAGTTAAAATATGATACCATTCCCGAATAAGAAATATCAGATAATCTATGCAGACTGTCCCTGGAGTTATAAAGTATGGTCAGAAGATAAAAAGGTAGCACAAGGGACAGCTAAAGCACATTACCAAACAATGAAGTTAGAAGATATATGTAATCTACCAATACAAAGTATAACAGGTGAGAATTGTAAATTATTCTTATGGGCTACTCCACCTTGCCTACAAGAAGCATTAGAAGTGATGGAAGCATGGGATTTTGAATATAAAACTATAGTTTTTTGTTGGGTAAAAACAAATCCTAAAAGCGGGACTCCATTTTTTGGTATAGGCCATTGGACTGCAAGTAATTGCGAATTAGTATTAGCAGGATTAAAAAAAGGAGGTAAGTTAGATAGAAAAAGTAAAAGTATAAGCCAAATAATAATGTCACCAAGAGGGGAACATAGTAAAAAACCATCAATTATTAGAAATAATATTGTTAAATTGTGTGGCGACCTACCACGAATAGAACTTTTTGCCCGACCACCTAAAGACAGGTTATTTGAAGATGAAAGTTATAAGGGTTGGGATGTGTGGGGGAATGAATGTTAAAAATTTTTGACAAAAAGAAATAAATAAGATAATATGATAGCAATCAGGGAAGGGGAAAAAGGAATGAAGACAATTTATCAAATTAAAAAAATATCGGGATTAAAAGAGCTGTCAAAGCTGGTTTCCTTCCATTTCTCATTCCTACCAGTTAAGGCAGCTTTTTTAATCCCTTAGTTTTAAGAGAGGAGGGATGCGATGATTAAGGTTATAAAAGATGATATAATATCAGCAGGGATAGATAAAAGAGTGAAGGGAATCCTGGAACCAAAAATAGGAGAGAATGCCTACAATATAACCAGAAGCCTGCTGGTAGGATATACAAAGGTACTTTTAAAATGGGCTCAAAGGAATGAATTTAAAATAGAATAAGAGGGATTATAAAGGAATGCCATGAGTAAAAAACGATACATAGATACTAAATTTTGGGATGACAATTATATAATAAATAAAGATACGATAGAAAAACTTCTATTCATATATCTATTAACAAATACACTTACAAATATTATAGGTATTTATGAAATATCTTTAAAACGGATTGCTTTTGATACCGGGTTAGACAGCGAAATGGTAAAAAAGATATTAGAAAGATTTGAAGCAGATGATAAAATAAAATATGAGAATAATTGGATAGCTATAAAGAATTTTACAAAGCATCAATTAAATAATCCTAAAATTAATACTGGTATGGAATCACTACTGAAAGAAGTGCCGGAACATTTAATCGAATGGGTAAATATAGACTATGATAGACTATCGCATCTTAATACTAATACTAATTTAAATATTAATTTAAATCTAATTGCAGATAGCAAGAGTGATGATTTTAAAAAAACCTGGAAAGATTTCATAGAAATGAGAAATAAAATTAGGAAACCGATGACAGTAAGAGCAGGAGAAATGATTATTAATGAATTAAATAAAATGAGTAATAATGAAGATGAGCAAATCTCAATCCTTAACCAAAGCATTATGAATAGCTGGCAAGGAGTATTCCCTATAAAAAACAAAACCACCACAACACCTATTAAACGTAATACCGAAGAAGAGATATTAAAAGCGATAGGAGGAATTTAAGATGAATAAAAAAAATAACACTATATACTATTACAGATGACAAACCATCCAAATTGTCAATTGAGCAGAGAATAAAAAGATTAGAGAAAATAGTGGCTAAATTGATAATAGAAAAACATTATAAAGAGTTAATTAAAAATGGGGTTATTAAATAAAAACAACTGGAGAAGACCATGAATAAGAAAAATTTCTCTCTTATGATAAAGACATTTTCTGAAGTATTCGAGAAGAATCTAAATCCTTATGTTATAGGAATTTACTTTGATATATTCCAGGAGATACCAGATGATCAAGTACAAGCCATTACAAAATCATGCCTGCGTAAGTGTAAATACTTCCCCAGGCCTGCCGATGTGTTTGAGCAGTTAAGTGAAATACCGGAGAAGTATACCATGAAGCAAGAGCAGAAATTAACCAAAAAAGAGATTGAGAAAAACAAAGCAGAGGCGAAAGCGATAGCGGATAAGTTAAAAGGTAAATTTGATATACCGGAAGAAGATACAAAATGAAAGACGGATATAATCCATATAGTAATGCCAGAGGAGGGAAGAGAGAAGATATCGGGATATATGTTCGGTCCAGGATGGAAGCGAATTATTTAAGATACTTAAACTTTATAAAAATAAAATGGGAATATGAACCTAAAATATTTTATTTTGAAGGAGTGAAGAGGGGAACGTTATCCTACACACCAGACATATATTTGCCGGAAGAAGATAAATGGATTGAGATAAAAGGATGGTTTACAAAAAGGGCAAAAACATCACTCAAAAGATTTAAAAAGCAATATCCAGATGAATTTAAAAAATTAATAATTGTTATTTATGATCCTTTCGGGCGTACAAAAGGGGATGGAGAAGCGATGGGATACCTGAAAGAAATTGGGATAGGATTGGATAATATTGAAAGTTATAAAGAAATAAAAAATAAATTATCAAAATTAATTCCTAATTGGGAATAAAAGGGGGATATATAGGATATGAAAAATAAGAACAAAAGGAAAAGGGATACATTTGATAAGAGGGTAAAATTAAAAATAAAGGAGTTTAAAAAAGAAAAGGAAAACGAAATTAATAAAAAGGATGGAAAGAAGAAGAAACCTTATGAATTAATAGAAGAGGATTTATTTTAATTTGAATTCAAAGGGGAATTGGGTAAATCACCAAAAACATGTATAGAGGTACAGGAAATAAAATAAAGGAGGAATATAATGGCAAAAATATTAATGAAAGATTTAGTAGAGGATACAATAACAGGATTCAAGGGAACGGTTATAGGAATGGCTCAATATTTGAATGGCTGTTCCAGATGTGAAGTTAAACCGAAAGGGCTAAAAGATGGAAAAACTATTGAAAGCGAATGGATAGATGAAGGACAGCTTGAAGTGATAGCAAGGGAGAGAAATGGGGTACAGGAATTTATACCGACTGGCGGGCCAATAGAAAGGCCAAAAGGATTTAATAATCCAAAATAAAATAAGGGAGCAAAACCATATAGCGGGGATTAGTTGGTAGCTCTGTCTAATTCCCGCAGCTCCCGAAAAAAAGAGGGAATAATGACGAAAGGGATATATAAACGTAGAAGCCCAATACAAGAGAAATTGGCAAGAATAAAAGATGTTGTTTTAAAAGACGCTTCTTATGAGTCACTTCTTAAATATTACAATAACAGCGGAATAAAGAAAAAGAGAAAATATATAGAATATAAATCCGGATATACAAGGGGTAATTATAAGAGTCAAAAGAAGAGCCAGATAGAAGATATTAGGAATTATATTAAAGAAAATAATATTACCAAAGAAGAGGTTATATCAGCTCTTTGTATAAAGGACTAAAAGGAAGGAGGAATAAGGTGAAAACTGCAGAAGCGACATTTTTTGTTAAAGCAAAATATGACCTGGAATATTGGCAAGAAAATAATGCAGATAGAAATAAGTCAAGGGAAGTTATCGAACTCCTTGAACAAGGCGAGGCGTATCGGCAATTAGTGAAAGAATTAAAAGAATTTTACGGAAACGGTATTGTAGAAAATGAATGCGGGTTAGGTGTGAAACTTTTTAATCTTATTGAAATACTGGAAGGTAAATACTTCCCGAAGGAGGCGAAGTGATGAAAATTAAAAAAGCAATTAAAAATATAGAAGATACTTATAACTGCCATTCCAATGATAGAGCTTGCAATAATAAAGAAAGAATGAAAATAGAAAAGGAAAAGAATGAGATAATCGAATTGCTCCAGGGAATAGGGGATTATCCGGAGATAGAAAAAATATTTATAGATTTTGATGTTCGTATCCATAAAATGAGGGATGGCGAAGAAATAGGGAAGGCATACCCATTATATGCAAAATATTATGATGGATACAAAGAATGTTATAATGATATAAGGGACCGGATAAGAGAATTGATAAGAAATGGGGAAAGTATGGAAGAGGCGAGGGGAAAAAGAGAAGAGCAAAAAGCAATAGAAGCATTGAAAAAAATAAAGCATTCAGAAGATGGTATAAATGAAAGAGGTAAAGATGAAGGAAGAAAAAAATTAATTGATAAGGTAGTGAAAGATAATGGCAGGAAATAATAAAGTAGATAGTGTAGAAAAAGATAAAAGAGTATATCAGGTAGCCTTGATGTTAAGAAGGAAACCAATACCTTTTATAGTGGATTATATTAAACGTGAGTGGGGTCTGGAAAGAACGCAAGCCTATAACTATATTAAAGAAGCAAAGAATGAGTGGAAAAAATATCTCACTAATGTTAAGAGATGGGGAATGGGTTATTACATCTCTCAATTAAGGGATTTAAAAGACCAAGCATATAGCCGAAAAGTTATCATGGGCAGGGGCGACAATAAGGATACTGTAACTATTGCTGATTTAAATTTAGTCTTTGAGATAACCAAAGAAGAAGCTAAACTAATGGGAATTTACCCTGCTGATAAATCAGAAATAGACGTAACACACAAAGGGTTGGATTATGAAGAGTATAAACGTATTAAAGGAATGACAAAAGATGAAAGAGCAGCTTTTATCAGTGAACTCCGAGAAATTATCAGATGCGGAAGTAATGGAAACATTAGAGCAGGCAAGGGAAGCGATAAGAAAGGACCCATGGCTATTAAGGAAGATAATATTCCCAAACTATGAATTTAAATGGTTTCATGAAGATTGGTTCAGGATGGAACAGGAGAATAACGATGATTTATGCCTGGGGCCAAGGGGATATGCAAAGTCAACCGTTAGAGTGGTTATTTTTACCATAGCCAGCCTGATAAAAGATCCGAATGACTCGATATTAATAACATCAGATACCGGATTTCAATGCGTAAAATTCATGAGCGTCATTAAATCGACCCTTGAAAATAACATGGAATTGAGGACCTTATTCCCGCATCTCACTCCCGGAGAGAAGAAATGGACAGAGAAGGAACTGACCATAATAGGCATGACAGAATATGCCAGAATGGAAGCAAGCGTAACAGCCTTAAGTTACGGAGGCGGTTTAACTGGGTTGCATTTTAAAAAGATTATTGTAGATGATGTAGTAGACTTAGAAAATAGTAGAACCCACCTACAGAGAGAAAAATTATTAGATTGGATAGGAAACGTTTTAAGGCCTATGTTAAAGAAGGGAGGAGAAATCCACTGGAACGGAACTCGTTATCATCCACAGGATTTATATAGTAAGCAATTAAATGCAGGGTTTAAGACGAATGAGAACAGCCACAAAGCGATCATAGACTATGATAAGAAAACAACCTTATGGCCGGAGATGAAAACCTTTGATGAATTGATAGCAATAAAGTCAAAACCAGAAGTAGGCTCAATGAGATTCGATGCACAATACCAGAATGATACAGAACTTATGGCAGCAGGGAAAATCTTTAAAAGGGAATATTTTCAATACTTCCAGCTTACACCGACAGGGGATTATGTGACCAGTACCGGAAGAAGATTTAATATAACGGACCTGCAGATGTTCCAGACAGCGGACCTGGCAGTAAGTAAGAAACAGACAGCGGATTTCTTTGCGATATTAACTTTTGGAATAGATAAGGAAGGGAACTTTTATATATTTGATGTATACCGGGCCAGACTATCATATGGAGAACAAGAGGCATTCTTAATAAATAATTTCTTAAGATGGAAGGCCTTGAGGATCGGGATAGAATCCACTCAATACCAGGTAATGCTACAGCAGCAGGTAGACAAGAGGACTAATGTATTTGCCAGAGCAATATACCCTCATCTGGATAAGGTGACCAGAAGCATACCTATGCAGACAAAATATGAGAATTATAAAGTATTCCATTTTCAAGGGATACCGATATTAAGCGACTTTGAAGATGAACTAACCATGTTTAACGAAGGGGAGCATGACGACATGGTAGACTGCGTGACCTGCATGCCGGACATTACCGTAGCACAAAAAACAAAGATATACGTGAATCGATAGGAGGAATAAAATGTTTTTATCGAGAAAAGTAGAGGAGCAGATTAAAAAGTTAATAGTGGAAGGATATGGGAAAGAAGATATCATAGAAAAGATAACCAGAGATTATGGACCACTTCAAGGATTATCTTTTTTTTATGATTGCTGTTATAATACTATATGTAGGGAAATGGGGATAAACCGGAAAAAAGGGGAGGAGCTTAAACCAACGAAGACCATGATATATCTCAAAAGGAAGGAGAAATGATATGCCTATCGATTATTCTAAATACCCGGATGACTGGCCAGAGATAAGACAAGCGATCCTGGAAAGAGCAGAAAATAAATGCGAATTATGCGGAGCGGAAAACTACAAGCCACATCCGGTAACCGGGAGCAAAGTTATACTTACAGTACATCACATAGACCATGACATAACCAACAACAGGCCATACAACCTGATGGCAGCCTGTCAAAAGTGTCATTTAAGATTAGACTTACCAGGGAAGATAAAGAGAAGGAAACAAAAGGTAGAGGAGCAAGCCAAAGCGAAAACAGAGCCAACACCGGAGCAGCAAGCGGAATATCTCCAAACGAAATCAATAAAAAGATTTGGAGAGGAATTGGCAGCAAAAATAGAAAGTTATTTATTAACCAATGAAGGCATAAATAGTAACGAGATAGAAATAAATGTAGAGATAATAAGAAACAGCGAAACACCGTATGAATTAAAAGCTATAGCTACGATATATAAAAAGAAAGAAGAAACAATAAGGGGAGGGAAATAAGATGTGTTTTTTTAAAGACAAATGGCCGAAAAAGGCAATAACAGAAGAGGAGCAAAAACAAGAGCAGGAATATATCAAAGCGACAGCAGGGATTAAGAATATAGGTAATTTAATAGAATTTATAAAGCCTTTTAAATATGTGAGCGATATAAAAGACAATTGGCAGCCACCATACAAAACCTACCACCTAAAAACCTACGATTGTGAAGACATGGCAATTATGATTCAGGAAATACTTCATCGATGTTTGGGGATAGAGAATCCATGGTTTGTTATTTACAGCGGATACTACATTAAAGAAGGGAAGCGAACCTATGGCTGCCATGCAGTATGTATATTTGAGAATTCAATGCAAATGAGCTATTATGAATTTACCAACAAAACCTACCGGGAAGCCTACAATCCAATGGAAAACAATATTATGCTTTACGGTTACAGGCATTATCCCGAGGGCCTGAAATCTTACGAGAGAAGAAACACCCAGGGAAAGATTGTAGATGAGAAGAGAGCATGGATAGGATATATAAAATAAGAGAGGGAAGGAATGAAATGGAATATAACCGGATAATTCAAGGGGATAGCCTAACAGTATTAAAGACCTTACCAGGAGAATCAGTAAATTGCTTTTGACATATCCCCAATATGGTGGTATAATATTATTATGAAAACAAGAGATAAAAATGGTAGATTTATAAAAGGTATTCATTCATCTCAAAAAACAGAATTTAAAGAAGGACACCATTGGAGAAAACCAAAACCATATTGGAGCAAAGAATGGCTTTGGAAGGAATACCGGGAAAATGAAAAGTCTGCTAACCAAATAGCAAAAGAACAAGGATGTAAAGAAAATAATATCCTTTCTTTCCTTAAAAAATTAGGCATTCCAAGATGGACAATAGAAGAAATTAGGGCAAGAAAAAAATGGGGTTTAAAAGGAAAACAAAATGGTATGTATGGAAGGACAGGGGAATCAAATCCTAATTGGAATGGTGGATGTTCTCCCGAAAGACAAACAATATATGCTCGTAGTGTTTGGAAGGAATTAGCAAATTCAATTCTAAAAAGAGATAATTATACCTGTCAAGATTGTGGAGTTTCTCATAATAAAGATAATAAATTAATAGTTCATCATATTAAGGAATGGTCGAGATATCCTGAACTAAGATTTGAACCTGATAATTTAATTACTTTATGTGTTACTTGTCATAAAAAAAGACACAAAGGGGGTGATGCCAAATGTCTCAACAAGAGTGGGTTAATAAAATAATACAAGGTGATTCATTAACAATTTTAAAAACAATACCAGATGAATCAGTTAATTGTGTGGTTACCAGCCCTCCTTACTGGGGCTTGTAGTTGAGGGATTACGGTATTGAACCTATCATATGGGATGGGGAAGAAGGATGCGAGCATGATTTTTCAATAGAAACTAAAGCAGGGGAAACAATATTTAGGAATAGAGTTAAAGCAGGAATATATTGATATGGCGAACAAGAGAATAAACAAGATCCCGGAAACATTATTCTAAATAAGAGAGGAGGATAAAACATGACAAAGAGTACAAAAGAAGCACCGATAACAGCAAATAAATGGGTGCCATATTGCGTGGTAACCAACCGAGCGGAAGTAATAAAGACAGACGTGCTGGCCGGATACCAGACAGCAGAGAGTAAGCAGCTGGGGAAAGATGTATTTGCAAATGCAGATTATAATGAAGGATCATTGGTAAAGCCATTATATGAACCACTTACTATGGCAAAACTATTAGAGATTAACACCTATCATATGAGAGCCTGCAGAACAAAAGCAGAGGATGTGGCCGGGAACGGTTGGAAGTTAGTGCCTTTAGTGGATAAGCCAAGCGATGAGCAAAAAGAAGCGATAGAGGAATTCATAAAAGGCCAGGAGGAAGGCCTGGAGGAGACCATAAAAAAGACACAGCTTGACAAAGAACTTGTAGGATTTTTTTCAATGGAGATAGCCAGGGAAGAAAATGCATTCGATGGACCAGTAAACCAGATCCGACATATCCCAGCACACACCGTAAGGATACACAAAGAAGGAAACAAATTCTGTCAGGCCAGGGATAATAAAAAGAATTGGTTCAGGTTATTCGATTATGAAAAAGATGTAAAAAGAGATACAGGAGCAGAAGAAACAGGGAAGAGCCTGGATAAAGATACCAGGGGAAACGAAATTATATGGAACGTAAATTATACTCCCAGGAGTTGCTTCTACGGAATCCCGGACATCACACCAGCGATCGGAGCGATTACCGGGGATATCTCCAGAAGAGATTACAATATAGCCTTTTTTAATAATTACGGAGTGCCAGCTTATATGGTTTCGATATGTGGAGACTTTGACCCTGGGGATAAAGACCCGGATACCGGAAAAACAGAGCTGGTCAAAAATATAGAGGAAAAATTTAAAGAGGTTATAAAGAATCCGCAATCAGTTATGATTCTGACCATACCAAAATCAGCATCAGCATTGGGAGGAGAGATAGAAGTAAAAGTAGAGCCTTTATCTACCGATATCAAAGAAGCTTCATTCAGACTTTATAGAGTAGACAACCGGAACGAAGTTATAACCGCACATGCTATACCACCATACCGGATGGGAATATATGAGACCGGAACGTTAGCAGGCAACCTGGGAGCAGAGTCAACCGTTATATATTACACCAGCGTAATCAAACCAAGACAGGAAGTTTATAATCATATCATGAACCATGAGATCCTACCGACCCTCGGAATAACCGATTGGAAATGGGAACTTAATTCCATTGACCTGGAAGACATTGATAAAGAAATTGACAGAGTAGTTAAATTAATTGGATGTGCAGTAATGACACCAAACGAAGCCATAGAATATGTAGGGGATCATTTTGGAGTAGAGAAGTGTGAAGATAATCCAGCGATGGATTTGCATTATATAAATGGCCAGGCAATTGATGCAGGGAACTTTATACCGGAAAGCGAAATAACCGGAGTACTGCAAGGTTTAAAAAGTAAATTAATCGAGGGGTTAATTGATTATGTCAACAAAACTAGCAATAAAACTTCTGATAGAGATAGAAGGTATACAAAAGCAATTGCGGACCTGGAAAAAGATTCCAGGGAACTTGATGAAGGAAGAAAACAAGTTATATCAGAAGTTAAGAGTATTAATAAGACAAAAGAATAAAGAGGTACTGGAGCAATTAAAAAAGCTGGACCGGATACCATCCTCGGACATGGAATTAAAAGCCTTACTTGCACCATTAGCGGAAGCCAAAGAGGAATATACTAATATTGTCATGGATAATACGCAAGAGGCAATCAGGGCAGGCATGACCAGGACTGTCAATGAACTTAAAAAACAAGGCCTGGGGAAAAGCATAAAAAGCAATATGGCCTTTATTTTAAATGGCAGTATAAAAGTAAAAAAACCAAAAAAGCCCAAAGTTACAATTCCCGTATTACCTACATTAGCTTTTAATGAATTTAGCGATGAAATATCAGAACTTTTAAAAGACCAAACCTTTATAGCGTCGGAGCAGACCATAGATAGGATGACCGGGGAGGTTATGGGAAATCTAAAAGACAGTTACGAAAAAGGATACGGGATAGATAAAGCAGCGGATAACCTGGGGAATGTATTCGAAAATATGGAAGGGTACGAATTAAAGAGGGTAGCCAGAACAGAAATCAATGGAGCACAAAACAGAGGAGCAGAAGCAACCGAACTGCAGCTTGGGATTCAATACGATATGTGGAGAACAGCCGGGGATGAAAGAGTAAGAGGATTAGAACCAGAGGATACAGCAGATCATGTATATTTAGATGGCCAGATATCAAAGGTAGGAGGGAACTTCAGTAATGGATTATCAAGGCCAGGGGATAGAACAGGACCAATAGCGGAATGGATAAATTGTTTTATTGGTGATACCCTAATAGACGCTACTGAAACAAAAAGGGTTTACAGAAGGTTCTATAAAGGTAAAATTATTACCATCAAAACCTCCTCTGGCAACGAATTGTCCGGAACTCCTAATCACCCAATATTGACTTCTAAAGGTTGGATTCCTCTTGGCAATATTAATAATGGGGATAAGGTAATTAGCACATTTGGAAACGTTGAATTTCCTATTAGAACCCCAAATAATAATTATGTTAAAACCAGCATTGAGGAGATATATGCATCGAGTTCTAAATTGAGTCCTGTAAAAAGGGTTATTAACACTAAAGACGATTTCCATACAGATGGAAGGGGGAGTAAAGAGGTCGATATTATAACCAAAGATATTATGTTGAGAGATAACCTTAATATTTCTATTAGTCAATTTTTTAAAAAGTTTATTTTCTCCAGCTCCAATATATTGTCCGGTCTTTTTTCTTTTAATAGCCATTTTAATTTTCTCATCCATGCCAATCTTGCGACCTCTGACAGCATCGTGAGCTTTTGCAGTAAGTCTTTGCCGTTCAGCTTTGGAGGTCTTGGCCATTCTAATATACATAGCTTGAGACCTGCTCCTACCCGAAATATTAGATTCAGTAAGGTAGCGGTAAATAACATTTCTGGAAACATTAAACTTGGAAGCAAGGGACTTAACAGATTCACCTTCTTGGTAAAGATTTGTAATCTTATCAGAAGGCAAATCAATATTAAGAAATTTGGAATTAATAAAGATATTGTTATCAACAAGTCTCTTTCTAATAACCTTATGAGTAACACCATAATTTTTAGCGATGGCCTTAATAGAATATCCGTTCCTATAAAGATGGATAATATTATTAATACCAGAAGAAGTAATTTTAATGGACATGTGTACAACCTCCAAACAAAAGACAATTTTTATGTTTCTAATAACATTATAACACATAACTGTCGTTGTACGCTAATCCCTTATCTTATGCCAGAAGGATTTATAGCTCCGGCAATGGATTATTTTTATGAAAGTGATTTAATTAGAATAACATAGAGGAGGGATCATGAGAAAAGTAAGAGAAATAAGATGCAAAGAATGCGGGGATTTATTGTTTAAAGTCATTGATGAGCAATACATAGAGATAGTTTGCGGAAGGAAGAAACACAAGACTTTATGGGAAATGCCTGAACGACCCTTGACAGATAATAATAAAATTGGTAAAATAGTATTAAAGTAAAATATTCAATTAACATTCCTTAATAACTCCTGATGACAGCAGAGCACCTTCGAGAGCCAGAATTACTCGGAAAGATGCTCTGCTTTTTTGTTGGAGAATAGTTAAAATAAAGAATGAAAGGAGTTGAGAATATGCCAGCGAAAAAGGCCAGAGGAGCAGAGGGATCATATGAAGAAAAAAGGGAGCAATTAAGAATACACTTCGAAAAAGACTTTAAAGAATCCTATATAATTTATACATTCCCAGATGCAGTAATATTAACAGAATACAATACCGGTAAAAACTACGAAATTGAGTATGCCATAATCGATGGTAAAATTAAATCCGGAGATCCGAAAGAAGTGGAAGTAGCCTACATATTAAAAAGCCTGCTTGATGAAGCTAAAGCAAATATCACCGAAAAGGGTATGAACGAAGCCTTAAAAGTATACTTATATTATAATGTCAATAAGAAATGGCCAGGGGAAGAGAAGAAACAGGGAACGGAACTAACTGGACCAATATTCAAAAAGGTAGAAAAACAACGGATAGTCTATGCTGCAGTATTAGTACCAGGAGAACCGGACCTCGATGAAGATATAGGAGAGAAGATCCTAACAGCGGAGGAGATAGAAGGAGTAGCTCATAAGTGGATGGAGGAATATGGGAATATCGATTATATGCATGGCCTGAATAATGTAGCGAAACCAGTAGAGACTTTTATATTACCGATGGCCTGGGAAGTGGAAGCCTTTGGAGAGAAAATGCTCCTGCCAAAAGGAACATGGGTATTAGCAGCGAAAGTGATAAACGACACAGCCTGGAAGAAGGTAGAGAGCGGAGAACTAACCGGGTTTAGCATAATGGGAATACAAAGCAATGTTTTGAAGAGCATAATGAATGATGTATCCAAAGGAAAGAGGGTAGATGAATCCCTCAACGCAGCCATGAAAAGAGTCTTGATTGCAGATTTAGGGAAGGATTGGCTCGTGCCATTTGTTAGTTTGGTAGATGAGCCATGCGTACCGAAAGCGAAATTCTTTGCCATAAAGAAAAAAACAGAGCTCCAGGGAGAGAAACAAGACGAGAGCGTATGGGATAAAATTATAAAACGTTTCAAGAAAGACGACCTGGACCAGATAACAGAGAATACCATAAAGCTAACCAGGGAAGCGACCAAAGCCGGGAGGAGCATATCGGATGATACTTTTGCTAAATTAAAAAGTGCTCTTGAAGCATTACAGAAATTAATTGACAAAGCAGATAAAGAGAGGAAACCTGATTATTTGAAAGATAAAAAAATGAAAGGAGATGAATTGGAGATGGAAGAAAAAGACGTTATTAAATTAGTGGACGAGAGGCTGGATGAGAAATTAAAACCAATAAACGAAGGCCTGAAAGCATTGCTTCCTAAAGAAGAGAAGGAAGAAGAAAAAGAAGCCGGGAAAGCAAAAAAAGAAGAAGAGGAAAAAGAAGAGGAAACACCCGAGGAAAAAGAAGAAGAGGAAACAGAAGAAGAAGAGGATGAGGAAAAGGATGCATTAAAAGCGGAAAATTTAACCTTAAAAGAAACTTTGGATAAACTCCAGAAGGCCAGAAAAGGCCTATCCAAAGCGGAAAAAGGGCAAGAAGATGAAGAGCCTCCCAAAAAATATACCGTCAAGGATCACCTGAAAGGACTTGACAGAGACAGCATGGGAAGAGCAATTAAAAAGAAAGAATAAAAAAAACAAATCAAAAAAAACGAAAGGAGATGATACAAATGTCATTGAGCCAAGGAGAAATGCTGAAATTAATTGATAGAGCCTTAAAAGGCGGGATAGTGGATATCGATGCTTTAGGGGAAGCGGTACTGCAACCAACCAAGCTAACCAGATTTATCAGAAAAATGCAGGAGAAAACCGTTATACTCCCGGAAGCCAGATATATGCCAATGGATGCACAAATAGCCCACATAGACAGAATATCCTTCACCGGGAGGGTATTGGATTCTGGAGACGATGCATCAGGGGATCATAGAACATTAGCAGAGAGCGACTACGCGAAACCAACCACAGCAATAAATAAATTAACCGTTCATGAATTCCAGGCTATTGTTAGTATCCAGGATAAAGCCTTAAGGAGAAATATCGAAAAGGAAAACTTCGAGGAAACCTTAATAGATTTATTAGGAGAAGCAGTAGGAAGAGATATGGAGGAATTTGCATTATTTGCAGATACCGATTTTAGCTACGCACAGGATCACGTCTTAAGCAAATCCAACGGATGGATAAAACAAGCAGCGAACGCAGTCTACGGAGGAAGTACAGAGGATTTCGACCCTGCTGCAGCCACCTACCCGGAAAATATGTTCAATGCGATGTTAGGTGGAATGCCTAAAGAATACCTAACCGATGTAGGAGCATGGAGATATTGGGTAAATTGGGAGGTAGAGAATGCCTATCGGGATTTATTAAAAGCCAGAGGAACTTCTCTTGGAGATAGCGTATATACCACAAACCAGAAACTGGCCTACAAAGGGATTCCAATCGAGAGAGTACCGATGATAGAGCGAGCCAAAGCAGAATTAGTAGGAGGCTGTGGAGACGTGGCCATGCTCGGATACCCGAACAATCATGTCTGGGGAGTATTCCACAAGGTAACCATCGAAAGAGAAAGAGAAGCAAAAAAAAGACAAACCGACTTTATCTTGACCCTGGAAGTAGATGCGGGATACGAAGACGAGAATGCTGTAATTGTAGCATACATAGACAAGAGCAACCCGGTATCCTAAAAATAAATAATAAATAAATAAAATAGTATAAAAGCGGAGGCATTATGTAGTAATATATAGTGCCTCTAACTTTAAGAGAGGAGCACTATGCTAAATATAGGGATCGTGGGATATGGAGTAGTAGGACAGGCCACAAGGAAATTATTAAAGGAAGAGCATTTTATTAGGATATCTGACCCGGACAAAGGCTACGAAGAGGACATAAGCCAAAGCGATATAATCTTTATTTGCATTAACGAAAAAAACAAAAACATGAATAACCTAACAATTTTAATCGATGAATTAGTAGCAAAAAATAAAAAATGTTTATTTGTTATAAGAACCACAGTGATCCCCGGAACGACAGACCAGATGATAAAAAGACATAAAAGAGAATTTACATTCATGCCGGAATTTTTAAGAGAATGGGATACAGAAAGTGATAAAATATCTCCGGACAAAATAGTGATAGGAACGGAAAGTGAAAAAACCTATCAATTATTAAAAAGTTTATTTAGCCACCGAATATTTACCACCGATATCCAGGTAAAGCCGATAGAAGCCGAGCTGGCAAAAGTAGCCTTAAATAGCCTGGCCTTAACAAAGGTAGTATTTGCAGAAGAGTTATACGATTTATCAAAAAATATAGGTGCTGATTATGAGAATATATATAGAATATTTAAAGCAGATCAGAACATAAACCAAAGACATCTAAAAGCAAACGACAAAGGATACAGAGGAGCAGACGGTAAATGCCTAC
>Ga0315546_1000279_pt1 | contig 38291 bp, 37 predicted proteins | sample SalMarSW160170MG_FD_203833 | JGI IMG/M metagenome (GOLD analysis project Ga0315546, IMG submission 203833) | Salt marsh sediment microbial communities from the Plum Island Ecosystem LTER, Massachusetts, United States - Salt Marsh Sediment SW1601-170 ...
CCAGAGAGCTTGGCAAAGAGATAGAACCCATCTACCCCGGCGACATCGGCTGCTATGCCCTGGCCTACAACCCGCCGCAGGAAGCCTCAGATACTATCATCTGTATGGGGGGCAGCTTCGGCATTGCCAACGGGCTGGCTCATGTCGTCGACGTACCAATAGTAGCCCACCTGGGCGACTCCACCTTCTTTCACGCCGGCATACCGCCATTGGTAAACGCCGTCTATAACAAGGCAAATATAACCATGGTCATAATGGATAACTCAGCCACGGCCATGACCGGCTTCCAGCCCCACCCCGGCACCGGCTACACCGCTATGGGTGAAGAGACGGTTATGCTCAAGCCAGAAGATATAGCCAGAGCCTGCGGGGTGAAGTTCGTCGAGGTCGTTGACCCCTTTGACCTGAAAACGGCAGCTGAGACTATAGAAAAAGCGATAAGGTTTGAGGGACCAGCCGTCGTCGTCAGCCGGAGGCTCTGTGCTATAATCGACCAAAGAGAGAAGAAAAAACGCAAGGAAAAGATTATCCCCTACCGGGTCGACCAGGATAAATGCAACGAAAAATGCAATGCCTGCATCGAACTGCTGGGCTGTCCAGCAATAATAAAAGAGGGGACTAAGACGGTAATTGATAGCTCGCTGTGCACCGGCTGCGGGCTCTGTGCCCAGGTCTGCCCCCACAAAGCGATAGTACCGGAGTAAAGGCAATGGTAAAAGAATTCAACATCTTAATCACCGGGGTTGGCGGGCAGGGGGTAATTCTGATGTCAGAGCTGCTGGGAAGGGCAGCCGTTGCCGATAACTTAAGGGTCAGGGGCTCGGAGATACTGGGGATGGCGGTCAGGGGCGGTTCGGTAACCAGCGCCATCAGAATCGGAGAGGATGTCTATGGTCCTCTTATACCCACGGGCAAGTGTAACGCCCTGGTCGGAATGGAGCCCTCGGAGGCTCTGAGAAATATCTCCTATTTATCAAAGTCCACTCTGGTCTTACTCAATACGGTGGTAACCGTGCCCTTTACCGTCTCCATAGGTGAGAGCAAATACCCCAGTCTGGAGGAAATACTCAGACAATTGGGTAAAGCTGCAGACAGGATAATCCAGCTGGACGCGGCTAAAACTGCTCAAGATGCGGGAAGCCGCTTAGCCACCAACGTCGTGATGCTGGGGGCATTATTCGGCACCGGGCAGCTACCCATAAAAACAGCTACTATAAAGGAAACTATCCAAGCGCACTTCCCGGCCAAAGTAGCTCCGGTCAATATCAAAGCCTTTAACCTGGGCTACGAAGCGTGCCGACAAGCAGTCAAATAGCCTTTTTATGCCAGCAGCTCCATAATATGCATCGTCTTCACCGGCACCCTGTTTCGCAGCAGGCTGTCAATCAGCTGAATCTCACAGCCGGGGCAGCTGCTGGCCACAATATCAGCCCCGGTAGACTTAATCGCCTCCACCTTCTTATCGGCAATCTGCTTTGACAGGTCGTAATAGTACAGGCTAAATGTCCCCGCCATACCGCAGCACCTGTCGGCGTTGGGCATCTCAATGTATTCCACACTGGGTATCGACTTTATAATCTGCCTCGGCTGGCTGGTTATCCCCAGATGCCGGCTGAGATGACACGGGTCATGCCAGGTAACCTTCTTACCCTTAGCTTCAGCCGAGGGCTTATAAGCAGATGCCGGCAGTTTCAGTACATCAACCAGGAACTGAGAAATATCAAACACTGTACTGGCAAACCTGGTATAAGCCTCTTCTCTCTCCGGGGTATCAGCCAGGAACTTGGGGTAATCCTTAAGCGCCGAGGTACAGGTGGCACAGTCAGAAATAATATAGTCCAGGCCCTCAAAAGCCTTGACATTGCTATCAGCCATCTTCCGGCCGGTGTCAAAATCACCCGCCCCCAGAAAGACCGGTGCCCCGCAGCACCCCTGCTCTTGGGGCACTATAACCTCCACCCCGTTCCTGTTCAGGAAATCTATTACATGCTTACCCAGGTCAGGCAGGACAAAATCGGTCATACAGCCGGTGAAATAGCCCACCGTCATCGTGGTCTTAACGCCTTCGGGCGGCTTATTCACCACCGGAACTATCTGCCTTAAGAACTTTGGAGCAATCTGCGGTATATTCCTGCCTTTGCCCAATGCCGAAAGGAACATGGAAAGGTGCCGGATGGTACCCTCGGTCCTGGGCAGGAAAATCCCCTGAAACCAGGAGGCAAAGCGGACCACCCGGCCAAAAAGCGTCCGGCGGGGCAGCAGCCATCGGTAGATGATATTATAGGGAAACTTCAACCCCCTGGCCTTGACCGTATCCGCCCTGGCGGCCACGATAACATTGGGAATGTTGGCTTTAGCTGGGCAGTTAGCGGTGCAAGCCATACAGAGGGTACACTTGTTCAGCCGTTCAGCATACTCCTTGGTATAATCCAGCTCCCCAGCCAGCAGTCCCCGTATCATCATGTTCTTGCCGCGGGCAACCGAAGGCTCTATACGCTCCTCCTGATAGACCGGGCAAAAAAAAGTGCAAAAACCGCACTTCATGCACTGGGTCAGGTCACTCTCAAACCTCTTTATCTGCTCGTATCTATCTTGTTTGCTCTTGGCCATATCACACCCTTTCCTCTTCCCATATCTTACCAGGATTGAGGATGTTGTTGGGGTCTAATATTCTCTTTATCTTCTTCATTAAGTCAATTGCTACCGGGTCCATAGCCTCCTTTAAGAAGCGCTGTTTCTCCAGGCCAATGCCATGCTCTCCAGAAAGCACCCCACCCAATTCCATTGCCGCTCTAAATATTTCTGCCATGGTTTCCTGAGCTTTGGCAAACTGCTCCTTGTCTCTGATGTCAGTGAATATAGTGGGGTGAAGGTTGCCATCGCCGGCATGACCCAGGAGTTGGATGAAGAAACCGGATTTCTTGGATATCTCACCCAATCTCCGTATGAACTCAGCCAGCTTATCGCGGGGCACAGCCACATCCTCAGCCATAACCGTATGAGCGGCACCAAAAACAGCAGCAAAGCCAGCACTCCTTGCCTTCCAGAACATGGCTGCCTCAGCGTCGTCCTTAGCCAACCTTGGCATTTTAGCCCCACTCTTTTTCAGGATGTCAAGAATCTGCTGGGCATCTGCCTCCACCGCCGCCGGCGAGCCATCGGTCTCCAGTATAAGCAGAGCATTTGCCTCTACAGGCAGACCCATGGGGGTCATTTCCTCAACCCGCCGGATAACAAAATTATCGACAAACTCAATCTTGGCCGGCACCACACCACTGCCCATAATATCAGACACCGCTTGACCAGCCACCTCCATATCATCAAAAACAGCTATCATGGTTTTCCTAGCTGGGGGCATTGGCAATAATCTCACTGTTATCTTGGTGATTAACCCCAGCGTCCCTTCGGAGCCGGTGAACAGCATCATCAACTCATAGCCAGTGCGGTTCTTAACCGTCACCCCACCCAGCTTCATAGTATAGCCATTCGCTAAAACCACCTCCAGCCCGAGAAGATAGTGCTTGGTTACACCATACTTTACACAATATGGACCAGCAGAATTCTCAGCTACATTACCTCCAAGCGTGCAACCAAAAAAGCTTACCGGGTCAGGAGGGTAGAATAGACCCTGCTTGGCCAAAGCTGTATTGAAGTCCTGGAGGACGACACCAGGCTCAACAGTAGCCGTCAGGTTAGTCTTGTTTATATCCAGGATTTTGTTCATCTTGGTGGTACAGAGGACAATGCCACCCTTGATTGGAATGGAGCCGCCGCTGACATTGGTGCCGGCACCCCTAGGCGTGACCGGAATTTTGTTCTCGTCAGCCAGCTTCATAATCTGGGAAACCTGCTCGGTAGTCGTCGGCAATACTACCACCTCGGGCGCATGAGCCCAGGTAGTGGTGCCATCATAGGAATAGGTATTAAGGTCCTCCTTTGAGGTTAGAACTGCGTCTTTCCCCACGGCCTTACGAAGCTGTGTTATGATTTTCTTCTCCAGCATCTCAACCCCCTTTAGAAACTTTTTCCTCAGCCAGCAAAGCCGCCCCCAGGGCAGCCACAATCTGCGGCTCCTCAGGAACCAGCAGGCGGCAGCCCAACCCTTCCTCTATGTTTTTGACCAGCCCGACATCCTTAGCCCCACCCCCAACCACGGCACAATCGGGCTCAAGGCCAAGCCTGACCACCATGGTCTGGATTTTAGCAGCTAAGGTCCGGTGCAGACCAGCCAGGATATCTTCCTTGGCCGCCCCCTCGGCAATACGGGATACCGCTTCTGATTCAGCAAATACGGCACAGCCGGTATTAAAATCAACCCTGTTTTTAGACTTGAGGGATAGCTCGCCGATATCTTCCAGGGCAACCTGAAGCACCTTGGCAATTACCTGCAAAAAACGCCCACTGCCGGCAGCGCATTTCTCGCTAAACAGAAAGGAGGTGGCTCTGCCCCGGTCATCCAGATTAAGCACCCTGGTAAACTGCCCCCCGATATCAATAGCCGTACGGGCATTGGGGAATAGATAATGCACCCCCCTGGCCAGACAGGATATATCGGAAGCCGTCTCAGTGGAAAAGGAGACATTGGCAGCACCATAGCCAGTGGCTACGGTATAAGCTATATCCTCCAGAGATAGCTTGGCCTCAGTCAAAGTCTTCTCCGTGACCCGCTCCGCAGTGAGTTTATAATTCCCCCCTGAGGGCAATACCTGGTAGGTAATAATTTTATTCTCAGCCATTATTACCGCCTTAGAAAAAGCGGAGCCAATATCAATCCCGACAACATAAATCATTGTATTTTAGAACCCCATCCCCTGTATCCCCTTCCCCTTGTTAAGGGGAAGGGGAAGGTTTTTGCTGAAGAGGAGCTTTGCCCCTCTTAAACTCCCCGTTATGTAAAGATACTAGCCTCGGTTAAACGGCGTTCGCTTCTAACCAGCGTTTCCCCTTTCTCCGCCGCCTCCCGGACTATATCCCCACCCAACAACGCCGCCCCAATAGCCCCGGTAAGCAAGGGCTCAGGGGGCACCAGCACCGGGAAGCCAAGTTTGGCTTCCAAAGCCTTGACCAGACCGATATTCTTAGCCCCACCGCCGGTTATAGCCACCTCCCTCTCTATCTTCAGGCGCCTTACCATACCGTATATCCGGGTGGCAATCGCCTCATGCAGACCAGCCAGAATATCAGGCAGTGCCACCCCATCCGAGAGCTTAGCCACCACCTCGTTGGCGGCAAACACGGTGCAGGTACTGCTTATCTCAACCCTGTTTTCAGCCTCCAGTGATAATCTCCCCATATCTTCCAGACTGACACCAAGCTCCTCGGCCGTCACCTCTAAAAACCGGCCGGTGCCGGCAGCACACTTGTCATTCATGACAAAGTCCACCGCCCGCCCTGCCTTAAGCTTGATTCCCTTGCTGTCCTGACCACCGATGTCAATCACCGTCCTCACCTCCGGCAGGAGGTGGGCAACCCCACGGGCGTGACAGGATATCTCGGTTATCTGTTTATCCGCAAAGGGAACATTAACTCGCCCATAACCGGTAGCCACCACATAGGTTATATCCTCGAAGGCAAGTTTTGCCTTTGCCAAGGCCTCTTCCATTACCCGGTTGGCTAGCTTCCTGTGCTCAGGCCCGGTAGGACCGATGACCGAGGCCAGCGTTGCCTCACTCATAATCACTACCTTGGTCATGGTGGAACCAATGTCAACCCCGGCAAAATACTGGCTCTTCACCGGCTCTTAACCGCCTCTAATGTGTCAATAAAGGCATCTATCCTGGCTTTGGTATCAGCTTCATTATAGGAACTTATATCGACGATATCACTCTCCAGAATTAGCGAAGGGATATCTCTATACACCCGTTTAAGCTGATTCAGCTGCCAGATTAAACCGGGGTGCCAGCTGCGGCAGGAAAAGGCTTCATGCATTACTACCCCGTCTATCTTGTATTCCTCAATATACTCAATAAGGCGTTCAACATCGGGATTGGAACCGGGGCGCTTTCTTGCCTTATCATGTCGATAGGCCCAGTATTTGACCCACCTCCAGGCCAGGTGCTCCAGAGGGTCACTAACCTTGGGCAAGTCAAGCTTATACACCGGTTCCACCAGCCGATAGGTGACCTCAGCGGGAAACACCGCCCCCTTACTGTTGAAGTAGTTAAAATCGGTCAGTGCAAACCACGAGGGCAGTCCCCCACCCCACAACAGCCGGTACTTCTCATCGGGAATTACCCCTTCCTTATTGGCTATCTTAAGCTGTAGCTCATCATATAAGTCCTTAAAGAAGTCATAAGCCTCCTGAGTCCCCATCATAAAGGTCATGGGCACCATGGTATTCATGGCATCACCGGTACCCATTGGGCAGGGCACGGCCCTGCGCAAATCATATGCCTCGGAAATCATGTTCCAGGTTCGGTCACTGATATCAACCACCTCGCTTAAGCGGTCCCAGTCCATTTTTCGGTTGGTATGCTTTTCCAGAAACTCCACCAGACCCCTGGTCTCCTCCACTATATACTTAACATAGTAATCCTGGACATCGCGGTAATCATAATCATCCTCGTAGGGCGGATAGGGAAGCCCACCAACATAAACCGGCACATCCGGCATATAATGCTGTACCGCCTGATACCACTTATACCTGGGGTCGCAGATAATCTGGCCGCTGCCCAGCATTACTGTAGGTCGGGCCTGCCCTCCCCAGGGAGGATCGGGGGGCATTTCCCCCAGCTCCTCACGCCAGCTATCGAAGCCCAAACCACAAAGAGCATAAGTACAGAGGGAACGGGAGAAGTTCTCCGATTCCGCCTTCTCCAAAAATCTCTGGGCATCACGCTTGACGCCCAATATGCCGGCGTAATTCTCCGTCCAGGCAGGCACTATATCCATAGCTCTGATAATCTCATCATAGCCGCTGAAGATAAAGGAATAAGCTATTGGCTTACCTTCCTCTTTTGCCTGCAGGTTTTCCTTCAGAGCTGCCTTAACCATGGGACCAATTTTGCCGGCTGCCTCAGTGGCATGCTTCCTTGGTTTCCTCTCTTCCGGCTTCTTCTCGTCAGTCATAGCCGTTCTCCTTCATACAATGCTTATTTTTAGCCAAGCAATTCCAGAAATGCCTGAATTCTGGTTCTAAGCCGACCGATGGTGGACATGGAATACTCATCCTCAAGATAAAGCACCGGAGCTCCCACCGATTCAATGTAGCTTTTCATCGCCGGCACATCAAAGCCATAGGGGTCGCAGTACTTATAGATATAGAGCACCACCCCATCCACCTTAAAACCCTTAATAAAACGGCCAATATGCCCGAACCTCTCCTCAAGATAATCTTCGTAATCACCCTTCTTCTCCCTGAAGGTCCGGCCGCACTTTATCTTTCTCAAATACCGCTCAGCTATACCATCAATAGGGTCAGCAGTAACATCTACATCATCAAAGAACTCCCTGGCTCCGGGGCACAAATCATCAGCCACCACCCAGGCACCGCTATCCTCAATCAGGTTGATAAAAGCGACATCATCTACCTGAGCGCCGACCACCATTATCCTGGCTGGTTTAGCCTCCGGAACACCACTTCTCTGCTTAACCTCTTCAATAACACTATCAATGAGCTGGTTAGCTTCCTCCACCGGGATACTCACCGCCGCTATCAGCAACTTGGCTACCTCAGCACCTGAGATTAAAGGCGGCGAAGTCCTGCGTAACTCATACAGCTCCCTGACCTTAGCCCTGTTTTGATTATAAAGACTGATTGCCTGATTAAGACCCTGGTCAGAAATCTCCTTACCGGTGAACTTGCTCAAGCTTTCTCTAAATGTACCCAGTATTGCCTTATAGAAGTTGAAAGATGGCTCATCGGTGGAATGGGGCATATCAATGAGATGGGAATAGGGCAGGTTAAGGGTATATTTCCAGACATCGTAAGTCCTGGAGATACTATCACAGGCATGAGGGATGACGATGCCTTCAAGAAACTCGTATTTACCCTTAAGCGCCATATCAAAGCAGCTCCGCACCAGCGGGCAGACGATGGTTTCCATCTCGGTATCAGCCTTGGTAATGGGCTCGTTGACATCCCCTTTTATCCGGAATGGAACAAAGCCGGCGGCAGCAATAATCTCAACAGGAGTAAAGGCACACAGATAGCCCATGATTTGCCGCCCTTGTTTCTTCAGTTCTCTGGCTCTGGAACCATAATCCTGATAATATTTCTCTACCGTCGCCAACCCCCCACCAGAAACATCTACTGGCATATCGACTGCTCCTTTCTGCAAAAGCCTAGCTTCAGGGTATGACCTCTTCACTCTTTAAGCTAGCAATATCTTCCCAGCTATAACCCAGCTCCAATAAAATCTCCTCGGTATGTTGCCCTAGTTCAGGCGCTTCTCTTTTCACTGAGGCCGGGGTCTCATGGAAAGCCCACGGGAAGCCCAGCATCTTTATCTTGCCCCACACCGGGTGGTCAACCGGGACAATATAATCATTGGCCAGGGCCTGCGGGTCTTTAAAAACCTCACTAGCTGACTGAATTGGAGTATGAATTACATTCTCTTTCTTAAAAATCTTCATCCACTCGTCTCTGGCCTTGGTAGCAAACCGCTCATCCAGTATAGCCACCAGCTCTTTACCGTTATCATGCCTGGCTTCTATAGTGCTAAATTTGGGGTCATGCTCCAATTCCTCTAAACCCATTGCCTTGCACACATTAGGCCAGTATCTATCCGGCTGGAGGTGAGCGATAACAATCCATTTGTCATCCTTACACTTGTAGTGGTTATAAATCGGGTTACCCGCTTCCGACCTGAGCAACCTGGGAAACTCCTTCCCCAAAATCCCGGGAGCGGCAAAGTTGACCCCATGCAAAGCAATCAGACTGCCCATTAATGAAGTGTCAACCAATTGCCCCTTACCCGTCTTTTCCCGGGCATAGAGGGCAGCGGTCACCGCCCAGCCGCACATAAGTCCGCCATGCTCATCACCCATTCCCGGTATCAGAGTTCCCGGCGGACCACCCCTCTCCCCGGACATCATCATGGTTCCCGACCTGGCTATGCCGGTATAGTCAAAAGAAAGCTCAGTAGCATCCGGGCCTTTCCTGCCCCAACCAGAGGCATGAGCATAAATAAGCCGCGGATTCCTCTTGAACAGGACTTCCGGACCAATTCCCATCCTCTTTGGCGCCTCTATACTCATATTGGTCAGGAAGACGTCAGCCTTATCAATCAGCTTTAACAATATCTCCATTCCTTTTTTGGTTTTCAGGTCTAGAACGATACTTCTCTTATTGCGATTATTGCTCTCAAAATAATAGTTGCGCCCCTTTAAGCCGGTATCGGCGCCTACAATCCTCATCATCCCCCTCGCCGGGTCGCCGGTATTAGGCTCTACCTTAATCACATCGGCACCCAAGTCACCCAGTCTCATTCCAGCCACCGGCCCCTGCTGAAACATGGTTATCTCCACTACCTTAACCCCATCTAAAGGCCCAGCCATAATTCACACCTCCTTAAAGCAAACATTAACCGGGGCAAGCGCCCCAGTAATAATAACAATAACCAAAGCCAAAGCCAAGTAATAGCTGCATATTAATACACCCCCACCCCTCCAGCTCTAAAGTATAGCCTTTTCATCCCTCAGCTTGCTAATATCATCCCAGGTATAATCCATCTCCAGCAGTATCTCTTCAGTGTGCTGCCCGAACTCAGGGGCTTCCCTTTTTATTGAAGCCGGGGTCTGGCTGAAATCCCAGGGAAAGCCAACCATCTTGGTCTTGCCCAAGACCGGGTGGTCAAACCAGGTAACGTAGTCATTAGCCAGAGCCTGGGGGTCATCAACCACCTCTCTGGGCGATTGAATCGGAGAGTAGATTAGACCCTCCTTATTAAAAATCTCAAACCATTCCTCTCTGGTCTTGGTAATAAACTGCATATCCATAATGGCAATAAGCTCTTCAGCATGTTCCCCTCTGGCCTCTATACTATTGAACTTGGGGTCATCTTCCAGTTCAGGCATACCCACAGCCCGGCAGACATTGGGCCAGTATCTATCCGGCTGGAGGTGAGCCAGGATAAACCATTTGTCATCCTTAGCCCTATAGTGGTTATAGATTGGGTTACCGGCCGCTGCCCTATTCTCCCTGGGGAATTCCTGCCCCAGGATAGCCGGGGCTGACAAAACCAGACTTAACATACACATTATGCTGCCCATCAGCGAGGTGTCAACCACCTGCCCCTTGCCCGTCTTCTCCCGGGCATAGAGGGCAGTGGAAACCGCCCAGGCGCAAACCATCCCCCCCAACTCGTCACCAAGCCCAGGCAATATCTGGGCGGGAGGGCTGCCCCGCTCTCCACAAGACATCATAAGCCCCGACCGGCCAATGCCGGTATAATCAAAGGAAAGCCCGTTGGCATCAGGGCCCTTCCTCCCCCAACCCGAGGCCTGGGCGTAGATAAGCCTTGGATTTCTCTCGAGCAGTGCCTCAGGGCCAATACCCATCTTTATCGGTGCTTCTATACTTAAGTTGGTGACAAAGACGTCAGCCTTATCAATCAGCTTCAAGAATACCTCCATACCCATCTCCGTCTTCAAGTCCAGAACAATGCTCCTCTTATTGCGATTGTGATTCTCAAAGTAATAATTCCGGCCTTTCAAACCGACCATAGTTCCAATAATTCTCATAAATCCTCTGGCCGGGTCTCCAGTTGGAGGTTCCACCTTAATTACCTCAGCGCCCAAATCCCCCAGCTTGGTGCCGCAAACAGGCCCCTGCTGAAACATGGTCAGTTCCACCACTTTAACTCCGTCTAAAGGTCCAGGCATGCTACTACCTCCTTCTGGATATTTCATTGCTCCTAATAAACAAAAACCCCTCCGCTTGGGAGGGTTATTTTTAAATTTCTTTGTTTATTATCGGTTAAATGATGTCAAATTTTAAAATAAGCTGCCCCCCAAGCGCACCTAGTGCGCCCTGTAAAGGTGAAGTTGGTAAAATATAAACTCCCAGAGACAGCTTGACTTAACATATCGCATTAACTTTATCATAAAGACCTAAAGTTTGTCAAGATTCCCAGTTCATTGACAGCTAACAGGCTGCGCGGTAATATAGCCAGGAGCAGATGCTAGCCAAAGTGACAACCTGTGCTGTAGTTGGGCTGGAAGGGGCTATCGTTGATGTTGAGGTAGATATTTCCCCCGGTTTACCCTCATTCACTATCGTGGGACTGCCTGATGCCGCCGTCCAGGAAGCCAAAGAACGGGTGCGTGCCGCCATCCGTAACTCGGGCTGCGCCTTCCCCATGAAACGCATTGTGGTCAACCTGGCTCCGGCACACCTGAAGAAGGCAGGCCCGGCTTATGACCTACCCATTGCCGTCGGCATTCTCCTCAGCTCGGAGCAGGTCTCAGCCAATGTCTCTCAAAACATACTCCTCGGCGAACTATCCCTGGATGGCATCCTGCGCCATACCAATGGCATCCTGCCCATGGTCGCCCTGGCTCACCAGGAGAAACTGTCTACAATTATCGTACCCGAGGTCGACGCCAGAGAGGCGTCATTAATAGACGGCACTAAAATCTTGCCCCTTGCCTCCCTATCCCAGCTGGTCAGCTATTTCCGCGGAGAAATACCAGCCCCGGAATACAAAAGGGAACCAGCAGAGGAATATACCCCCTCCACCCTACCCCCCACCGACCTGGCCTATATCAAGGGGCAGGAGCACGTCAAAAGAGCCTTAGAGGTAGCAGCGGCAGGCGGGCACAACCTGATAATGATGGGGCCGCCGGGCAGCGGCAAAACACTGCTGGCGCGCTCACTACCCTCACTACTGCCGCCAATGACCAACGAGGAGGCCCTGGAGGTTACCAAGATATATAGCGTCAGCGGTCTGCTACCGTCAAGCACCCCTTTGCTCAGGGAGCGGCCCTTCCGCTCACCCCACTATACTATCTCCAACGCCGGGCTGGTGGGCGGTGGGCACTGGCCTAAACCGGGTGAAATAAGCCTCAGCCACCGGGGGGTGCTATTCCTCGACGAGCTTCCCGAATTCGGACATTCCGTGCTGGAAGTCCTGCGCCAGCCTCTGGAAGACAGGGTAATCACCATCAGCCGGGCTCAGGGCAGTGTAACCTTCCCAGCCAACTTTATGCTGGTGGGAGCGATGAACCCCTGCCCCTGCGGCTACTACGGCGACCCGTTCAAGCAGTGCACCTGCTCACCGAGCCTGGTCACCCGCTACCAGAAGCGCATCAGCGGCCCGTTCATTGACCGGGTCGATATCTTTGTTGAGGTGCCCCATATTGACTACGAGAAGCTGTCTGACGACAGGCTGGGGGAAAAGTCGGAGAAGGTTCAGAAGAGGATTGAAGCCGCCCGCTCAATACAGCGCCAGCGCTTTGACGGCACAGTATTAGCCTGCAATGCCGAGATGACACCTACTGAGGTAAGGGAATTCTGCTCAACCGAGGAATCAGCCCAGAGCCTGCTCAAGACGGCAATGAAACAGCTTTATCTTTCCGCCCGTGCCTTCCACCGCATCCTCAAGATAGGCCGCACCCTCGCCGACCTGGAGGATAGCGACATCATCAAAGCTCACCACATAGCCGAAGCTATCCAGTACCGGCCACGAAGCCTCGTGTAGCCAGGGGGGAACACCGCCTCAGCTACTATCGGGGCAATTCTTTCCGCCTCCACCCCGTTTCCTTCACGAAAATAAAAGCCACTAATGCCAGAACCCCAAAAGCCGCCCAAAGGAAGAATGGTAATGGCGATGCGGGATTACCGGGGTCGGCAAGGCTGTTGCCGAGGGGAGGAGAAACGAGCGAGCCAACATTAAGAACGGTTTGCGCCAGCCCCATGGCAGTGGCAGCATAGACTACTCCAATCCCCTTTGTCTCGGTGCTCATGGTTAGACAGACGGCCATAAACCCGTCACGAGCCACCCCCACCAATATCATAATGACAAATATCATGGCGCCATCAACCACCGGCAACAGAGCCACACCCACAATGGTAACTACCAGTACCGGGAAAAGAACCGCTTTTTTCAAACCAATCCTGTCGGACAACAGAGCCAGCGGGATAGCCCCCAGGGTACTTATCGCACTAAAAGCGGCCAACGTACCGTCAGCACCGGCTGCCGTCCAGCCGATATTACGAAGATAGGTAGGGAAATAACCAATCACTCCTTGAATACAGGCCGAATAACCCAACAGAGTCAGTCCGATAAACCAGAGAGATTTGACAGGAAATACACGTGATATCGACTGGCGCAGCGGCACCCCACTTATAGAAATTGCTGACCCAAGCCCAGCATGTTCCCTTACCGTGAAAAGCCACAGAAAGCCGATTATGACGGAAATACCACCGTACAGGAACAACACGTTCTGCCAGCCACCCAGTAACGGCGACAGCATAGTGGCACTAATCAGCGACCCCACGGTAAAACCAAAGCCCATACCGGCTGAAACCACACCATTAGCAATCACCAGAGGTCTTCCGGAAAACCAGGCGGCATTGGTCTTAAAGACACTGCTCGGTATAATCCAAATTGTCAGACCCATGAAGAAAGTAAATAATACCAGGCTGTTAAAGTCCCCGGCGACGCCCCTCAGGGCACCAGCCAGTCCCGCCAGGAGACAGGCAATACCCATGACACGCCTTGCCCCATAGCGGTCAGCCAGCAACCCGCCGATGAAGACAATAAACAAACCAGCCAAGGCAGGTATGCCCCAGACAACACCCATTTCCACCAGATTTAAGCCAAGGTCCTCTGATATCTCCTTGAAAAGGACGGTCACGCAAATCTGCTGCATGGCAACAGTAAAGGCGAAGGTTATTGCTGACAGGGTAAGCACATACCAGCGGGAATTGGGGCTTCTGCTCTTGTTATTAACAATGCTCACTACTAAGAAATTTCCTTAAACAACTACCAAACTTTAGGCAAATAACCCATTGTCGTGGGGCTATAGAAATTGTGGCCAGTCCGGGAGGCTAACGGGAATCCCGAAGTTACTTTACCTGTAACTTTAGGATGCTGCCCTCCAGGGCATAAATATACTTAGTAAAGATGTGTTCCGCCACCGGGGTAAATACCTCTGGTATTTTTAACCCCAAAACCACAGGGCACCACCCACCACCGCCAGAACCAGGCCAACAGACAGAGATATCCAGCCACCTATCTGCCCCGCCCCAACCCTGGGGCGCTGCGGCCAGTGTTCCAGAAACTCTCTGGCGTCAGGGCGGTCAACAAGAGAACTGTAATATCCTTTCTGCTCACCCCTGCCCCAGAAAATCAGGATTAAGCCCAGGATGACGAAAATGCCACCTATGCCCATCAGTATAAAATGATCGCTCAGAGGCATGATTTAAACCCCTTAGCTTTATTTAACCTCTACAACAGCTCCAGCGGCTTCCAGTTTCTGCTTTATGGCAGTTGCCTCTTCCTGATTAATCCCTTCTTTGACCGTCTGAGGGGCACTCTCAACGAAGTCCTTGGCTTCTTTCAGCCCCAGGGTGGTCACTTCTCTCACCGCCCTGATGACGCTGATTTTATTAGCCCCGATTTCCTTGAGAACAACGCTGAATTCCGTTTTCTCCTCAGCCGCTGCCGGAGCTGCTGCCCCAGCCGGTCCTGCTGCCGGGGCTGCTACCGCCACCGGAGCGCTAACGCCGAACTCAGCCTGCAGCGCCTTGACCAGTTCGGATAGCTCAAGCACGTTCATCTTCTTTATACTGGTCAGTATCGCCTCAACAGCTGCCGAACTCTTTACCTTGGGCTTGGCTTTGGGCTCTTTAGCTTCAGGCTTGGCTTCAGGCTCTTTCACTTCAGCCTTGGCTTCAGGCTCTTTAGCCTCGGCCTCAGCTTTAGGTTCCTCTACATCAGCCTTAGCTTCCGGTTCCTTCACCTCAGCCTTAGCTTCGGGCTTCTTGGCTGTTTTTTTGCCCTTGGCTTCCTCTTGTGGCATCTTATTCTCCCTCCAATTGTTGAATTCTAGCTTGTAGTCCAGCTATAAGCCCCATTATTGGGGAAGCAAGCTGGCTCGCCAGAGCCGAGATGGGGCCTTGCACCCCACCCACAACCATGGCTAATAACACCTCTTTCGACGGTAAGGCAGAAAGGGTGGTTACTTCCTCCTTGGTAAGCAGCCTGTCAGGTAAAAAACCTCCCTTGATACTCATAGCGGCTTTTGAGTCCTCAATGTAGGTGGCTAAAGCTTTAGCTGGCTCAGTTATATCGCCATAGCTAAAAGCAATTGCCACCGGACCCTCAAAGAAACCGAACAGCTCCTCCCTGCCCGACTTCTGGGCGGCAAACCGGGCCAGCGTGTTCTTCACCACCTTATACTCAATCCCCGCCGCCCTCAGCCGGCGCCGCAACTCGGTCATCTCATTAGCTGATTGACCCCGGTAATCGGTCAGGACAGCAACGCTGCATCGAGAAAACAGCTCCTGCAGGCTCTCGATAATCCCTGTCTTCTTTTCCCTGGACATATCCCTTTACCCCCAATTCACACTACTAGGTATTCACCTAAAAAAGCAGGCCCCTGCGCCTGCCGCACAAGGACCTATAATCCAAGCCCTTTGTCTCCTCGGCAGGCAGTTTATTAAGCCTTAACGGCACCCGCTGTCTCAGGAAAATGTAACCTATGTTATGGAAGCATTATAACATATTAAGGTTTCCCGAACAAAGCCACGGTACAATTAAAGAAGCCGCAATTACCCCCCACATTGTGGGTTAAACCAATATCGGCCTTCTTAAGTTGCCTGGGGCCAGCCTTACCCTGCAATTGCTTATAGATTTCATAAATCATTCTGAGCCCGCTGGCTGAAAGAGGGTGGCCAAAGCATTTCAGTCCGCCATCGGTATTAACCGGCAACTCCCCCTCCATGGTAAAGGTGCCCGCTTCAACATCCTCTGGAGCCTTCCCCCGGGGGCTGAATTGCAAATCCTCCATAGTCATAAGCTCAGTAATGGAAAAACAATCATGCACTATAGCCAGGTCAATCTCATGGCGGGGGTCGGTTATTCCCGCCTCTTTATAGGCATGCTCGGCGGCGGTTACCGTCTCCGGGATGGAGATAAAATTATACTCCGGCTGGAGTATTGCTTGACCAGCACCATTGGTCAGGGCTAAACCTTTCAGCAAAACGTAGTCTTTTCTCATTTTCTTGGCAATCTCAGGGGTAGTAATAATGGCCGCCGCCGAACCATCACTCACGCCGCAGGCATCATACAATCCCAGTGGATAGGAAATCATGGGCGCATTCATAGCCTGCTCTATAGTTATCTCCCGGTGAAACTGAGCCTTGGGGGCCAAAGTACCATTGTGATGGTTCTTAACATCAATCATAGAAAGTATTCGCTTGAAGTCCTCGTATTTCCACCCGTAGTGATGCATATACCTGGTCGCCAGTAGAGCAAACTGGCTGGCCGGAGGCAATTCCCATTCCACCATACTGCGGTCAAACGGGTCCAGGATATCCATGCAAAAGCCACCGTAGTGGTCCTTGCACTTTTCCACCCCCACCGCCAGGGCAATATCGCAAACCCCGGAGGCTACGGCATAGCAAGCATTCCTGAAGGTATCGGTGCCCCCAGCACAAAAGTTCTCCACCCGACTAATGGGTATATACTCCAGCTTTAAGGCATTGGCTAACTGGGTACCGGTAAAGCCGGTCTCACGACTGCCATACCAGGCCATTTGAACATCCTTGGGCTCAATGCCAGCATCCTCAAAAGCCTCGTAACAGGCGTCAACCAGTAAATCCTTATGATTCTTATCCCATAGCTCACCAAACTGAGTACAGCCCATACCCACTATGGCCACTTTATCCTTAATGCCTTCCATAAGGTTACCTCCCCTTTATTCTATAACTTAAGTCCTTAACGGCGTAGCCTTCCAGAAATAGTTATGAATGCCGTCTTTAACAAACAGCTTCCTAAAGCTCATCTCCACCGTCATGCCACACTTAACCTGCTCCGCCTCGCGGTCGGTCAAATATACCAGTGCCCTGCCCCCACCTTCAAAATCAATGGTGACATTAACCACCGGGCGTTCCAGCACGGGGTAGGTGATATAGTCCATAGAAAAGGTGAATACCTTAGCCTTCTTATCCGACAGCCGGTACGGTTCAAACTGGTCTTTGGCATGACACTTGGTGCAGACCCGCTGCGGCGGATGCTGGATGGTTCCGCAAACCTGGCACTTAACCCCGTGGAAACGCAGGTTAGCGTCGCGCTCCCTCCAGAGAGCCGGGGCGGAGATAAAAGCCACCGTCTCTTTACGCGGCTCTATCGGCAATATCTCCCGCCAGACAAGGTACTGCTTATAATCATCAATCACCTTCTTTGATTCCAGGTGCCCCTTCATGCCCCGCCGGGCTTTGATTTTCTTTATCTGGTCGGTCACCTGCAGGACAAAGGCATCACTGCCATTCCCATAGCTAGCCAGCAGTATGCGGTCACCCGCCTTAGCCTCCTCCAGCGCCGCCACCAGCAGCATCAGAGGCAGGGCGGTACCAGTATTGCCCATATTATTAAAGAGGGGGTCTTGAAGCTGTGTCTTGACATCAAAACCCAATTTCTTGGCTAAATCAGCGCTCCTTCTGGCATCAGGGGTATAGAGAACAACCTTGGCGAAATCGCCGGGTTTTAGGCCGGTTTTCTTCAGCAACCCCGATATCGCCTCACCAACCACCGCCGTATAACCATGGGTAGTGGTAAACCGGTCCTCCCAGGAGCGAATAAAGGTGTCACCATCAGCCCGCCACACATCCATTATCTCACTATATACCGAGTAGCTGTCTTCAATAGTGGCGATAACATCACTGTCCCCAATTAGAAGGGCACCAGCACCATCACCAAAGCTCTGTTCATAAGGTGAAGTGGGAACCCCCAAACGAGTATCGGCCGCCGTTACCATCACCTTCTTCGCTGAGCCGGCCTTAACCGCGTCAATAGCCGATATTAGGGCGGATGTCCCCGCCCGCAGGGAATGAGCAAAATCAGCGGTAAGGGTTTCTCGCTTAAGGTCAGCGGCCATAGCCACGATAACCGCCCCCAGCTTCTCCTTATAAGGGGAGGTGGTGGTGGCGAAATACAGGCTGTCTACCGTCTCCCGGTCTACGCCGGTCAGGCAGTCGATAGCCGCCGCTGCTGCCATAGTGACGCTATCCTCGTCAAAGTTACATATTGCTTTCTCACCCCTTCCACCTCTAGCTATCGCCTCCCGGCTTAGCCGGTACAGAGGCACATAAGCGCCGTATGAGATAATACCAACCATGCTTATCCTCCTTACTAGGCTCTCCTGAATTCGTAGGCAATCCTGTTATCAGGTAATTTTGCCGGATTGACCGTCAAATTCATGCCAATCTTTATATCATTCTCCGTAATATCCCGGCTCAATCGGGCAAGAATCTGCATGCCCTCGTCAAACTCAGCCAGAGCCAGAATATAGGGAGCGTCGTTCTCAAAACCGCTGGGACCGTAATTCACCACAGTATAACTGGTGAGCTTACCTTGGCTCTTAACCTCAAACCACTCTACATCACTGGACAGGCACTTCGGGCAATCCACCTTAGGCGGGAAGTAACTACCCCCGCACTTTCGGCATCTGGTCGCCATAACTTTACCCGCCTCCAGATGGGTCATGAAATCGGCCACTTTGGCTTCGGCAGTAAAGCTAACTGTGCCAAAATTCTCAAAGCCCATCGAGCTACCTCCTCAAAATGGTTACGTTACCGTATTGCCCAACGCCACCGATATTATGCACCAGACCTATCTCCGCCCCCTTCACCTGAGCCTCAGTAGCCTCCCCCCGGAGCTGGCGGACAATAGTTCTGATCTGTGAGCCTCCGGTAGCGCCTATCGGATGACCCTTGGATAACAAGCCGCCGTCAACATTTACCGGCATCTTGCCATCGACATAGGTCTCTTTATCCTCAATCAACCCCGCCCCCTCCCCGGGCTTGGCAAAACCCAGGTCTTCATAAGCCAGAATCTCGGAGACGGTAAAACAATCGTGAACCTCAGCCACATCAACATCCTCAGGTTTAATACCAGCCATCTTATAAGCCTGCTTGGCGGCTTCCTGAGCGCAACGTAGCCCGGTAAGCGATTCTCTTCCAGCCATGGTCATGGTATCAGTAGCTGCCCCCAGGCCGGCAACCCAGATGGGAATCTTGGTTACCCTCTTGGCGACATCCCCTCTGGCCAAGATGATGCAGGAAGAGCCATCGGCATTAGCGCAGCAATCAAACTTTTTCAGCGGGCTGGTTATCACATCCGAGCTCATGATAGCCTCCAGGCTCAGCTCCTTGCGGTAGTTAGCCTTAGGATTAGATGCTCCGTAGTGGGAGTTCTTGACCCGCACCTTGGCCAGTTGCTCCTCGGTGGTTCCGTACTTGGCCATATGAGCCCTAGCGTACATGGCATAGCCGGCGGGCATGGTTATCCCAAAGGGTGACTCCCAGATTATATCTCCCCCCCGTCCCATCCTCTCGGCAGCTTCACGGGAGGAGAGCTCGGACATCTTCTGGAAACCGATTACCGCCACCACATCGTGAAGCCCCGCCTTTATCAACGACCAGGCTACCCGCAAGCCGGTACTGCTGGAGGAACACACCGTCTCGACATAGAAGGTCGGCTTGGGAGTTAGCTCCAGATACTCCGATATCAAGCCCGATGGTGAGCGCTGTTTATCATATTCGGGCGCGGAACAAATAATGGAGGCATCTATATCATTACCGGTGATATCCAGGCCCTCCAGAGCTTCCTTATAGGCTTCAAAACTTAACTCTCTGATAGATTCGCCGCAGCTACGGCTAAAAGCGCTCTGGCCAACACCGACAATAGCAACATCTTCCATTAGACATCCCCTTCAATCCAGATAATTTGATTTTCAACTAGCAGTCAACGACAGTGTTGGTTTCAGGTCCAGCTTCACGCCAGGCCCCATAGTGGTGGTTAGAGAAGCGGTCTTAATATACTGACCCTTAGCACCGGCAGGCCTGGCCCGGGATATTGCCTCAACCACGGCGGTAAGGTTTTCCATCAATTTATCAGCCTCAAAGCTGACCTTGCCCAGCGAGATATGAATGATAGCTGTCCTGTCCAGCTTAAACTCAACCCGCCCCTGGCGGGCTTCGTCAATTGCCCGGGGTAAGTCTTCGGCAGCCACCACCGTCCCCGACTTGGGGTTGGGCATCAGTCCCTTCCTGCCCAGTATTTTACCCAGCCGGCCTACCTTACCCATCATATCCGGAGTAGCGATAGTGACATCAAAATCCAGCCATCCCCCCTCAATCTTCTTAACCAAATCGTCACCGCCAACGAAGTCGGCTCCGGCAGTTTCGGCATTTCTGGCCGCTTCACCTTGAGCAAAAACAAGAACCCGCACCTTCTTGCCCAGACCATGGGGCAATAAAGCAACGCCACGCACCTGCTGGGTAGCGTCACGGGGGTCAACACCCATCCGCAGGTGAAGCTCAACCGTCTCATCAAATTTGGTATAAGCCGCTTTTTTGGCCAGCTCAATAGCCTCCAAAGGAGGATAGAGCTTGGTATTATCTATCAGACTTAGTGCTTCATTATATTTCTTGCCGTGTTTTGTCAATGTCATTCCACCTCAATACCCATACTTCGGGCAGTGCCCTCGACGATTCGCTCCGCCCCTTCAATGCTGCCGGCATTCAAATCCTTAGCCTTAAGCTGAGCTATCTCTCGGAGTTGGGCTCGAGTTATCCTGCCCACATTTTCATGCCCTGTATCGGTAGAGCCCTTTTCTATACCCAACGCTTTTTTGAGCAAATCGGTAGCCGGCGGCGTTTTGGTAATAAAGGTAAAAGAACGATCCTCAAATACGGTTATTTCCACCGGGATAATAGAGCCTTCCTGGCTGGAAGTACGCTCGTTGTACTCCTTACAGAAGGCCATAATATTGAGCCCGTGCTGCCCCAGGGCAGGACCTACCGGCGGTGCCGGGTTAGCCTTCCCCGCCGGAATCTGTAGTTTAATTATTGCCTTAACCTTTTTGGCCACTTTGCCTCCCTAAAGCTTCTCCACCTGTAAAAAGTCAAGCTCCACCGGTGTCTCCCTCCCAAAAAGGGAAAGGAGCACCTTGACCTTACCCTTATCCACGCTGATTTCATCCACCACCCCAACAAAATCAATGAAGGGGCCGCTGGTCACCCGCACACTCTGCCCCTTACGAAAACCAACCCTGACCCGGGGCGCCTCCGCCTCCATCTGCTTCAAAATTTGGTTGACCTCCCCCTCCTCAAGAGGGGTCGGCTTATTACCGCTGCCAACAAAACCAGTAACACCGGGGGTATTACGCACTATATTCCAGCTCTGGTCGCTCAGCTCCATCTGAACTAGAATATAACCGGGCAGTATCTTCTTATCCACATTACGCCGCTGCCCGTTCTTAACCTCAATCTCCACTTCGGTAGGGATAATTACCTGGGAGATCTCCTCCCCGCTGTCCATGTACTTGATACGTTGCGCTAGATTCTTCTTAACTCGCTCTTCATACCCGGAATAGGTATGAACAACAAACCAACTTTTCTGATTCCCTGCCACCGATAACCTCATTCAGACCAAGATTCTTTAAAAAAGCCGGGCGATAAGCTTCTATCCGCCCAGAAATAATTTGTCGACCAGGTTGGTAAAAGCATAGTCAAAAGCTCCCAGAACCAGGCCCGCTATAATAGCAACAACTAGTACCATAAAGGTCAAATAAGCCATCTCTCTTCTGGTGAGCCAGACAACCTTCTTCAGCTCGGCTATGGTTTCACCAATAAAACTAAATCTGGAACGTTTGGAAGTAGCACGATGAGTCATGAAAAAGCCTCACATACCTCTTTAGTTGCCGGCAACTATTTTGTCTCCCTGTGGAGGGTGTGGGTGCGACAACGGGGACAATACTTCTTAAGTTCCAACCGCTGGGAGTCGTTGCGCCTGTTCTTACTGGTAGTATATGTTCTCTCGCTGCACTCGGTGCAGGCAAGATAGATAATATTCCTGGCTTCAGCCTTTCTCGCCATCTCTATTCGATGATGCGGCTAATGGTACCGGCACCTACCGTTCTACCCCCTTCCCTGATAGCAAAACGCAGCCCTTGCTCCATGGCTACCGGATAGATAAGCTTTATCTTCATGTCTATATTATCACCGGGCATGACCATTTCCACCCCTTCCGGCAACTCGATATTTCCGGTAACATCGGTAGTCCTGATATAAAACTGGGGTTTATATCCGTTAAAGAAGGGGGTATGTCTGCCTCCCTCCTCCTTACTCAAAACATACACCCGAGCCTCCGCATAAGTATGGGGCTTAATGCTACCGGGGGCAGCCAACACCTGGCCGCGCTCTATCTCCTCCCGGTCTATACCCCGCAGCAGAATGCCGACGGCATCTCCCGGCTCAGCGTAATCCAGAATCTTATGGAACATCTCCAGGCTGGTAGCCACCGTTTTATGGGGCTCGTGGTGCAAGCCAACTATCTCAATCTCATCCCCGGCTTTAATCACACCTCTCTCAACCCTTCCCGTGGGCACGGTACCCCGCCCCTTGATGCTGAAAACATCCTCCACCGGCATCAAGAAGGGCTTGTCTTTAGGCCGCACCGGAGTCGGAATATAGCTATCAACGGCATCCATCAACTTCCAGACAGCCCCGCACCACTCACACTCCCGCTTGCCACAGCCGCATTCCAGAACCTTAAGGGCGCTTATTCTAACTATGGGAACCTCGTCGCCCGGGAAGCCATACTTAGGCAGCAATTCCTCCCTCAGCTCCATCTCGGTCACCTCTAACAACTCTGGGTCATCCACCAGGTCTATTTTATTCAGAGCAGTCACTATAAACGGCACCTCCACCTGATGCGCCAGCAAGAGATGCTCTCTGGTTTGAGGCATCACCCCGTCATCAGCCGCCACCACCAATATGGCACCGTCCATCTGGGCAGCACCGGTTATCATGTTCTTGATATAATCGGCATGCCCCGGGCAATCGATATGAGCGTAGTGACGTTTCTCAGTCTCATATTCAATATGGGCAATGGCTATGGTCAGCCCCCGCGCCTTCTCCTCGGGCGCATTATCAATAGAGGCAAACTCACGGTAATCAGCGAATCCCGCCTTGGACAACACCAGGGTAATCGCCGCGGTCAAGGTTGTCTTGCCGTGGTCAACATGACCGATAGTACCCACATTGCAATGGGGCTTGGTCCGCTCAAATTTTTTCTTTGCCATTTTTATCCCCCTTTATTTAAGCCCACAACCAGATTCGAACTGGTGACCCCGTTCTTACCAAGAACGTGCTCTACCAACTGAGCTATGTGGGCACTATGAACAAGATAACATATTTCTATATTTTAAGCCATGGTGGAGGGGGTAGGATTCGAACCTACGTAGCCCTTTGGGCGGCAGATTTACAGTCTGCTCCGATTAACCACTCCGGCACCCCTCCCCACATCACCAATAAATCCCAGCCCGAGAGGGGATTCGAACCCACTAACCTACCGATTAGCAGGGCTCATCCCCCACCCACAGTCGCAGGATATTATACCGACACTGGAACCTTCTGTCAAACAATGCTATGCTGAAAATGACATGGATAAACTACACCCAATCATATCGGCATTCAGGCAGCTATCGCCAAAGGGACAGGATCTAGCGACGAACCTTGGGGTGCCCCCATTTTTAGTACCACCTATAATGAGAGACTTCCTGCTTTTACCACTGGTTGCTTAACCTCTGTTACTTGGCTCTTTTCGTAGTATCTTCCAGCGAACCGGATTTTGTCCAGAAGAAACCACGTTCATATTTATCGAAATCAACTCCAAGCATAAATTCTACTCTACTTATGGCAAAGCCTATGAGCCACATTAGTCCGCAGAGTGGATGACGGGCAAGACAAGACATGATTATTCGCCACAGACCGGGAACGCTCATTTCCCTGCGTATCAGCTCTTCACCGAAGTGTTGGCACGATTTCTTGGTATAGAAGAAATACCTGCTCCACTGATGACTGAAATCTGCTATCGACTTGGGTGGTCCATAGTAGAAGATGGCGTCATCTGCCCATACAAACTTGAAACCCTGTTGAATACAGGAATAGAAGATGAACTGATCATCGGCGAGAGAACGGGGCAACGTGAGATGTCGGAAAAAGTCTCTTGATAGAGCCATTACTCGCCCATCTATACTCCACCATGACATAGCTTTTCGCCTTCTAATCTTGTCTACCAGGATCCAGTCAAAATAGGCTGCCAGCTTCGCTGGGTGGAGGGTAAAGCCGGGATGGACATGGACGAGGCTACCCTGGACCAGAGCATTTTCACCATCACGCAAATGGTGTAGCAGCTTTGCTATGCTATGTTCATTCGCTAACCTCACATCAGCATCAATGAAAAGGACAATGTCTGCGCTGGTGAGCGACAACACCAGGTTTATTGAGTCCTGCTTGCCTTTCCTCTCCCGTTTCTTGATCAGCTCTATTCTATGGTCTCTCCTGGCAACTCGCTGCACGATGTCATTTGTTCGATCCGTTGATGCATCCGAAATGACGTAGATTTTCTGGATTTGAAACCAACCATGCTGTTTTGCCATGTTCACGTCATGCAGTAAGTTCTCAATAAAGCTTTCCTCATTGAGTGCAGGAATGACAACATCAATGGTTAGCCTTGCCTGCAGGGGTGTCTCCCTAGTCGTATACCCGGGAAGAACTTCCGCTGCTGCTGGTACATCCCTATGTAACATGTGTGCTTCCTTTTCGCTATTTTAATGCTGGCGGGTTGCTCCCAATATTAGCACCACCTACAATGAGAGAGTCACTGCCTTCACCACTGGTTGTTTGAGGTCTTTTACTTGGTTCTTTTTATAGTATCTTCTCACAAACTCTGCCGGTGTCAGGTAACCCAGTGAGCTGTGTGGTCTGTAGTTATTATACTCCTGCCTCCAGTTCTCCACAAAAGCCTGCGCCTCCCGACCATTACGGAAGATCTCACGGTTCAGGCACTCATCCCTCAGCTTATCGTTGAAGCTCTCTATGTAGCCATTCTCCCAGGGACTGCCGGGCTTGATGAATAAGTTTGAGCAGCCGGATTCCTTTAACCACCGACAAACTGCTTTAGCCACAAACTCAGGCCCATTGTCGCTGCGGAGAAACTTTGGTACCCCGCGTGTCAGAAATAACCACTCCAGGACCCCCACTACTGCCGAGGCCGGTATTGACGCTGCAACCCTGATTGCCAGGCATTCCCGGGTATACTCGTCAATTATAGCTAGAATCCTCAGCTTGCCACCTCTTTCCGTCCTATCCTCAACAAAATCGTAGCTCCAGACATGGTTTGGGTACTCTGCTTTATTCACGATTCCTTCTGTTGGCCCCATTCTACGTCTCTTTGGCCTTCTCTGTGGTAATAACAGTCCTTCCGATTTCCAGATACGGTGAACCCGTTTCCTGTTTACTTGCCAGCCCTCTCGCCGGAGCAGCACCGTAATCCGGCGGTAGCCATACCGGCTGTGACGGATTGCCAGCCTGTGTATCTTCTTGATTAGCTTGGCTTCATCTCTCCGCCGCCTGGCAATATATCTCACCAGGGATCTGGATAGCCCCACAACTACACATGCTCGCCGCTGGGAACTCCCCATTTGTTTCACCAGATACTTCACTGCTGACCTTCGGGCAAGAGGGCTTACCATTTTTTTGAGTTGATTTCCCTTAGTAACTCGTTATCCAGTGCCTGCTGGGCTACTATCCGCTTCAGCCTGGCATTTTCCTCCTCCAGTGCTTTCAAGCGTTTGAGCTCAGAAAGGGTCATCCCGCCATACTTGCCTTTCCAGCGGTGAATCGTTGCCGGTGAAACCTCATGCTCCCGCGCAGCAATAACCACCGGTACCCCCGATTCAACCTCCTTAAGAATCCGAAGTACCTGCGCCTCCGAATACCGTCTTGTTTTCACTTATGCTTCCTCCTGTAGTTATTTTACAGGAGTCTCGCATTTTGGGTGGTCCTATTTTCGGGGGGCAGGTCAATACTAATTCCGTGTCTCTTCATCCACTTTTCAACTGTAGGGTCAGCATCTAGCTTTTCCATCATCCAACATTCAAGTTTACTGTCATATTTCTCGAAATTATACGGGCTCTTCTTAGGATTCGGGTAGATATCGTGCTTACTTATTTGCATACTCTATTATTCCTCCTACGAGTCCCGGCATTGCAGTAACCTTATTTTTCACTTGGTACAACATCTTCCAGGCATAATCGAGACAGCGCCGGTCGGCTAGACCTAGAGTCATGTTATCAAAGAATTTTTCCCTAATGTGTCGCATCAGTGCGCCATAAACCTCACCGCGAAAACCCGTGGCATAGCCGGCATTCACACATAGCTCCTCAGCAAGCTCCAGCACCCGGCCTTTTATGTCACCGGCACTCACTTCGTAACGGGGTTTCCTTACTAGATTTTTCTCCCAATTTTTTGCTACCCTTGTCTAAAGTCCTCCTTCTAAAAAATAAGCTACAGTTACACCAGGCTGATCATGTTGGGGTGGGTTATTTGAAAGCCGCAGCTGGCCACCAGATTGTGGCCGGTTATGGCGCTGGAATCATCCGAGGCCAGAAAGACGATACAGTTGGCGATTTCTTCGGTTTCGGCGATTCTCCCCAAGGCGTTATTTTCGGTCAGCTTATCCATCACCTTATCGTAGGAGATGCCGAAGCTTTTGGCTGACATCTTGACCCAGTCCTCGAACTCCTGAGTGCGGGTGGCCCCGGGGCTGATACAGTTGACCCGGATATTGTGCTTGCCGTATTCGATGGCCAGGGTCTCGGTGAGGCCGATTAAGCCCCACTTGCTGGCGGCGTAGGGGCTTTCTTTGGGCACTCCCGATATCCCGGCGACGCTGCTGACATTGATAATATTACCGCTTTTGCGGGGAACCATATGTTTGATCACCTCCCGGCAGCAGAGCATGGCCCCGGTCAGGTTGGCGGCCAGTGAATGATACCATTCGTCCAGATTCATATCGGCCACATCGGCGTTATTGAAGGTGCCCCGGGCGGCATTATTGACCAGTATGTCAATCCGGCCGAACTCGTCGATGGTCTGGGCGACCATCTTTTTTATCTGCTCGTGGTCGGTGATATCGCACTGTATCGCTTTGGCCTGGCCGCCTTTGGCCTTGATGGCCTTGGCCGTCTCTTCCAATCTGGGGAGGTTGCGGGCGGCTAATGCCAGCGCGGCTCCTTCCCTAGCAAAGGCAAAGCTGATGGCCTTGCCTATCCCGGTCCCGCCGCCGGTAATAATGGCTACTTTGTCTTTTAACTTCATGACTTCTATCCTCCTAAAACGGTAGCGCTTAAAAATCGGGCCTTTTTTAGCCCACCTGAAAAAACTACAACTAAACCGCTGCCCCTGTCAAATGGGGGCACGGCTAGTCCGGTACATTAGTCGCCTGACCATTTCTCTATTGACCTTTATTACTACTTTACTATACTGGTGGTTATAAGGGGTAATAAGCCTCTTTCCGCTATGGCCCTTGGTGGGGGAGGTGGTGTATGAAATGCTCGTCATGCGGGTACGAAAATAGCCAAGACGCCCAGTACTGCAACCTGTGCCAGAACTCGTTTGTCAGAGAGCCATCGGCACCGTATGGATTGGTCCCCGGCGCTTAAGCCGCAAAAAGAAGCGGTAAAAGCGACACGAGCGGTGTTAAGGGGAGTCAGGCAACGGGAGAGAACTGGTTCCAGCGCCACCTGAACTGGACATGGGTGTTTGCGAGTTGGGCCGTAACTCTATTGCGTTTCGTGCAAGTTTTTATGAGTGTCTCTGGGATTACAGCGTGTTGGCGGGGAGCCACAACAGATATAAAATGCCCATACTAGTGCCTTTATAATGGGGAAAGTCGCCGAGGGCAGCGTAACAGATGATATCTGAAGTTGCTTCGAGCTTTCTTGGAGGCGAAGTGGTCTGTTTTATTTCCCTTTGAATCCTCCAGGTGCCGCCTCGGCCAGGGTACCCGCATTGAGTATTATCGCCATCTGTATATGTGGGCTATCGACCCTCTTCCAGGTTAGTGGCCCATGTTTTACTCCCTTGGGCACGAAGAGGGCTGAGGTCTTATCAATTGTGAGCGGTTCACCCCCTATTACATACTCTATTTCGGCCCCGAGGTATTCGGGGTTTTTGAAATCGGAACCGATGTGTAAAACAATCTCATCGTATTCGTGAGAATGTTCAAGGATATAGGGGTTTGGGTCAGGCACGTCCCATATCCAGCCAAACTCGAGATATATGTTGCACCCGGGTACAAGGGCGTTGCTCATATAGGTCATGGTGGGTTCCTCACGGCCTTTGACCTCGGTTGGGACCGCAGCGTCCGCCTCGCGAAGGGGGCTTTTTATGAGATATTTCCCGTATTTTGTTTCGGCCATTTTCTACCGTCCTCTTTTCTAAATGTTTATCTAACAAGTATGCATTTTCAAGCTCGGCTCGCTCTACCCCCCGATAACAAGCTCGGGGAGAAAAGTGGCCAGAGCCGGGAATAGCATGAGGATGAGCAGGGCGATCACCGCGGCCCCAACGAAGGGAAGAGCCGAGCGATAGATGTCTAACATGGATATGTTGTATTCTTTTGGCGCCGCGGCTCTCATTATGAATAGGGCGAACCCGTAGGGCGGTGTCAAGAAGGCTATTTGCATATTGATCAGGAAAACAGCCCCGTACCACAAGGTACTGAAGCCTAAAGACCTAATTACCGAGGCAAAAATGGGGCCGAATATTAATATAATGGCCCAATCATCCATAACCGTCCCCATTCCGAGAAGAGAGACCTGCATCATGGCAATGGTGCCCCACCCGCCCCCCGGTAGTGCGTGGGCTAGCTTTACCGCCAGGTCCGGAGCGCCGATACCTTGATACACCGAGGTGAAGCAACCGACTCCGATTAGAATCCAAATCAGAAAGCCAGCCACTGAGAGTGTATTATAGACGGAGTCTTTTATAATCTGCCAGTTAAGGCGACGGTATATAGCCGCAATTAATACCGAGCCGACAGCACCTGCCGACGCCGCCTCCAAGGGAGACATAATTCCTCCGTATATGCCCCCCATAATAAAAAATATCAGGAGTAGGGGCAGGGCCACCGACCTAAGCGAAGTAATCTTGACTTTCCAGTCTATCTTTTTTTCTGGATAGGCTGGTGGACCGAGTTTTGGATTTAACCGGCATCTTATCCCTATATACAGGATGTACAGGGTAGCCATCAGCAGGGCGGGAATAAAAGTTGCCAGATACATCTTACCCACCGACTCCCCTATGGCGTTACAATAAACAATCGTTTCTATACTCGGTGGTACGATAAGCCCCAGGAGCCCACCCACCATAACGGAGCCTACAGCCAGGTACTTGTCATAGCCGCGCTTGAGCATGGGGGGGAGAACTATAGTCGCCAGCAGGAAGATAGCCGCGGCCAGGTCACCGCATATGGCACCGAGCAGGACCGATATAATCATGCAGCCTATCGCCAGACCACCGGGAATTCTGCCCAGCCATATATATACCGTCTCAAACAGGTCATCACCTATACCGGAGAACCGGAAAATCCATCCTAGGAAAACAAATAGGGGAATAGCTACTAGGTTTACGTTGGTTAGTGAACTGAATGCTGCTGAGCCAATTATGGACAGGTGGCCCGTTCCCCAGAGGGCGATGGCGAATACTACGGCTACTGCCCCGCTGGCAAAAGCTATGGGAAACCCTGTGGCCAAGAGCAGGAACAGGGAGGCGAATAGAATCAGGGTAAGAGGCTCAATACTCACTCAACCCTACCTTCTATTTTGTGCCCGGTAATGGTTCCGATGTAGCCAATGAATTCAGCCACACCTTGAACTAGTAGCAGAACGCAACCTAAAACCAAGCATATCCTGGCCAGGTAAATGGGAGCGTGGAAACTGCTCTGAGAACTTCTTTCCACTATCGATACCGACCACAGGGCTTTGTCTATTGTCAACCATGTCAATAAGCCGATAAACAACAGGAAGAGTATAAAGGTAGCCGCGTCCGTAATTGCCCGTTGTCTGGGGCTGAGACGGCTATACAGCAGGTCCAGTCTCACGTGTCTGTCCATACGTAATACATATGGTCCGGCCAGCATTGAGAATCCTACGAAGAGCAACCAGCCGACGCCTCCCTCCCAGGCTACGGGCTTATTAAAAACGTATCGCATGATGACCCCGTACAGGAGCACACCCCCGGTAGGAATAACCAGAAAGCCGGTGACCTTAGCGACCCACATGTTCATGTGGTCTACAACGTGTACGAAACCAGCTACTTTCTTCATCGCAGATACAAGCTTTTATAGGCATAGCAAAGCATCAGCAATCCTCGACAGTTCATCCCAATTGCTTACATTACCACCCCTGGTTCACTAATGATGGTCTATTGCCTTTATCAGGCACGGAAGCAAGGCCCGATTTAATCTAACATTGTCAAATTAAAGACGGCCTATTTTCCTCATCCACTCCTTAGCCAGCTCAATACACTCAGCATTCCGTGGGCTCATCGCCGCTATGCGGTCCCAATCCTCTACGCAGAGTTCTATGTATTTGGCTTTGTCGGCAGCAGAGAACTTGATAATTTCTACGCCATACTCCTCTGATGCGGCTATGGCTTTATAATTCTCGTCACGATATTCCAGTCCCCAGTCCACCGAAGCATGAATGACCGCCCAGTTGAGCTTCTCCTGAAGTTCAGGACCTAAAGCCTCCCAGGCTTCAAGGTTAACATAGACATTATTGGCGGCGATCTTCATAGGTGGGTCAATGACCAAGCTTTTCGTGACTTCTTTCCAACCCATCATCTCCAACTCGGCTACGCTCCACCCGTGCCATTCAATGGTACCAAGCTTCATTGCTGAATACATATCGTAGCCGGGCACGTTAACACTAACACCCCCCAGCTTCTCTATTACCTCAACAAATGCCGGATTGGCCCAGCCCTTCTTACCTTTAATGGCATCCCAACCATCCAGGCGGAATGTTGCCCGGAGCAAATCCGGTCCGCCGAGCGTGACACATAGAAAGTGAATGCCAACCTCCCGGAAGTCTTCTCGAACTATGTCGATCAACCCGGTCCGATAAACCATGTCATAGTACTCCTCCAGGGTTTCGGCAGAGCCGTGAAGAGCCGTACAATAATCGGTGGGTACCATCTCGCCCGCGGCGCAGGTCATATCCATTCCCATTTCGATAGTACCATCTATCACCGCGCTAAATATTTCCTCAGGAGCAACAAGTGCCCCCGCGGGAAACACGTCAACTTTAATCTGTCCCTCACTTACCTCCTCAATCTTGGCTGCTATTCCTTTAGCGGTTATTTGATAGTCAAGATCAGCATCAGGTACCATACACTGAAAACGCCAATGGAATTGTGGCGCCGCTGGAGTTGAGACAGTAGGGGATGAGCCAGGGGTCGTCGGTGCCGGGGTAGCCCCCGGACAGCCGGCAACCACCAAGGCGACCACAAGCAGTATCCCAACCATTACTAACAATGCTTTCCTTTTCAATTTAGCCCTCCTGCCAATACGCAATATCTACCAACAGCCATAGTACCACCTTTAGAACTACATTTGACAGACCCTCCCTTCTTCAAAAGTAACGCTGTAGCTGACTGAAACATATATTCTTGTGACTAAGCCGTCAAGCCTTGATAGAGCTCATAGCACAGGTTTAGATAGTAGTTTTCGAAATTCTCTATGATGCAATAGAAAAAACCCACACTCCCCTATGTCTTCTGCCTTCACCGTCACCGTTTGTAGCTGGAAATATTAGTTTATTTGTTATACTCGAAACACCAGCCCCTGGTCGGCATCAACGCGGATGCGCTCACCATCTTTAATAACCATGGTAGCGTTATTGGTCTGGGAAACTACCGGTATGTCATACTCCCGGCCGACGACACAGGCATGACCCAGTGCCCCGCCGCCGTTGGTGACTATCCCCTTGATGAGCGGTAGCACCGGCGTCCAGCCGGAAGACATGGCCGGGCAGACCATGATGTCGCCGGGCTGTACCTGGTAAACATCCGGTTCGTGTACTACCATCCTGGCTCTGCCTTCGGTAACGCCGGAGGGGCTGCCGCAGTTACCAAAGCAGATGGCACCGGTTTCCGGCCTTGGTGGGGCGTACTCTCCAGTAGAAATCTTGGTGATCATAGGGTCATGAACGGCAACGTGGTGAGCGTTTATCTCTTCGGGGGTCATTTTTCTGGCGCTGATAATGGCCGGCCGGCTTTTGTACTCCTTCTGGGCTATCCAGTTTTTGCGGCGTTCGGCAACAATTTCCCTGAGGTCGTAGGCCTCGGGGCAGGCAATGAATAGCTCCAGCTCATCGGGGATGAAAAAGAACATGTCATCGGGGCTTTCCATAGTGCCGGCTCTTACCAGTCTCTCGCCTATTTTACGGACACAGTAACGGAAAGTGGAGAAGGTTCCCTGCTCCCAGACTACGTCATGGCCCTCGCTGAAAGAGCTTGTCCGCTGACTTACGCTGAGCAGCGCCAGGAACCAGTCCATATCGGGATAGTGAGCGGCCTTGACCTTTTCAATCAGCTCTCTGGTCAGCGTCTCGCGCTCTTCAACCAAACGAGGCCTTATCTTATCAAGCGGGAAGGGCTCGTTGGCATCAGTTGATAGCGACAGATACTGTTGAATATGGGCGACGACGGGGGTGGGGTCTTCCCACCAGACCGGGTTAATAAACTCCATCATCCGCGGCGCCCGCCAGCCGTAGCCCTTGTCAAACAGAAATTCATGGAGAGCCGTTTCCACCCATTCCCGGCCGGGTACGGTCTTTTTTAGTGCCGGAATGACATCCGAGGCAGCGTTACTCTGGAAAACATCGGCAGTCTTAAGCTCCAGAGCCCGGGTCCGCAGCTCCCAGAGCGCCCTGTCCTGAGCGAATAACTCATTATCGTAACCGCGGATTAGCCGGTGCCAAGGCGGGGATAACTCCTTCATGCCGGTATATTCTTCGACAATCTCGGCACAGCACCAGTAGGCATTGAACATAGGGTATATCAGGTAGAAATGGGTTTCCCACATACGGTAAAGATACTGTATAGCCTCCCTGAATATCTTATACAGCTCATACTGGGTTGCCTCATCATAATTATATTTCCTAAATTTAATCGACAGGCCGGCTATTTCGCTCCTCAAATCCGATAAAATCCCGTCCCAATTAGGCGCATAGTCCTCCATTATGAACTTTCTGAAGTTGGCTTCCCTTTGCTTAATCTCAGCCTCATCGGGAATCCGGATGCTGCTGTCCAGAGAGCAGCCGTCCAGGGTGCGCAGCTCGCTTGACCGGATGGTGGGCAGCCAGGTTTCGTTGATGGCATAGACCTCGCCGTGGTACAGGGCGTAGCACCACATCCAGTTAAACAGGGGGGTCCAGGAGGGGTAGCTGTGGGAAAAGTCGGTAAACCAGATGGGGTATTTCTTTAAGTCCCTCTGCGGCATGAATTCTCTGGGGTGTAAGTTCCAAGTCCAAGGCATAATATTCTCCTCCTAGCAACAGTCTTTCTTTAATATTATTGGGGGCGGTTTCATTATTATTGGGGGCGGTTTCATTTTGCAATCTTAGCATTTAGCGGGACTAGTTTAAAGTTACAGCGCGGCCTGTAGTCAGTCAAGGCCTCGAGGCACCCATCGCCGAGACGCAAATGGCGGTTTTCGAAATTCTCAATGATGCAATAGAAAAACCCCACACTTATTTGTGCGCTTTCTACCGTAGCCATAACTTGTAGATTGAAATTTTCTATGATAGCATTAAATTAGATTAGACCAAAATAAAACGAAGCGTACCGGGCACCAATCGATTTTCTCATTGAGGCGGAAATGAATCAAGGTGCTCGATGGGGTGTTTGGTTAGCATCAAGTTGGGGGGGAATAAATTTATGGTGACTACCCGGCTTAACCCCAATGATTTGATCGTCTTCCATTTCGTTGTCAGCGAAAGAAGCATCAAGCTGGCTGCGGAGAAGCTGTGTCTGACCCAACCAACCGTGAGTTATCACATAGGAACGCTGGAGAAGTCTGTAGGCACCAAATTAATTGAGGCCAAGAGGGGGACGCTACGCCTCACCCAGGTTGGAAAGGAGCTTGCTCAATATGCCAGCCAGGTTTACCACGACATGGCTAGCGCCGAGCAGTTTGTGGAGTCTTTGAGCCAGCCTGTGTTGAGGGTTGGGGTAGCTGCCACCTTCACTGCCGCTCTGAGTTCAGTAGGGCTGCAATTCGAAAAGCAGTACTCTGAAGTAAAGGTGAAAATGAGAAGCGGGCCTTCTTTTGATATTGCACAAGATGTCCTTAACTCGCAACTTGACGTCGGTATCGTGGTCAGTATGGATTACGGGAACACTGAACTCAGGTCCATCCCACTTTCAGATCACGAAAAAATGGTCATCGTCGCCTCCCCCTTTGACCCCGTCTTTGAAAAGGACAAAATAGAGCTAGCCGACCTCAATGGTCGCAAATTCATATTGGGAGCCAAGGCATCGGCTACGCACCAAGTCCTCTTAAAGAGGATGGAGGCTGAAGGAGTAGAAATCAAGGCTTCACAGTTTGAGCCGATACACTCCGTTGAGTGGGACACGAGTATCATTGAGATTGGAGAGGTGTTGGATTTTTTGCATATAAAGAGCGTGGAAAGGGAAGTAGCCCAGGGACGGCTGGCAATAGTTCCCGTCCCCACTGATTTTTGGGTAGGGGCGGACGCCCTGGTTCGAAAAGATAGTTACATTACTAAAGCCATCGATGCCTTCATTTCCTCGGTCAGGAGAACATTTAAGGATCGACACTAGAGGCTAAAAAAGCTTTCTGTTGGACTGTCAGCCTCGTCGCAACTATCTGGAACTCGCCCTTCTCTTTTCGCCCGCTAATCCTCTGCAGGTTTTCGGTTAACCCCGGCTAAACTACCTATTTTGAGGCCCTTTGGTTACCACCCACGTAGGAGATAGAGGGCACAGATAAGCGTGGTTTTTTCTATTGTATCATTGAGAATTTCTAAAACCGCCATTTGCGTCTCTGCCAAGGGTGTCTTGAGGCCTTGACTGTCCACAAACCTCGCGGTAAGTTTGAGATAGGCTTGCTTTTTCTCCGCACGCCGTTGCTCCCCCGGGTGCCGGCGGCAGGGAAAATGCGCTGGAAATGTTCCGAGTTGAACTGTCAGGAGGCACCGATTTGAAGATGGAGTATGTTATGGCCGAGACGGTTAATAATCCCTCCAAAAAGCATACAGTATTGATCCTGGGTGGGGACGAGGTTAAAGAGTTACTTAATATGAGGGAAGCGGTGCATGCAGTTGAGCTTGCCTTTAAGCTTCGAGCTGAGGGTAAGACTGTCATGCCGCCCAAGATATACCTGGACCTGCCCGAATACCATGGCGATTTCAGGGCGATGCCAGCCTATATCAATGAAAGTGCCGGGCTTAAATGGGTAAGCGTGTATCCAGATAACTGGAGAGATAATTTGCCGAGCGTGATGGCGACCATAATCTTGTGTGACCCGAATACCAGCTGCCCTCTGGCCATCATGGACGGCACCTATATTACCAGCTTGAGAACGGGGGCGGCGGGGGCTGTAGCCGTCAAATACCTGGCCAGGAGAGATTCCTCTGTCATCGGGCTAATCGGGGCCGGCATGCAGGCCAGAATGCAGATGCTGGCCATAAGTGAGGTATTTCCCAGTCTGGAAGAGGTGAAGGTCTTCGATAACCGCCGGGATGTCGGCCTGAAATTCGCTGAAGAGATGCAGGCAAAATTAGGCATAAAAATCCGCCCGGTTGAGACCATCGAGGAGGCAGCCAAAGCCGATATTGTGGTTACAGTTACCCCCTCGAGAGAACCGCTTGTTAAAGGGGAATATATCATGCCGGGGACTCATATTAATGCCATCGGGGCCGATGCCAAGGGAAAACAGGAGCTGGAGACTGGGTTGCTGAAGAAGGCAAAGGTAATAGTCGATGACATTGAGCAGGCCAGTCATTCCGGGGAAATAAATGTCCCGCTATCACAGGGGGCGATAAAGACCGATGATATATACGGCACGCTGGGAGAGGTAGTGGCCGGCTTGAAGAAGGGGCGGGAAAGTGACCAGGAGATAACTGTTTTTGATTCTACCGGCCTGGCCATTCAGGATATAATCTGTGCCAAACTGGTCTACGATAAGGCCAAAGAAAATTGACGAAGAATTAGGAGGCATAGTTAGCGATGATGTCAGGAGCAAAACGAAACTGGGCACAAATGAGCAGTAAACACTTACTCGAGGGCACAATGCCGCTGGACGCGCTGGCTGAGAATGGCTGCGATATGATTATGGATGAGGGCCACGGCATAGTCCTCAAGGATGTCTACGGCAAGAAATACATCGATGGCCTCTCCGGCGCCGTGTGCGTGAATGCGGGGTACGGGCGCGAGGAGCTGGCTGAAGCCGCCAAGGCACAGATGATCAAGCTCAGTTATACAACTAGCTGGTCAGGTTTTACTAACTCGGCGGCTGTTGAATATGCCAGCAAGCTGGCTGAGTTTACTCCCGACGGGCTGGACCGCTTTTTCTTCGCCAACAGTGGTTCCGAGGCTAACGAGAGTGCTTTCAAAATAGCGCGTTTTTACTGGATAAACCAGGGCAAGGAGAGTAAAACCAAGATTATCAGCCGCGAGCATTCTTACCACGGGCTCGGTTTCGCTCCCATGTCGTCGACTGGCATGGAGAAGTTCCATGAAAGGATAGGGCCACTGGTGCCGGGGTTTATTAGAATACCGACTACCTACTGTTACCGTTGTCCCTTCGGTAAAGATTATCCTGACTGTAATCTGGAGTGTGCTGAAGCACTATCGGAGACAATTGACCGGGAAGGTGAAGATACGGTGGCTGCCTTTATCGCCGAGCCGATCCACGGCACCGCCGGTACCATTGTGCCGCCGCCGGAGTACTGGCCCCGGGTACAGCAGATATGTAACCAGCGCAATATATTGTTGATAGTTGATGAGGTTATGACCGGCTTTGGCCGGACGGGGAAAAACTTCGCCTGTGAGCACTGGGGCACCAAGCCTGACCTGATGATAATGTCAAAGGGGATGATAAACTCCGCCCTACCTATTTCAGCGGTAGCCATAAGCAACCGGGTGTTTGACGGCATGCGCGGCCCGTATAGCTTTAACCACCTGTACACCTGCGGCAGTCACCCGGTATGCTGTGCCGTAGCTTCGAAGAACCTCGAGATTTTATTGAGAGAGAAGCTGGTAGAGAACTCAGCTAAAGTCGGCAGTTACATGATCAAGCGTCTGAAGGAGCTTGAGCAGTATCCCTATATCGGCGAGGTCCGGGGAATGGGGCTCTTTTCCGCTTTTGAGATAGTGGAGAGCAAGGAGACCAGGGCTTTTGACAAGAACGCCGCCAAGAAGCTGGTGGCCGATGTCAGAGAGGGGGGGCTGATAGTCCGTTTTGCCGGCAGCGCCATACAGCTGGCTCCGCCCCTGATAACGACCGAGGCTGATATTGACCGGATAATGGATATAATAAAGCCGGCGGTGGCTGGGCTTAAGTCCTGATGGCCGCTGTTCCGTAACGAAAGGGATTAGAATGGGCGATTCTGTAAAACAGTAGGACATCGATATAACTTACTAACGGGCAGGCTCTGACAGGGGAAATTGATGTACTAGGGGTTTGACTTCTCTCCCTCCCAATGTGGCTGAGGTCTATACTAATACTTTTGATTAATGTATCCTCCTTATTGGATATAGGAGGATGACTGATGCAAAAAATAATGCGAAGGGACAAAAACTGAAAATGAGAAAAGGTCGATAAAAACTTGCACTATGCTTTCATAGGAGGAGGAAGAAATGAAGGCTCTTGATAAGCTTGATTCACATATAAAGACTCGACTCACTGATTTAAGCAAAGCAAAAGAGCAGGGGCGTAAGATTATAGGATACACCGCTGGTGGCTATTTACCGGAAGAACTCATCTTGGCCTGTGACGCGATACCCGTATGTTTTATCCAGGCCGGAGATAATGCCATATTAAAGGATGCCGGGCATTACATCTGCAGATGGTTCGACCCCTTTTGGCGCAGCCAGATAGGTTACCTTACATCAGGAAAAGATCCATACTATACTATAGTTAATCTTATTGTAATTCCCATAACCGACAATCATGTCCGGGCTTTTTCAAATACTGTGGGTTATTATACTCCTGAAGTGGAATCATTTGTCTTTGGTGTCCCTC
>Ga0315546_1000280_pt1 | contig 38257 bp, 48 predicted proteins | sample SalMarSW160170MG_FD_203833 | JGI IMG/M metagenome (GOLD analysis project Ga0315546, IMG submission 203833) | Salt marsh sediment microbial communities from the Plum Island Ecosystem LTER, Massachusetts, United States - Salt Marsh Sediment SW1601-170 ...
CGGATCAAAAGCAGGAAGAATACTGCTTTTATCGGAAAAGAAAGTCATGCATGCTGAAGACTACTTTATAAAGAACGGGAATTCATCGACTTTTATCGGACGGCTGGTACCTGCTGTACGTCAGCTGATATCAATACCCGCAGGACTGGCAAATATGAATATACGTAATTTCATAATTTATACTGTTGCCGGAGCAGGGATATGGAATATAATTCTTGCTGTTATTGGATATTTCGTTTATGAAATAAAAGATAAGATTTTCCCATACCTTGGTGATATTCTTATTGCCCTGGGTGTCGGTTTCGTAATCTATCTGATCTATAAGGCGAGAAGAAACAAAAAAAGAAAAGCAGACGGTTGACTTCATATGCAGCTTTGATCGCTACGAATGTTGTTTTCCCCCTTTTTAAGTTAAAATCGTGCAATAAATTCCAGATTAGTATTATCTGTATGTATCAGGAGATCATTAACTATCCTATTGACTCCGAAGCGGGCATCCCTGACCTCAAAAGAGATCAGAGAATTGTCAGGGTCTTATTCGATTCAACAAAAAAAATAACACTGAACCTGATAAACTTTATTCAGTTGACAGACTCACAATTCTGACAGGGCCAAGAAGTCCTGAAGGCAATAATGGTGAATCAGCCTGGTAAAATGGCATTGTAGTATAGGTGATTTTCGTTGAGACACCCGGTTGCTGATCTCCAATGAGTCTGTTAACCCAGAGGTTAGTCACCTTTATTTCGAGGTTGCTTTCCCCTGCTTTAAGAACATCAGTAACATTCACCCTGAATGGGGTCTTCCAAATAATTCCAAGTGATTTCCCATTAACAATAACTTCTGCAAGGTTCTTAACCTCGCCAAGATCAATCCATAACTTTACGTCACCGTTAAACCATTCTTCGTCTGCCATGATGGTTTTAGCATATACTCCGGTGCCAGAGAAATATTTCACTCCCGGATCTGTATTATCATTCCAGGCTGCAAGAGCATCAATTGATATTTGCTCAGGCGCTCCACGGTTGGGTTGGAAGCTTATTTCCCAGGGGCCATCGATAACAGCAAGCAGCTTTTCATTTGCCCGGAGTATGATACGTGATTTTTCCTTTGCTTTATCACGGAATACCACAAAAACAGCATCGTTTGGTTCCAGGTGCAGAGGAACTCTGGTAACCCCTTCTGCTATACTGTAAGAAGCCTGTTCGATTTTTGCAGTTTCAGGATACCATATCTCAGCTTCCCTGCCTTCAACACGGAATGTGGCCTCAAGGTCCTCCACCCGGTTGTTGCGGTTATTAATCCAGTAGAAATCAACATTATCCAGTTTGCGATGAACAAATAAAAGACGGGTATTTTCCATTGGTCTGGTATATTCAAAATCGGGCATTAGTTCAAGCGATTTCAAAACCTCTGCCAATTCTTGTCCGGTGAAGATCTTACCATTGCCAAAAGTATTAACACCATTTTCGTTTGGCCAGAGCTGATCGGCTATTGACTGGAATTCGTTTTTGTCATCAGTCAGGCTGGGCGTATTTACAGGCTTCGGACCTGTAACGATTGCTCCATTGTTCACCATGTCACGGATCTTTTGCAGAACAGGCAATGACATGTATTTGCTGTTAGGATCGAGGGCCAGTATGTGGTAACTCATACCGCCGGGTGTGGTTATCAGTCCTTTACTGACGGTCAATAAATTTACAAGCGCATCGGCATTCACAAAGTCATAATTATAACCTTCGGGAATGGGTGGCAGCTTTTCACCAAACAAAGCTGTTATATTGTTGTCTTCTCCGTAGAAATAAACCACATCGGCAACAAATTTCCCCTGTTGCAGCATGTAGCAGCTGCGTGCCAGGTAAGTAATCCACGGAGCAGCCTGTTCAGCCCAGGTCTCATGACGGGTGAACCACTGGCCGAACGGGCCAAGACCAAGTCCGGGGATCTTATCATTTACTGGTTGATGTACTGAAGTGTGTATTACAAAACGGTTAAGTCCATTAGCCATTTCCATATCGGCTGTCGGCTTCAAATACTCAGGCGACCAGGCCCAGGCTGAACCTATAGCAGTCATTGATTCGGCAGCTGCCAGGTTTTGTCCGTATATATGAGCCACGGAAGCTGATTCACGCACATCGGCTTTATAACGTGTAGCAACCTCTGTTCCCGGATCAAAGCCTCCTGGAGTCCATGTGGCGCTCATTGGTATTGCGGCTTTGCGTTTTACATCCATACCGTCGCCTATGAAAGCACGCCCGCTTTCATGCGATTCTGTATAACGGGCCATACCACGTTCCTTCAGTATTTCTGTCAGCTGATCATAGTGTTTTTCAGCAGTAAGATCGCCGATAGTCTTTCTGAAATCCCACAGGAATCGCTCGCTGGCCTCAGCACTCTCCACAATATGTCCTGTCAGAACAGGCAGCCATGGTAAAATATCATAGCCGCGGTGGTTCATAAATTCCCGAATCATATCATCGGTCCAGTTTTGCACTCCGGCTTCCCAGCTGTCAGTTATCATGTATTGCAATCCATTCTGTCCCATCAGTCCGCCTGTGGCATCTTTATACTGATCGAGGTAATTATTAAAATATGCTTTGACATGTTCGGCACTCAGCTTATCCACTTCCAGTCCTGTTGCTTCCGGTGATGCCGGTGAATTTTTATGGCCCGTAAGAGAATAACCAAGTCGGATTACCACCCAGTTGCCTTCTTCCGGTGTCCATTCGAGAGTTCCATCGGGTTTCATCTTTGAGGTCAGATCGATAATATCTGATTTTTTTACAGCTTCATTTACATCAACTTCCGGAGTCATTGCAGCATACAGATCTGTTGCAGTTGCAAAAGCTGCTTTTTCCTCAAAGCGGTTTACACGGGGAACTGTATGCAGGACAAGTTCTGCGATCTGTGTTCCGGCAGGTGCTGATGGCCCTCTTTCCAGGTCTATGCCAAACAGGCTGCCAGGGAAAGATCGTGGTTGTCGTTCGGGAGCTTTCCATGTAAAGCGGAAGTATTTAGCAGTTACGGGACTGAATGTCAGTGTTTTCTGAGCAACACCCCCGCTACGGATATCAATTATCTTGTTAAAGTTTTTGCCATCGTCACTTGCTTCAAGCGTACGATTATCAGGATCTGCTCCAAATCCAAAGGTGCCGCCTGAACCACCGCCCACAATGGTGAGAGCTTTAATAGTTACAGGTTTGGAATATTCAAATTGGACCCACGATTTTTCACCAGGTTTGGCTGCCGGCAGAAGCATAGTTTTTGCAAGATCGCCATCTGTAAGATCAGCAAGATTGAAATTTCCGCCGCTTGAGGTTACCTTTGGCTGCAATGATGATAATGAAATATCGCTTTCGGGCAGCCGGTAGGCTACTACAACAGCATCAGCATAAAATTCAGGCAAAGGTTCTTCCTGCGTACCTGTAAGAGAAAATCCGTCTCCCGGGGCAATGTTCTGAAATGCCCCTGTAGCCGAAGGAGGCTTTGGTAATATACCCGTAAAAGGTTTTCCCCCTTCAATTCTGGTCTCGCTCCACACGAATTTCTTCATAGCCTGTTCAGGTTCGACCCATGGTCCTCCGCTCTCGCTCCATCCCGGGGAACCGGCAATTGCCATTTCCAGGTCAAGGGAATCTGCAAGTTCCGTTGTGAAACGGAAAGCATCCTTCCATTCCGGAGTCATGTAAACCAGGCGTTTTTCAACTATCTGCGGAGTCATCAATGCAGCATCAAAATTCTGAAATCCGCCAATACCGACACGGTGCATCCATTCGAGGTCGGCCCGTATACCTTCCTTTGTAATGTTACCGTTCATCCAGTGCCACCATACACGTGGTTTTGCACCTGGTGGTGGATTCTGAAATCCCTTTTCAAGTGTGGCTCCGGCATTTTTTGCAGGACCGGAACAATCAACAAGCAACAAACCTGCAAATACCATCAGGAAGAGGGATATGAAAAACCTTCTTTTTAGTGATTCAGTTAGTAGTTTCATGACAAATATTTGTTTTACTAAGTATAAGAATAGTAATGAGTTTTTAATGATAGCTAAAGTTAATCATTTTTTTAAGCCCCTGGGGGAGGGGTTTGGCGAGAGGTCATTCTACAATTTCCGCATCATCGAATTTCTGTGACTGGTAGGTGACCCTTGAATGATTAACTCTCCTCACGGATCTTCCACCAAAAAAGCCCCATCCTCCGCTGCCGATAAGAAATCCGAGTGCATAAAGACCTCCATTGTTGTTCTGTGCATACATCGTAATTTCATCATTAAACAGCATACCAATAAAGTCGAAGGGAGCAATGAAACCATGCCATAAGCCTCCGAAGAAACCATAGGTATGTCCGGTCAGACACTCATCAACCACCTCATTATGAGCACATCCCGCCAGTATGATTATAATTGTCAAAAGAAATATTACCAGGAGATATTTCCGGGTATTAATTGTATTCATAATTACATTATTATTGGTTAAAATCTATTTTAATCGGGAAAGAGGTCAAGATCAGTGGCTTTACCCGAAAATTTTTTTTCATGTTCAAGCAGCCAATTTTTTCTTTTCAATCCGCCTCCGTAACCGACAAGAGTGCCATCAGTACCAATTACCCTGTGGCAGGGAATTATAATGGCTATCCTGTTTGAAGCATTAGCATGACCAACTGCTCTTAAAGCGCCAGGTTTATTAATTGCTTCTGCCTGCTCAAGGTAAGTACTGGTGCGCCCAAATGGTATTTTCATTAATTCTCCCCATGCTTCATTCTGGAATTGAGTACCCGGGATCACAAGAGGAAGTGAAAACTCTTTTCTTTTACCCTTGAAATACTCTTTCAGCTGCTTCTTGAGGTTCCTGATATGACTATTGCTTCCACGTTTGACTTTTGTATTAAAAAGGGATGTGAGATTCTCATAATCAGCGGCCACTGTTCTTCCTTCAGTAAACTCAAGAAGACATATTCCATCTTCTGAAGCCGCAGCTACCATTTCTCCGAGAGGAGTTTTTATTTTGGCTGTTTTGATCATTTAACTCACTCCTAACCTCCCGCTATCGGGACTGGCTTCCGCTTCGCGGAACAAGTCCTCCCGGGAGGGGATTCTATATATTATCCTTTTCAACTTTTTTCGGATATCTTGATGAGGTTGATTTAATATACTTTATATTCCTGAAACGAATTGCTGACCAGTTGTCATCAACAGACACCATCCTGATCCCATAAAACCCAAGTTTATTCAGGGAATTCCACACTTTGTCACGTTCCGGTACCGAAGAAAAGAGCCTGGAACTTTTCTTTGGATAGCAAAACCATAGTAAGCCGTCAGCTGTCAGATTATGAAGCGCAAGCGGTGTAAAATGCTTTACTTCTTTAGCAGTCCTGACAAATATTATCATGAATTCATAAGGACAACGCGGATCTATTTCACTGTCGGTTATTATACCTTTAAGCTCTTTTGAGATTGTCCTTATAAATTGCTGCTCAGCATTTATAACTGCAATTCTTTTTTGTTCCCTGTAATTAAGTTTTTTGAGCAGCTCTTTCATTAGGGTCCTATTTTTATTGCTAATTTATTAAAAAATTGAATAATCCCGTAAAATGTTGTATCTTTGAATTCACAGAAAATGGGGTGCCTTAATATTACGGGCTGAGATCAAACCCTAATACCTGATCCGGGTAATGCCGGCGTAGGGAAAGAGAATTTCAGAGTAACCAGTTTAATATAGCAGCCTCATTTTCCTGATAATTAAAATTAATAGAAAATGAAAAAACTGTTTTTTCTGTTACTATTTGCAGCATTTACAGTGATATCCCTTGCATCGGGATATCATGATAACGGATCTGTAATAAAAGGCAGGGTTTCAGATACAAGGGGAAATCCGCTTGCCGGAGCCGCTATAACGATTGAAGGAACCTATTATGGAGTTTATGCAGCTGCTGACGGCAGTTATTCGTTTACAAATCTGGCCGATGGCAGTTATTCATTGCGATTCTCCTTTACAGGTTATGAATCTCAGACACACGAAGTGGATCTCTCCGGTGTGCTTATACTGGATGTTGTTCTTGAACAACTCTCCTTCATGACTGAAGATGTAATAATAAAAGCCACCGCCTGGGAATTGAACTGATCACTTCTATAAAACCAATTGAGGCCTTAAGCTGGGATTTCAGCTTTACCCTAAGCAGCAACAAAATAAGGGATTTTGTCGAATATTATATTGATTACAACACTTCTGACTGGTCGGAAGAGTACAGGAGCAAAAACCTGGGGACTGTTGATATAGCATATTCTCCTTCGGTAACAGGAAGCAGCGATATTTATTTAAGAATTCTGAAGAACACAGGAATACATATCATCAGCAAATATGTGGGGAAGCAATATTTCGATAATACAATGAACACCGAAAGAATGATCGATGCGTACTTTGTGAATAACCTGAGAATTGACTATGAACCTTTGATCCCTAAAACAAAAGGTGTAATATTTCAGCTTCTTGTCAATAATATTATGAACAGTAAATATGAGAGTAATGCCTATGGCGGAAACTGGTACGAAAACGGGGATGAAAAAACCTGGTCATACTATTTCCCGCAGGCAGGTATTAATTTTATGGTAAAAGCTGCTCTTACCTTTTGATGGTCAAGGTATTAACTATGGAATTATATAGCTGGCTGTCAGATAATTATATAGAAATATTCGGGGCTGTGACAGGCATTCTCTATGTATTTCTTGAAATAAGGCAAAATATATGGCTATGGCCTGTGGGAATAATTACCTCAGCAGTTTATATAATCGTCTTTTTTACAAACAAATTTTACGCAGACATGAGCCTGCAAGGATATTACCTGGCGATAAGTATACTGGGTTGGTACTGGTGGCTCCGGGGCAACCGGCGACCGGCGACCGCCGACAAGAGGGCAGAGGAGAGGAGTAAAGACGTGGTATTAAACAGAAAAGAATCCTCCCTTGAGGGGGGGCAGGGGGGTGTAAGTGAGAGTGAGAAACTTCAGGTTTCAAGGTTAAAAGCTAAAACGGGGATTATTCTTGCTTTAGTATTTGTTGTTTTGTATACAGTTATATGGCTGCTTCTTGACCGGCTTACAGATTCGCCGGTGCCGGAGTGGGATTCATTCATAACATCCCTCTCAATTATTGCCACATGGATGCTTGCCAGGAAGATCTATGAACACTGGTACCTCTGGCTCGCTGTTAATGCAGCTTCAGTGCTGCTGTTTATTACCAGGGGCCTTTATCCCACGGTAATACTCTACCTGATCTATTTTGCAATGTCGTTTGCAGGTCTGAGGGCATGGAAACGATCACTATAAGGTATCGCATTCACACCTGACCTGTTTTTACAACCTCCTGCTTAAGATTCATTCCGTTGAAGGCATAAGTAGCGACCATTCCCGGTGTTTTACCATACAGCTCATTTTCGTTCATAAGATTCAAAGACCCGAAGAGCGATTGTGTCAGATAAAATGCCTGGACATCAATAATATCAGCTGCCTGTAAAAAGAGTATTATACAAACCAGCAGTGATTGTTTGAAAAATTTTAATGATTGAACCTGCAGAACCTTCATTTATCCGAAGGTTAAGGCAATGATAATTCTCTGCCTACAGCCAGTGCAATTTTCTTCAGTTCGGTCATCAATCCGATAAAATCTTCAGGATAAAGGGATTGTTGTCCGTCGCATAATGCTTCTTCGGGTTTGTGATGGATTTCCATAATAAGACCGTCAGCTCCGGAAGCTATTGCTGCTTTGGCCATTGGAGGCACTATCCACCTTATTCCTGTCCCATGACTTGGATCAACTATAACCGGAAGATGGGTCAGTTTTTTCAGAACCGGAACAGCGCTCAGATCGAGGGTATTCCTTGTGGAGGTCTCGAAGGTACGTATACCCCTTTCGCAAAGTATTACCTGTGTATTCCCCTGGTTGAGTATATATTCCGCAGCCAGCAGGAACTCCTCTATTGTTGCCATCATTCCGCGTTTAAGCAGCACCGGTTTACGGATCAGGCCTGCCTCTTTCAGCAGCGGATAATTATGCATATTCCTTGAACCTATCTGGAGCATGTCGGCATAACCGGCAACCATTTCCATCTCACGTGTATCCATAACTTCCGTGACTATCGGCAATCCTGTTTCATTGCTTATTTTGCGCATCATCTTCAGTCCCTCTTCTCCCAGACCCTGGAAGCTGTAAGGTGAGGAACGGGGTTTAAAAGCACCACCTCTCATAATCCTTGCACCTCCCTTCTTGGCTGCCCTGGCAGTTTCATATAACTGTTCGCTGCTCTCAATGGCACAAGGGCCGGCAATGACAACAACCTCCGTGCCCCCTACTTTAACGCCGTTAACATTGACTATTGTTCCTTCAGGATTGGATTCACGATTAACCCTTACCGGAACAGTAAAATTAATATTAGCCGGAGTATTGTATGTGTTAATTTCCATGGTTCAATCACTTAAATATTATATCCCTGTCATCAAAACGTTCCTCAATAATAACAGGATGCCCTGCACGAACTGCAGCATGCTGAAAATGCATTGTTCCCACCCGTCCATACCTGCTGTTTGTTTTTATTACTGCGACCCTCTTGTGATTATTCAACTGGTATATATACTCAACCAGGGCATAGCTGCTTTGACTGTCATCAGGTATATTGCTATTATTCTTTGGAAGTTCCAGTCCCTTAATCAACTGAGTTGGCAATACTGAAATCAGGAGAATGATTATTGTTATTTTCATTAAAAATCTCACAGTAATATTTTTTATTATTTGAATTGTAATATTCTGAATTTTACCTTATTATTTCTCCCCGGCTTACACCCTTTGAAGTTGCAATCCACAATACATCAACCTCAGCATAAACACCGATAGTAAGATTATGAGAGAAACAGGGTGACAAAGGGATCTCCTCAAGTACTTTTGTTCCCTCTATAAATAAAGCTTTTCCGTTTTCATCATTGTCATTCTTTTTACAGGTAACCCATGTTTTACAGTTTAAAGTGCATAAGCCGTTATCGCAGCAGACAAATACTACAGAACCTTCAGCTCTGACAAAGTTAATAAAATTACTTGCCAGGCAACTTTCATGATCAAAATAGCCATTCCAGTATTTACCATCATAGCGGCTCATTCCGAAATATATTGAGACCCAGAGTATACTGTCGGCATATGATGTAGCTGTTGTAATATCGTGGATGACACCATCATCGGGCAACAGGTCTATTTCAATAACTCCTCCGTCCCAAGCAGCTATCCACACCTTACCTTCACATCCTCAGGAGCAGATAGACCAGAGTTGTGGCAGACTGATGCAGAACAGATAAAATTTATTTGTAAATTTCGGGAATGGAAACTATAAAATCTGGAGGCATAGTAATACTGGCTGACGGAAATTTCCCATCCCATGAAATTCCTCTTACTGTTCTCAGAAATGCCTCACATATAATATGTTGTGATGGAGGGGCAAAGTCACTTTTAAAATCCGGACTTGAACCTTTTGCTATCGTGGGAGACTGTGATTCGCTTAATCCGGAGATTTTCAGAAAATACAGCGACAGGATCTTCAAAGACACGGAACAGGAGACCAATGATCTGACCAAGGCAGTAAGATGGTGTTCTGAAAGAGGTTATGATGATATTGTAATCCTGGGAGCAACGGGGAAACGTGAAGATCATACTGTCGGTAATATCTCACTGCTTACGGAATATGCACAGTTCATTAATATTAAGATGATCACTGATACGGGGATCTTTTATCCTGTTTTAAAAACCAGTAGATTTGAATCATCGCCTGGGCAGCAGGTTTCCATTTTTTCAATAAATTCTGAAACAGAAATAACCTCATCCGGATTGCTGTATCCTCTGATTAAAAGAAAACTTAAAAACTGGTGGGAGGCTTCATTGAATGAAGCAACCGGAGATCATTTTGAACTGGAATTCGAGGGAGGAGCGGTAATAGTGTTTATATTATTTTGACGGTGGTACTTCTTCCTTCACCAGGTTGATCAGCTGAACCCTGCTCCTTACATTTGTTTTAATATAGATCCTGTGAGTATGATCCTTAACCGTCTGCAGGCTTATAAAGAGCTTGTTAGCTATTTCTTTATTACTCAGACCGTTACATATTTCGCAAACAATGTCTGTCTCACGGGGTGAGACTTCATACTTTTTACAAAACTCTTCAAATGATACATCTCTACCTGACTCTTCGCTCAAAGATGACATCATTGTACCATATGTTAAATAAACCGGGAGAAATGAATTTCCGGCAAAAAAAGCAAGGATAAAACCCACGGTTATATACACAGATAATGAATAGAAAAGAAGAAGAATACACTGTAACAGCATTACAGTTATTATTCCTGCAGTAATTGTGCGGCGGTCATAGGCATGTATGAATGATTTTCCTTTCTTTGGAAAAATTATCAGAAATGTAGCAACTGATGAGTAGAAGAAATTCATGCTGATAAAATAATACCGTATAAGGATCTCCGGATTTAGTAATTTTTCCTGTGCGATAATATAGCCCAGGGCGAAAATTACGCCAAAATTGACCAGCAGGAACCAGGAAAGATGTTTGTTATTGTATTTCCTTCCTGATATTTCTCCTGAGAATCTCATAAGCATGAGCCAGGCAAAGACCAGGAAAGGAAGGCCCATGAATAAAGAAATATCAGTAAACCGTATAATAAGATCAGGATCAATATAAGGAGAAAGGAATGCCTTTATGATTACCTGTCCCCATATTCCGTAAAAGCCGAAGGTAAAAACGAAGACCAGGAAATATAATAGAGAAGAAAATATTTCTGCCCTGTACCTGTTTCTGAGCCGTGATACAAGGGCCACGCTTCCTGCGGCCAGAGCAACCGAAAGGATAAATACTGCAAAAACCAGGTACTTCAGCATAATAATATAAAGGTAAAAAAATATTGATATCAGGCATTCTGCTTATCCACTACCAAAGTATTGCACACACTACTTAAGTAGGAAAATAAAAAAACACTACCATAGTATGAAGTCCGGGTAAAAAACAGGGTTTACATTTGCTACATAAAATAAACTCAGTTTTTAACTAATAATTGAAAAAATGGAAAAAAGTAATGAATACAAATTGATCCCCACTTTTGGTAACAGTTTCGGAACAGGATGGAGAGTAATGGTGGATAACTTCATCAGGCTTCTTTTAATCGTTATTATTGTTGCCATTGTTACAGGCCCGTCTCAGATTGTGAATTTTAAATTCGATGCCAGTGATTTCCACGGAAGACCATGGGAATGGACGGGAAACATACATAGTATTGTCAACTGGGCTTCAATAGGCATGGTTGCAGCTTTCTTCGGACTTCTTGGCCTGTTATATTCTTTTTTTGTTGTACCTATATTTAAATATGGGGCAAATATGACCTTTATACAGGCTGTCAGGAAGATCAAACCTGATTTTGAATACCTCATAAGAGGTTTCTGGGAGAACTACCTTCATATTGTTCTTGCAAATCTACTGGTGATCGCACTTGTGGTACTAGGGTGTTTTGCCCTTCTCATTCCGGGAATAATAATAGGTTGCCGTCTGGCTTTCGTATCATATATAGTGATGGACAAAAAACTTGATCCCATTGAGGCAGTGGAATTAAGCTGGAAGCTTACGCGGGGACATGGCTGGAGGATCTTCGCAATGGGACTGGTCTCCTTTTTCATTATAATATTCGGATTGATATTATTTATAGTAGGTATATTCCCTGCTATTATGTGGATATCAAGTTCATTTGCAACTCTTTATCAGTCAGTGCTTATTGAAAAAGAAAAGCCTGCAGAACCGGCACTTACATAAAAAGAGCATTCAGTTTTCTTTCTTAATATGTTTTCTCCTGCCGGGGGCTTTTGCCCCGGCAGGTTTTTTTTCATAGCAATCTTTCAGGTGCTGATCATAATGAAATTTAAATTGAATAGCTTTATAAGTTATATCTAAACATCTTAAACATGAAAACAAGAACAATACTCTTATCAGAGGTAAATCTTGGGTATAAGCACGTAATATTGATCTCAGGCTACTCATTCCGACAGATGAATTTCAAACAGGCAGGAGGGAAGAAGTAACATCCGCCGCTGCACGGCACTCCCTAAATGGGGTATAATATTCTACTTTTAAGTGGTATTTAATTTGTATCCAGAGAATTAGCCCTCCTTTAGGGGGGTGGGGGGTATTTCCTCAGTTTTGCAAATCTCAGCAGCAGTTTTTTACGGCCTTCTTTTTCGAATTGAACTGAAGCAGTCTTATTAGGAGCTTCACCTTCGATTGATACTATAACACCATTTCCAAACCTCTCGTGCCGGACAATATCTCCTTCGCAAAACTCTGAAGGATACGTACCGTTAAATGAGTTTTGACCCGGGCTGATTGACTTTTCAAATTTCCTCAATCGGGGTTTATTTGTATATTTTGCAGTTTCTTCGCGGAACATTGAAGATTTATTTCCGTATCCCGTTCTTCCATGGAATGGTTTTCCTCCGGTTTGCGGATAATCAAGGAATCGTGAATTGATCTCCCGGAGAAACCTGCTCGGATTGCTTCTTTCCAGGTTACCCCACTTATACCTGTTCAATGCATAACTGAGAGTGGCCATTTTTTCAGCCCGGGTCACAGCAACATAAAAAAGACGCCGTTCCTCCTCAAGTTCTTTGGCGCTGCCTGCTGAAAGAGGTGATGGGAACAGGGTATCTTCCATTCCGACAATGTATATATGCTTGAATTCCAGCCCCTTGGCTGAATGCATAGTCATCAGTGTAACCTTATTACGGTCCTCCTCCTTTTCATTGTCCTGATCGGTAAGCAGGGCAACATTTGCCAGATAAGCCTCAAGTGTTGATGGCTCCCCATTGGTCTCAGCGGCTTCGGTGAATATCTTGATTGCATTCAATAGCTCCTCGAGGTTCTCATAACGGCTTATCTCCTCAGGCAGTTTACCATCCGTCAACTCCTTAAATATTCCTGAGGCAGAAGCAATTTCTTTTGCCAGGGTATATGCATCAGATTTACCGGTATCGGCAGAAAGATTATTTATCAAAACAACATAGGATGATAACTTTTTGGTGGTCCCTGCATTAAAATATCCCGGATATTCTTTTGCATTAGTAAGTATATTCCAAGCTGTTGTATTAAATTCAGTAGCAAGGTCCAGAGTCTTTTGAACCGTCGTATCACCAATCCCTCTTTTAGGGTAGTTTATTGATCTCTTCAGACTCTCCTCATCGTTGGGGTTTATTACCATTCTGAAATAGGCAAGAATGTCTTTTATCTCTTTGCGTTCATAAAATGAGAGGCCGCCATAGATTTTGTAAGGAATGTTTTTCCTTCGAAGAGTCTCTTCAAATATCCGGCTCTGTGCGTTTGTCCTGTACAGAACAGCGAAATCACTCCAGTTAAGTTGCAGGGAAAGACTCTTGTCAAGGATATCCGAAGCTATATTAAATCCTTCTTCCGTGTCGGTTATCGCCTTCATTACCATAATCTTTTCTCCCTGCTCATTCTTTGAATAGACCTTTTTATGTATTTGTCCTTCGTTATTCGCAATTATCTCATTGGCTGCATTAACAATAGTCTGTGTTGACCGGTAATTTTGTTCCAGCTTAAACAGATAGTAATCGGGATAATCATTTTTAAATTCCAGTATATTTTCGATCCTTGCCCCACGGAATGAGTAGATACTTTGTGCATCATCTCCAACGACACATAGATTATGGTGAACTGCCGCAAGTTTCTTTACAATGAGGTATTGAGCATAATTAGTGTCCTGGTATTCATCTACAAGGATATATCTGAATCTCTCCTGGTATGTAGTCAGAACGTCAGGGAAATCTCCGAACAAAATATTGGTGTTTAGGAGAAGGTCGTCAAAATCCATGGCATTTGATCTGAAACAGCGTGTTGAATATATCTTGAATATTTCAGCCAGGAATGGTATATGGCATGCCTTGTCAGCTTCGTACATTGAATTATCAGCTGCATACATACTGGCAGTTACCAGGTTATTTTTGGCGGTTGATATTCTTGCTGCTATAACACCTGGTTTGTAAACATTATCATCCAGATTAAGCTCTTTTATTATTGACCGGACCAGGCTCTTTGAATCGACAGCGTCATAAATGGTGTAATTGGACTTATACCCGAGCCTGTCACCTTCGATCCTGAGTATTCTTGCAAAGATTGAATGAAAGGTTCCCATCCACAGGTAACGGGCTATTTCAGCACCGGCAATCGTGGCGATCCTCTCCTTCATCTCACCGGCAGCCTTGTTAGTAAAAGTAAGGGCCAGGATTTTACCGGCCGGTACCCCCTTCTGGAGAAGATGCGCAACCCGGTAAGTGAGCACCCTGGTTTTCCCGGCACCGGCGCCTGCGATGACAAGAGCCGGTCCTTCAGTGTGGATAACAGCCTCTTGCTGAGCTTCATTCAGGTCGTTAAGATAATTGCGGGTCATGTGTTATTTTGAATTACAGCGTTCCGGGCAGGGCAAATTTAACAATTACAACTTCAGAGAACAGGAAAGTTGAAAAAATAAGAGAAAAATTTATTAACAGTAATTATAAATATTTTACCACAAAGGAACTCTAAGTTTGTCACAAAGGTGCACAAAGGATAAATGCTTTGTGTTCCTTTGTGAATACCTTTGTGTCACTTAGTGGTTAAATAACAAGATTTTATTAAACTTGCGAAATATTATACAAATAAGGTTATAGAATCCGTTAATATTAGAAATCATAGTTTGCCTGTGCGTTTTTGGTTTATCATTGCAGCCGTTTTTTTGCCGTTATTTTTGCATGGACAGCTTACTGCTCCGGGAGCCGGTGCAATACGGTATACCTCATATCTATCGATGCCGGGTATAAATGATCCCATTTTTGTTTATTGCAGTACCACAGGTACAGAAACAGGAACGCTTTCTTCTTCTGTATCCGGGGGAGGAGGACCCTACACCTTTTCCTGGTTCCGCTGGAACGAAACCAACAATAGTTTCAGCGATGCTGTTAAAACTGAAACAGGTGTAACCTCTTCAACAATTGAAAACCTTGTTGAAGGCGGGTATAAATTGGAAATAGACAGTGCAGGTTTCGCTGATACAAGCTTCGTGGCCTGGATAGTATTTGATAAACCTCCTTTATCTGAGGCAAAACTTGAAAATCCTATAAAACACTGCAATTATGTGGCTCTTGATGGTGATACCGCTGCAACTGTCAGTACATTCCCTTACTTTGATCCGGGCACAGGTTCTCCGCTAAACCTGAGTAATGAATTATCTTTTATTTGGTCGTCAGAGCCGATATCACCAATTCCTCATCCGGAAACAGAAATTGACCCGATCACATTCACGCCTCCACTTGAAAATTTAACATATACATTAACCGTTAACTCCCTTGCATGCAGCAGCGAATCATCCTTTATCTATGAGTCGATCCATGTAAATGCCGATTTTGAAATTGATCCTACTGAGGGTGAAGCCCCATTGGAAGTATCCTTTACAAATTTGTCTGTAAGAGGGTATAAATTTGAATGGTATTTTGGAGACAGCCTTTTTTCACAAGTGGAGAATCCGGAACCATATATCTGTTATAAACCGGGAGAATATACAGTATTGCTAACAATTGAAAGTGAGCTTCATTGCATCGATTCGCTCAGGTCTGAAGTTATTACTGTTGAGAAATCATCCCTGGCAATCCCTAATGTTTTTACTCCCGATGGCGATCCATACAATGAGAGGTTCATGGTTGAATCCAAATCGCTCAGATATTTAAGCATAGAGATTTTTAGCCGTTCCGGGATGAAAATTTATGCATTCAGCGGCGAGGGAGAGAACCTTAAAAACTGGACAGGCTGGGATGGTAATATCAATAATTCCTCAGTAAAAGCCCGGCCAGGAGTCTATTTCTATATAATCAGGGCATTGGGATGGGATGACGTCGATTATAACGGAAAAGAGTACCGGGGATTTCTATACCTTTACAGGTGAAATGCCTTAAAACCGTTGCACCGTCATACCGTTATACCGTCATACCATTCCTCACACATACAACTCAGCCTTAAAAACTGTTTTGGCATGACCTGCAATTTCAACCCGGTTGACTTTCAAGGCTACCTTTAAAATACCGCTTCTCTTTGATATCTGGCGGGAAATGAATTCCTCACGCCCGGTTTTTTTATTCCAGAAAGGAGTCAGGGCACAATGTGCCGAACCGGTAACAGGATCTTCATTTATACCCAGTGCAGGAGCAAAACAACGTACACAAAAATCGAAATTTGTATCCTCCGAAGGAGCTGTTACAATAAGATCACCAAAAGGGGAATCCTTCATCATGTTGAAATCAGGTTTAAGATTACGGACATCCTCTTCGTTGTGCAGCAGTGCCAGGGTCAAACCGTGACTGGTCCTGTAAAGTTCTTCTGGTTTTATACCAATAAGCTTTTCTGCAGATGATGGAATCTGCATTGGTTCAACACTATATGCAGGGAAATTCATAATAATCCAGTTTCCTGATTTTCTGACATATAGATCTCCAACCCCTGAGGCGAATGTAATGGTTTTATCCTTACTGACAATTTCTTCCTGGTATATAATATGAGCTGATGAAAGAGTTGCATGTCCACACAGGGGAACCTCTGATTCAGGGGAAAAATACCTGATTTTATACTTATCACCTGTCCCCACAATAAATGCAGTTTCCGGAAGATTCATCTCAGCAGCAACATTTTGCATCCATTTTTTTGATACCTCCTTCTGAAGAATACATACTCCTGCCGGATTTCCTTTAAATGGCTCGGCTGTAAATGCATCGACCTGGTAAATAGTCTTATTTGTCTTCATTTTAAAAATTTTATAGTTTCAGAGCATTACTGCCTATAACATTAAAGCCCTAATGCCTTAACGTCTTAACACCCTTTGTTATTCACCGGTAAATTTCGCTTTTTTATCGAAATTTAACAGCAATTTATCTATGAAAACTTTGTAAACTAAAATAGTTTTCGCATTTTTGCAGCGCTTTAATTTGAAAATGGATTACAGACAAAGAATAATAGAAGAAGCTGCTGCCATGTTCCGTACTTACGGGATACGGGCAGTAACAATGGATATGCTTGCCAACCAGATGGGTATATCAAAAAGAACAATATATGAGGTTTTTAAAGACAAGGATGAACTTCTGAAAGGAGTCCTGAAATGGATGACTAAAAAACAAAGAATCCTGATAGACAAGACACTTAATGAATCGGAAAATGTCATTGAAGCAATCTTTAAGATACTTGATATAATGACCGAACATTTACGGAATATGAGTCCGGCATTCCGCCTTGATATGAAAAGATACCATAATGATTTGGTTAAGAAACTTAAAGAAACCGGTGAGTTCCCTTACTATAAGGAAAATAAGGAAATAATAATACGCGGTATAAATCAGGGGATCTTTCGTGAGAATATTGATATTGAGATAACGGATAAATGTATGCAGGAGGTAATCAGAATGACAAATGACAATGATATTGTTTCTCCGGATGAGTTCACAAATGAAAAGGTGATCAGAGATTTTTATATTAATTACCTCAGGGGTATATCAACACAGAAGGGTCTTGATCTGATAAACTTATATGATAAGAAGAGAATAAAAGAAAATAAAGGTCACAAGAATTAACAGAAAAAGGATAAAACCGTATTTTATGAAAAGAAAATATTTAATTACTTCATTGGTAGCTTTTGCAGTCTCCTGGGCTACGGTGTCGGGACAGGAGGCAGGAAATGAAATGGTACTGTCGCTGGGGGAGGCACAGGAATATGCCATTCAGCACAACAAGATGGCAATTTCAGCCAGATTGGATGTGGAGGCATCCAAAATGGCCTTCTGGCAAACAGTTTCAGCAGGACTTCCGCAGGTTTCATCCAGCGCGGGCTTTACTGACAACCTTAAACAGATGGTCTTCCTGATTCCTGATTTTTTTGGTAATCCTGATGAGAAAATAGAAATTACCATGGGATCACAGTATAACGCATCTGTTGCGCTGCAGGCCAGCATGCTGTTATTCAATGCTCCATACCTTGTGGGAATAGAGACAACAAAACTTGCAAAGAAACTGGCAGAGACCAACGTAAACAGCACTGAGCTGGATATTCGTGAGTCAGTTGCATCTGTATACTACCTGATACTGGTATCTGAAGAATCACTGAGGATTCTTGAAAGTAACCTTGCCAACCTTCGTGAAACACTGAAGTCGACGCAGACTATGTTCAATGTAGGGATGGCAGAATCAACAGATGTTGATCAGATGGTCTCCAATGTCAATATGGTTGAAAATTCCAGGAGCTCTCTGGGAAGAACAATAGAGCTTAATTACAATATGTTAAGGTTTCAGCTTGGAGTGCCATCTGATACCAGGATCAGACTTACGGGGACCCTTGAAGATTTTACAAAGGAGATAAATGTGGAAGCACTGTTGTCACAGGAATTCGACTATACCAATAATTTGAATTACAAGCTTGTGGAAGGGCAGGAACAGTTGTCTGCCCTGAGCCTTAAGGCACAGAAAGCCCAGGTTCTGCCAACCCTGGCAGGAGTTATTTCAACAACAAAAACAGGAATGGGGGATGAGGTGTCAAAGATAAACTGGTACAACAGTTCGCTTGTCGCACTGCAAATGTCAATTCCAATTATAGCAAGCGGTCAGCGGTATGCGGCAATAAAAAAGGCAAAGTTTAACCTTGAGAAAGCAAAAAACACAAAAGAAATGGTCTCGGATCAGCTTAAGATCCAGGAAAAACAGCTGCGCTATAACCTTGTTAATGCAAACCTTCAGTACAAGAGCCAGAAAGAAAATGTTGAAGTTTCACAGAGAGTTTATGCGAGCATGGAAAATAAATTCAGACAGGGGATGGCATCCAGCCTTGAACTTACGCAGGCGAACAGTCAGTATCTTCAGGCGGAAAGCAATTATGTGTCAGCCCTGATGAACCTTCTGCAGACTAAACTGGCTCTCGACAAGTTATTAAACAATATGTAATCAATAATAGAAAATCAATAAAATATCTGATAATGAAATACTTAAAAACAATTCCGGTAATACTTTTCAGTATAGTTCTGCTGGCAGGATGTTCATCAGCTACCGACAGATCTGCGGCTCAAAGCGAAGTGACAGCTGAAAAGGCTGCAATTCCAGTTAAAGTATTAACTCTTGCAAAAACAAAAATTGCCAGGACAATTGACTATACAGCTACCATTCTTCCTTACGAGGAGGTCAATATGGCTCCCTCATCTCCCGGAAGGATTGAAAGAATATATGTGGAAAACGGAGATAAAGTGAATAAGGGCGATAATCTCTTCCTGATAGACCGGACACAGCTTTACCAGCTTAAGCTTCAGCTTGCCAATCTGGAAAAAGACCTTAACAGGCTTGACACATTGCTTAGTACGGGAAGTGTAAAGCAACAGACATATGATCAGACAAAAACTCAATATGATGTCCTGAAAACGAATGTAAACTTCATGGAGAAGAATACTCTTGTTAAAGCTCCCTTTACAGGTGTTGTAACAGGAAAATATTTTGAAGAGGGAGAACTGTATTCCGGCGTACCAACAACAATGTCGGGTAAAGCGGCAATTGTAACCCTGATGCAAGTAGATCTTCTGAAGGTCAATGTAGCTGTTTCTGAGCAGTATTATCCTCTGATCAAAAAAGGAATGAAAGCTACACTTACAGCTGATGTTTATGAAGATGAGATTTTCAATGGTCAAGTACTGCTTGTTGCGCCAACTATCAACTCAGCTACCCGTTCATTTATAACCGAGATCGAACTTCCAAACAAGAAAGGACTTCTTAAACCCGGTATGTTTGTAAGGGTTTCAATGGACCTTGGGGAGGTTGAGACCTTTGTCGTTCCGGCCAGTACTGTGCTTCTGCAGGAGGGTACCAATGTAAGGTATGTTTTTGTTGAGGATCAGGGTGTAGCAAAACGTGTTGAGGTGCTGTTAGGAAAACGGTTCGATGACAAACTTGAGATTATTTCAGATAACCTGAGTGAGGGGGACAGGATTGTATCGGAAGGACAATCCAGGCTTCTTAATGATGATAAATTAGAAATAGTAGAATAAATCCAGACTAACAACAGATTAAAATGAGTATATACAGTACTTCCGTAAGGAGACCGGTAACGACAATACTGATTTTTGTGGCATTAATCGTGATAGGTCTCTATTCACTGACCCAGCTTCCTGTGGATCTATACCCCGAGGTGGAACTGCCATTCGTCGGAGTAGTAACAACCTATCCGGGGGCAAGCGCATCTGATATAGAATCCAATATAACGAGACCTATAGAAGATATGCTTAACTCTGTAAGTAATCTTAAGGAAATGACATCCACCTCAAGTGATGGTCTCTCGGTAATTTTTATGAATTTTGAATATGGTACAAATCTCGATGAAGCTTCCAACGATATCCGAAGCAACCTTAGTTTCATAGAGAATTACCTGCCTGAGGACAGTGAAAAGCCGACAATAATGAAATTCAATTCAAGTATGATGCCTATAATCTTCTATGCCATTACTGCAGAAGAGAGTTACAGGGGACTTGAAAAAATACTTGATGAGAAAATAGTAAATCCCCTCAACAGGATAGAGGGTGTCGGATCAGTGAGTCTTGCAGGTGTCCCCGGCCGTAAAGTGTACATTGATGTTGATCCGCGGAAGATGGAGGCATACAATCTTACAATAGAACAGATCGGCAATATTTTACGGGCAGAGAACATGAACATGCCTGCAGGTTATATAGAAATGGGACAGAATGATTATCCTCTGAGGATACAGGGTGAATTTCCCGAGAGTGATGTCATAAAGAACATTGTAGTAAGCAGCTATAACGGTAATAATGTATACCTGAAGGATGTTGCAGTGGTACGTGATACAATACGTGAAACAAAACTTGATACAAGAATAGATGGCCGCCAGGGAATGACAATGTATGTGCAGAAACAATCAGGCGGCAATACAGTTAAAGTAACCAGGGAGATTGAAAAGAGTCTTGAAACCCTTAAAAAAGAACTGCCGGCAGATGTCAAAATTGAAAAACTGTTTGATAGTGCAACATTTATAAAAGACTCAATCAGTAACCTTACTGAAACACTCCTTTATGCTGCAATTTTCGTGATACTGGTAGTGCTATTCTTCCTGGGCCGCTGGAGGGCTACCATTATTATTATAGTAACAATACCGATTTCACTGGTTGTAGCCTTTATATATCTTTTTGTTACAGGAGAGTCAATTAATATCATCTCACTTACATCCCTTTCAATTGCTATTGGAATGGTGGTGGATGATGCGATAGTAGTACTTGAAAATATTACAAAACATGTCGAAAGGGGAAGCCGTCCCAGGGAGGCGGCAATTTATGCTACAAATGAGGTATGGCTCGCAGTTATTGTCACAACATTAACAGTGGTTGCAGTCTTCTTCCCGCTCACATTTGTAAAGGGACTTACCGGAGTACTCTTTAAGCAGCTTGGTATGCTGGTGTCAATAACTATTATAACATCGGTCTTTGCTGCAATAACTCTTACTCCCACAATGAGTGCGCTCTTACTTAAATGGTATCCGATAAGGAAGGATGCACCATTCTGGACCTATGACGGAAGTATAAGAAAAGCACTTGACTGGTTCGACCGTTTTTATGAAAAAACACTTCGCTGGGCTCTTCATCATAAGACTGTTGTATCTGTCATCTCATTAATAATTTTTATAGCCTCAATGAGTTTGTTCGCTGTGGTTGATACAGAGTTCTTCCCTGAAGCAGACCAGTCAAGAATTACTGCAACAATTGAGCTTCAGACAGGTACAAGGGTGGACGAGACTATAAAGACAACCGATAAAATCGATGAACTCATCAAGAAGAAATACCTGGAGGTCAATCTTGTGTCCTCATCAACAGGTTCAGACGATCAGGCCGGGTTCTCATCTTTATTCGGTGCCGGCGGCACACATGTAATAACATATTCCATGCGTCTTGTGCCAATTGAAGAGAGAGAAAAAGATGTGATGACAATTGCCGAGGAGATGCGAATAGATCTTGCACAATTTCCTGAAATTGTGGACTTTACGGTTAGTACTTCTGAAAGCATGGGATCATTTGGTTCTAATACTGTAGATGTTGAGGTATATGGTTATAATATTTCCCAGACAAATATCGTTGCTGAAGAGCTGGCAGAAAAGATAAGGAAAATAGAGGGAGCAAAAGATGTTACCATAAGCCGCGATAAATCAAAACCTGAGCTTCAGATTATTCTTGATCAGAATAAAATGATTACCAGCGGACTTAATACCGCAATGGTTGCATCAGCTGTAAAGAACAGGGTTGAAGGTATGACCGCGACACGCCTTCGTCAGTCTGGTGATGAGTATGATGTGGTAGTAAGGTTTAAAGAGAGTGCAAGAAGTACTCTTACTGATATTGAAAATATTGGAATAACAAATCCAGTGGGTAACATAATCAGACTTGGTGAAATTGCAGCGATAAAGGAGTTCTGGTCACCACCAAGTATTCAAAGGAAACGAAGGGAGAGGATTGTAAATGTCTCCTTCACACCTTATAAAAGATCATTAACAGAACTCCAGAAAGAGGTACAGAAAGCTATTGATGAAACAGAAGTTCCTTCAGGTGTAATGGTACAAATATCCGGTGCAATTCAGGAACAGATGGAATCATTTATGGATATAGCATTCCTGATTGTTGTAAGCCTGATACTTGTTTACCTTATTATGGCATCGCAGTTTGAATCCCTGAAAATGCCATTCATAATAATGTTTTCCATTCCTTTTGCATTCTCAGGTGTGGCACTGGCTCTGTTCATTACACATACAACACTTAGTGTAATATCCGGTATCGGAGCAGTTATGTTGATAGGTATAGTTGTAAAGAATGCTATTGTGCTTGTTGACTTCATTAATCTTATGAGGGATAGAGGCAACGAACTATATGAAGCAATTTCAATCTCAGGAAGATCAAGGCTCAGACCGGTTATCATGACCTCCACCACAACTATTCTTGGAATGCTGCCGCTTGCCATGAGTACCGGATCAGGATCAGAGCTGTGGAGCCCGATGGGTGTTGCAGTTATCGGAGGATTGATATTCTCAACATTTGTAACACTGGTCATAGTACCTGTTGTTTATGCGATCTTTGCAAAACATGGTGAGAGAAATAAGGCCCTTGCTGTCTATTCCGATTTTGACTTTATGAACGGAAACGGAAATAACAATTAGACTTTAATCATTCAAATCAGAAATTATGAAAGCTGTAATGATCATATATAATCAGGCTCATACCGAAAGAGTAGACTTTCTAATGGATAAGCTTGGAATAAAAGGCTATACACTCTGGGAAAATGTCCGGGGAAGAGGAAGTGATACCGGTGTTCCTCACCTTGGGACACATGCATGGCCGGAAATCAATAAGAGCATGCTTACGATTGTTGATGACGAACTCGTTGATACAATTCTCGACAAGGTAAAAAAGATAAATGCCATTAATGAAGAGGTAGGTATCAGGGCATTTGTATGGGATGTTCTGAAGACGGTGTGAATTAAACAGTTATTATTCCTCTTCCTCCTCTTCTTGGTATGCTTTAATTACAGCCTCCTGTACCTCGGCAGATACCTGAACGTATTCTGCAAATTTCATCGTATAGAAAGCTCTTCCGCCTGTAATTGAACTCAAAGCTGTTGAGTATTTATTCATTTCAGCGAGAGGAACCCTGGCTTTAATGATCTCAAACCTTTTTTCACTTGACATCCCGAGCACCATACCTCGCCGGCCCTGAAGATCGCTGATCACATCACCCATACGGTCGGATGGGACCATTATCTCAACATCGTATACAGGTTCAAGAATCTTAGGGTTTGCATTTTTAAATGCAATACTAAAAGCATTACGTCCTGCAAGTCGAAATGATATATCGTTGGAGTCAACCGGATGCATTTTGCCATCATAAACATAAACCCTTATATCGCGGGCATAGGATCCGGTCAGCGGACCCACTTCCATTTTTTCCATGATACCCTTAAGTATTGCTGGCATAAACCGGGCGTCGATCGATCCTCCCACTATACAGTTCACATAAACAAGCTTTCCGCCCCAGGTAAGTTTTATCTCTTCGGTATCTCTGATTGACAGCTTGAACTCTTTTCCGCCTATTTTCTGCATATTAAGGGGAGTTGATCCCTCTTCATAGGGTTCAATAATCATATGCACTTCCCCGAACTGACCTGCACCTCCCGACTGTTTTTTATGACGGTAATCTGCCTGTGCTGCTTTCGTGATTGTTTCACGGTATGGTATTTTCGGGGGATTAAAATTTGAAGGGATCTTATAGATATTATCAAGATGCCACTTCATAATATTCAGGTGGTACTCACCCTGCCCATGTACAATGATCTGTTTCAGTTCCTTTGAATATTCAATCAGAATTGTTGGATCTTCAAGGTGAATCTTATTCAGTGCTTCACCAAGTTTTTCATCATCACTTTCACTCACTGCTTTAATAGCCGTACGGTATTTTGGCTCAGGAAATACCACGCCCTCATATTTCCAGTTATTTCCAGGTGCATTAAGGGTATGACCCATCCTCGTGTTTTTCAGTTTCACGAAAGCACCTATATCACCAATATGAAGTTCAGGGACCCTTGTCCTGTTTTTCCCTGCACATATATAAAGCTGCGAAAGCCTTTCCTTTGTGCCGTTGTTACTGTTAATAATATCGAGGTTTTCAGTGATCTTTCCGGAATATACCCTGAAATAATTGATCTCTCCTATATGTTCTTCAATTGAAGATTTGAAGACAAAAACAGAAGCTGATCCGGAAGTATTTGGCTTAACTTCTTCTCCTTTGCTGTTCTTTGGAGCAGGCATATCGGTTATTGAGGGTGTTTCGTTTACTATGAACTCCAGGAGTCGGTCAATACCGATATTATTTTTGGCCGATATACAGAATACCGGGAACATGCCTCGTGAAATAATACCTTTGGCGATACCTTTCCTTATCTCTTCTTCTGTAAGAGTGTCATTTGAGAAAAAGAGTTCCATGAGAACTTCATCACTTTCGGCTGCTTTTTCAATGAGAGCACTGTGAAGTTCTGATGCTTTTCCCTTATGTTCTTCAGGAATATCACTAACCTTGGCAGTTCCACCGTCCTTTGGATACTGAAGCATTTTCATTTTAAGGACATCAATAACGGAATCGAAACCAACGCCCTCATTAACAGGAAATTGAATAAGTGTAACACCATTGCCAAACCAATCCTTCATCATCTCATATGACTTATCAAAATTGGTTTTTTCATGATCCAGGCCGTTTACAACCAGGATCAGCGGCTTATTTACTTTCTCAGCATGACGAAAATGTATCTCAGTGCCCACCTCTACGCCATTTTGAACATTTATTACCATAACCGCCGAGTCAACAGCATAAAGCGAAGAAATTACTCCGCCGCTGAAATCATCCAGACCTGGCGTGTCAAGGATATTTATTTTTTTGTTCAGAAATTCTGTATAAAGAATGGTCGAATAGATTGAGTTTCCGTTCTCATGTTCAATCGGACGATAATCGGAAACTGTATTCTTCCCGTCAATTGTTCCTCTTCTTTCTATGACACCGCCATTAAAGAGCATGGCTTCAGCAAGTGTGGTTTTTCCTGATCCTGAGTTTCCCAAAAGAGCAATGTTCTTTATCTGGTCAGTCTGGTATGTTTTCATAAAGGTCTGATTATTATGTTATATTATATTGTGATTTTTACCGGTTTTGCGCGCACAAAAATAATAATTTTTTAAAAACAGTTTTAGAGAGATAGCATAATATAAATTTTTTTATTTTCTTTGCACCAGTTTTTTGAAACTCAGGAGTACCGGTTTTTCTTTCGAATGTAAGTTTACAAAACATTTTTCTGCAGGAAAAGTCGGGAAGAAACCTGTCCATAACTTACGATTAAGTTTAGTTTCAGAATATGTTTTAAGCCTGATTTAGTGTGATTTAAGGCATGAATAATTACGGGGATTATTGGTTTGGAAAAATATTTATCGGTGATTAAAAAATAAATAAATTAAATCAATACCTTTGCAAACCATTTTTTTGGGCAAAGATTAATACTAAAATAACTGAAAATATGCCGACAATTCAGCAATTAGTCAGAAAAGGCAGGAAGGTACTGGTAGATAAAAGTAAAGCTCCTGCTCTGGATTCATGTCCTCAGAGAAGAGGGGTGTGTGTTCGTGTTTATACTACCACCCCGAAGAAACCAAATTCTGCCATGAGGAAAGTAGCCAGGGTCAGGCTTACAAACCAGAAAGAGGTAAATGCTTATATACCTGGTGAAGGTCACAATCTGCAGGAACACTCTATTGTACTTATCAGGGGTGGCAGGGTAAAAGATCTTCCTGGAGTTCGTTATCACCTTATTCGTGGTGCACTCGACACGTCAGGAGTAGATGGCCGTACTCAGAGAAGATCGAAATATGGTGCAAAAAGGCCAAAGAAGTAACATTAAAGAAATAAGATATGAGAAAAGCAAAACCAAAGAAGAGGATTCTGTTACCGGATCCCAAATATAATGATCCGTATGTAACAAGGTTTGTTAACAATCTTATGTATAATGGTAAAAAGAACCTTGCTTATCAGATTTTTTATGACTCACTTGACATAGTGGGTGATAAATTCAAGAGTGAGGGAAAAACTCCTCTTGAAATTTTCAAGCAGGCTCTTGAAAATGTTACACCTCAGGTTGAAGTTAAAGCCCGTCGTGTGGGAGGAGCAACCTTTCAGGTTCCCATGGAAATACGTGCTGATCGTAAAGTAAGCATAAGCATGAAAAATATGATATCCTTTGCACGCAAAAGAACTGGCCACTCGATGGCAGAACGTCTTGCGGCAGAGCTTATGGCTGCTTATAAGCTTGAAGGCGGCGCTTACAAGAAAAAAGAGGATACCCACAGGATGGCCGAAGCCAATAAGGCTTTTGCTCATTTCAGGTTTTAATTGTTATCAGCAGCAGCAGGTAAATGGATCAGAATTTAAAATATACAAGGAACATCGGAATCATGGCTCACATCGATGCCGGCAAGACCACTACGACAGAGCGTATTCTGTTCTATACCGGTCGTACGCACAGGATGGGTGAGGTACATGACGGGAATGCCCAGATGGACTGGATGATCCAGGAACAGGAGAGAGGGATTACTATCACATCTGCTGCTACAACAACATTCTGGAAGTATAAGGAAGAGGAATACAAGATCAATATCATTGATACTCCGGGACATGTCGATTTTACAGTAGAGGTAGAAAGGTCACTGAGAGTCCTTGACGGCGCAGTGGCCGTTTTTTGTGCTGTCGGAGGTGTTGAACCTCAATCGGAAACTGTCTGGCGCCAGGCAGATAAATACCGGGTACCCAGAATAGCTTTTGTCAACAAAATGGACAGGGCCGGCGCCGATTTCCTGGGTGTTGTCAACCAGATGAGGACAAAACTCGGATCTCACCCGGTGCCTATACAGATACCTGTAGGTTCAGAAGAAGAATTCCGTGGTGTCGTCGACCTTGTGAATATGAAAGCATACATGTATTATGAAGATGCCGAAATGGGAACAAGGTACAATATTGAAGAGATACCTGTCGACCTTATGGATGAAGCTGAAGAGTGGCGGGGAAAGCTGATTGAAGCTGTTGCCGAGGTTGACGATACTTTGCTTGAAAGATTTATTGAGGATCATAAAGCAATATCGGTGGATGAGGTTCTGGCAGCATTGCGGAAATCGACAATCTCAGGAGCATCAGTGCCGGTTATTTGCGGGGCAGCATTCAAGAATAAGGGTATACAACTCCTCCTTAATGCTGTCGCAGCATTCCTCCCGTCACCGATCGAAATTGGTGCTGTAAAAGGAACAGACCCAAGGAATAATAATGAAATCACACGCGAGCCGGACAATGAAGAACCATTGGCGGCTCTTGCATTTAAAATAGCTACTGACCCGTTTGTGGGAAGACTGGTTTTCCTGAGAATATATTCAGGGATACTACATTCAGGTGATACTGTCCTCAACGTCCGGACAGGCAAGAGGGAGAGGATAAGCCGTCTCTTCCAGATGCATGCAAACAAGCAAAAACCAAAAGAAAGCGTATCAGCCGGTGATATCTGTGCCGGAGTGGGATTTAAAGATCTTAAAACCGGAGATACTCTCTGTGCAATACACAAGCCTGTTTTGCTGGAATCTATGGATTTCCCCGAACCGGTAATCGGTATTGCAATTGAACCAAAGACACAGGCGGATGTTGACAAGCTGTCACTGGCACTTAATAAATTGGCTGAAGAAGACCCTACATTCCAGGTGAAAATTGATCCCGACAGCGGACAAACAATAATACATGGTATGGGTGAGCTTCACCTCGAGATATTGATAGACCGTCTGAAAAGGGAATTTAAAGTGGCATGCAATCAGGGTCCGCCCCAGGTTGCTTACAAAGAGGCAATCACCTCTTCTGCAGAATTCAGGGAAGTGTTTAAGAAACAAACCGGCGGAAAAGGAAGATTTGCGGATATCACAGTGCAACTGATGCCTGCAGAGGATGGAATAAGAGGTCTCCAGTTTATAAATGAAATTAAAGGCGGGAATATTCCGAAGGAATTTATTCCATCAATCGAAAAGGGATTTACTGAAGCGATGTCAAATGGACCGCTTGCAGGATTCCCGGTCGACAGCCTGAAAGTAATACTAAAAGATGGTTCATATCATCCTGTTGACTCTGATGCACTCTCATTTGAAATTGCTGCCAAGCAGGCGTTCAGGCGTTTTGCAGGAAAGTGTCATCCGGTACTGCTCGAACCCATAATGTCAACAGAAGTGGTTACCCCCGAAGAATATGTAGGTGATGTGATCAGCGATTTTAACAGGAGGAGAGGCAAGGTGGAAGGTATGGAATCGAAAGCAGGCTCAAGGGTCATCAGGGCAAAGGTGCCCCTGGCTGAAAAATTTGGGTATGTTACTGTACTCAGAACCCTTACCTCTGGCAGAGCAACCTCAACAATGGAGTTTTCTCACTTTGAAGAGGTACCTGTAGAAATAGCATACAGAATAGTTGAAATTACAAAAGGAAAAATTCTTTAAAATATGAGTCAGAAAATTCGTATTAAACTGAAATCTTACGATCATAATCTGGTCGATAAATCTGCCGAGAAGATCGTAAAAACGGTAAAATCTACAGGTGCTGTAGTGAGCGGTCCCATTCCGCTGCCTACACACAAAAAGATTTATACAGTCCTTCGTTCACCGTTTGTGAATAAAAAGGCACGCGATCAATTCCAGCTTTCCTCGTACAAGAGGCTGCTCGATATATACAGCTCCACGCCAAAAACCATCGATGCTCTTATGAAACTTGAGCTTCCAAGTGGTGTTGAAGTGGAAATTAAAGTATGAAACAAGTAAAGATTAACAGAAATGCAGGGATTAATTGGAAAAAAGGTTGGAATGACCTCCCTCTTCAATGAAGACGGGAAGAATATTCCTTGTACAGTGCTTCAGGCCGGACCATGTGTTGTAACACAGATCAAAACAGTAGAAAAGGACGGTTATTTTGCTGTACAGCTTGGATTTGACGAAAAGAAGGAAAAGCACACAACAAAGGCTGAACAGGGCCACTTTAATAAAACGGGAACAACTCCAAAAAGAAAGGTTGTGGAATTTACCGGCTTCAGTGAGGGTCAGGTCAAGGAGGGAGAAGTGCTTACAGCAGAGCTTTTCAGACCTGATCACTGGGTTGACGTAAGAGGATGGTCAAAAGGAAAAGGCTTTCAGGGTGTTGTAAAACGACATGGTTTCAGCGGTGTTGGAGGTTCAACACATGGTCAGCATAACAGGGGCAGAGCCCCCGGTTCTCTCGGAGCATCATCATTTCCCTCAAGAGTGTTTCCCGGGATGAAAATGGCCGGCCAAACCGGTCATGGGAAAATAATGGCTATAAGCATGGAGGTTGTTAAACTTATGGCCGAGGAAAATATATTAATAGTAAAAGGATCAGTACCTGGTCCGAAAAATGGTTACGTAATAATTACAAAATAATGGAATTAGCGATTCTTAAAATAGATGGTAATGAAACCGGGAGGAAGATCAATCTAAATGATTCGATCTTCGGCATTGAACCTAATGACCATGCCATTTACCTGGATACCAAACAGTTCCTTGCCAATCAGCGTCAGGGTACACATAAAACAAAGGAACGCAGCGAGATTATAGGAAGTACGCGTAAAATAAAAAGGCAGAAAGGTACCGGAACAGCACGAGCCGGCAGTATCAAAAATCCCATATTCAGGGGAGGAGGCCGGACATTCGGTCCGAAACCCAGGTATTACGGTTTCAAACTTAATAAGAAAGTAAAACAACTGGCAAGAAAATCAGCACTTTCCTATAAGGCGTCAGCAAATAATATCATTGTTCTGGAGGATTTTTCATTAGAAGGCCCAAAGACAAAGGAAATGATCAAAATAGGTGACAATCTGAAAATTACGGATAAAAAATCGCTTATTGTTTTATCGGAACAAAATAAAAATATATATTTGTCAGCCCGAAATATACAAGGGGTTGAAGTTGTAACCGCCACAGATTTAAGCACATACGAAATAATGAAAGCTTCAACTTTAGTATTTGTTGAGAGCGCAGTTGACGTTTTGCAGGCAACTTTTGAAAATTAGAAAACTTTGAGTGATGAATATCTTACTTAAACCGATAGTAACGGAAAAGATGACAAACCAGGGCGAAAAGTTCAACCGCTATGGTTTTGTTGTTGCCAGGAATGCAAACAAGTTACAGATAAAGAAGGCAGTAGAAGAACTGTACGGGGTCACTGTTGACTCGGTTAATACTATTCGTTACAGCGGTAAAATAAAAACCCGTAATACAAAATCGGGACTTCTGAAAGGAAAGACTATTGCCACTAAAAAGGCAGTGGTTACTCTTGTCGAAGGAAATACAATAGATTTCTATAGCAATATATAGTATGGCAGTAAGAAAGATCAAGCCTGTTACACCAGGCCAGAGAAACAAAATCATCAGTGCTTTTGAGACTATCACGAGCACTGTGCCGGAGAAATCCCTTCTCAGGCCGCAAAAAAAGAGTGGAGGAAGGAATGTTAACGGCAGGCGGACTATGAGATACATCGGTGGCGGCCACAAGAGGAAGTACAGGGCTATCGATTTCCTGAGGAATAAAGATGGCATTAATGCGACAGTTAAAACGATTGAATATGATCCTAACAGGTCATCAAGGATCGCTCTTGTTGTTTATGAAGACGGGGAGAAGAGGTATATAGTTGCCCCGATAGGACTGAAGGTAGGCCAGAAGGTTATATCGGGCAAGGATGCAACTCCGGATATTGGGAACACAATGTTCCTTAACGATATACCGCTGGGGACTATTATTCACAATATTGAGCTGAAACCCGGTAAAGGCGGAGCTCTGGCACGCAGTGCAGGAACTTATGCCCAATTGTCAGCAAGGGAAGGTAAATATGCTACTATCAAGCTTCCCTCGGGTGAAACAAGAATGGTTCTTACGTCATGTCGTGCCACAATAGGTACGGTATCCAATCCTGACCATAACCTCGAAAGATCAGGTAAAGCCGGACGTAGTCGCTGGCAGGGCCGCCGTCCACGAACAAGAGGTGTAGCAATGAACCCGGTTGATCACCCCATGGGTGGGGGTGAAGGAAAAGCCTCAGGAGGTCACCCGAGATCGCGCAAAGGAATGCCTGCAAAAGGATACAAAACAAGAAATACGAAAAAGTATTCTGAAAAACATATTTTGGAAAGAAGGAAAAAATAAGTGATTCGATATGAGCAGATCAATAAAAAAGGGACCTTTCATTGATTTTAAGCTTGAGAAGCGGGTTCTCGAAATGAATGAGAGTAATAAGAAATCAGTGGTCAAAACATGGTCGAGAAGATCGGTTATATCTCCCGACTTTGTGGGACATACCATTGCAGTTCATAACGGCAATAAATTTATCCCTGTATACATTACCGAAAATATGGTGGGTCACAAGCTGGGAGAATTTGCACCTACGAGAACATTCAGGGGGCACTCCGGCAATAAGTAACCAGTAATGTGAACATTGAAAAAAAGATGAATAATGGGTGCGAGAAAAAGAAATTCAGCTGAAAAGAGAAAAGAGGCTTCCAAAACCAGATGTCAGGCAGTCTTAAGAAACTGTCCAACTTCTCCGCGGAAGATGCGGCTTGTCACAGATCTGATAAGCGGACAGGATGTCAACAAGGCTCTTGATATACTAAAATACAGCCCACAGGAAGCATCCCGCCGACTGGAGAAACTGCTTCTTTCTGCTATTGCCAACTGGCAGGCCAAAAATGAGGGTGTCAGGATCGAGGAAAGCAACCTTTATGTAAAAGCAGTTAATGTCGATAGCGGCAGAACACTTAAAAGACTCCAGACAGCACCGCAGGGCAGGGCATACAGAATAAGAAAAAGATCAAACCATGTAACACTTGTGCTTGACAGTATGAACAAAGAAGTTGAAAAAACATCAAAATAAAATATGGGACAAAAAGCAAATCCGATTGGTAACCGATTAGGTATAATAAAAGGCTGGGATTCAAACTGGTACGGCGGGAAGGACTTTTCCGGTAAACTGGTTGAAGACACAAAAATCAGAGAATACCTGAATGCCAGGCTGGCAAAAGCAAGTATCTCAAAAATAGTAATTGAGAGAACTCTGAAACTCATTACCGTAACAATTAATACCGCACGTCCGGGTATCATCATCGGAAAAGGCGGACAGGAGGTCGACAAGCTGAAGGAAGAACTTAAGAAGATAACCAAAAAGGAGGTTCAAATTAATATTTTCGAAGTGAAACGTCCCGAACTTGATGCAAATATCGTGGCTAATAACATAGCCAGGCAGGTTGAAGGTAAGATATCGTATAGGAGAGCAATAAAAATGGCAATAGCCTCGACGATGCGCATGGGTGCCGAGGGGATAAAGGTTGTGATTTCAGGCCGTCTTGGTGGTGCTGAAATGGCAAGAACAGAAACATATAAAGAGGGCCGGATCCCGCTTCATACTTTCCGTGCTGATATCGATTATGCTTTGGGAGAGGCACATACAAAGGTCGGCCTTATAGGAATAAAAGTATGGATATGCATTGGAGAGGTTTATGGCAAGAGAGATCTTAGTCCCAATATCGGGGCCAGGAATGCAAAAGGCAAAAGCCTCAAAAGAAAGGCAAAGAAGTAAAGAACCGGAATTGAATAATATAACAACGTAAGGCAATGTTACAACCAAAAAGGTCCAAATACAGAAGAGCTCAAAAGGGTAAAATGAAAGGCAATGCACAGAGAGGCAATGAACTGGCATTCGGGTCGTTTGGCATAAAGGCTCTGGAACAAAGCTGGATCACAGGAAGACAGATTGAAGCAGCTCGCCAGGCAGTGACTCGTCACATGAAACGTGAGGGACAACTCTGGATAAGAATTTTCCCCGATAAGCCTATAACAAAGAAACCGGCTGAGGTACGTATGGGAAAGGGCAAAGGAGCCCCTGAGGGATTTGTTGTACCGGTCACACCGGGCAGGATATTGATGGAAGCTGAAGGCGTCCCGTTTAATGTTGCCAAAGAAGCACTTCGCCTGGGAGCACAGAAGCTGCCCATACCAACGAAGTTTATCTTCAGACGCGATTACACAGAGTAATAAATTATATATACAGATGAAAACTTCAGAAATAAGGGAACTGAACACACCTGATCTTATCGAGCGCATCGATACAGAACAGACTATGCTCGTCCGCATGAAGCTGAACCACGCTATCACTCCTCTTGACAACCCGCAGAAACTTAAGCAGACAAAAATTACTATCGCACGCCTGCTAACAGAGTTGCATAAAAGAGAATCAGAACAAAAATCTAAATAGCCCGATAATTACAATGGAAAGGAAATTAAGAAAAGAACGTACAGGGGTTGTTGTAAGTAACAGCATGGACAAATCGATTGTTGTAGCTGTTAAGAGGAAGGTGAAACATCCCATCTATGGCAAGTTCATTAACAGGACGAAGAAACTGATGGCACACGATGAGGAAAATACATGCAAGGTTGGAGACACTGTAAGGATATCAGAGACCAGGCCTCTGAGCAAAAATAAATCCTGGAGATTAGTTGAAGTAATCGAAAGAGCCAAGTAATTATGATACAGCAGGAAAGCAGACTAACAGTTGCTGATAACTCGGGAGCAAAAGAGGTATTATGCATAAGAGTGCTCGGCGGTAGTAAGAAAAGATATGCTACTGTCGGAGATACAATCATTGTGAGTGTGAAATCAGCACTTCCTTCAGGTGAAGCAAAAAAGGGTACGGTGAGCAAAGCTGTCGTTGTAAGAACAAAAAAAGAGATACGTCGCTCCGATGGCTCCTACATAAGATTTGACGATAATGCTGTCGTCCTGCTTAATAACCTTAACGAAGTGAGAGGGACCCGTATTTTCGGCCCTGTCGCAAGAGAGCTTCGCGATAAATACATGAAGATAGTATCACTTGCACCTGAAGTGTTGTAAAAACCGATAATCAAATGCAAAAGAAATTACATATCAAGAAGGGAGATACGGTTATGGTGATAACCGGCGAATCCAAAGGCCAGAAGGGAAGGGTACTCGATATTGACAGGAATAAGAACCGGGCCATTGTGGAAGGCGTGAACTTGGTTTCAAGACATACCAAGCCACACTCAAAAGCCCCCCAGGGTGGTATAATGAAAAAAGAGGCGCCGATCCAGATTTCGAACCTTATGCTCATTGATCCCACATCAGGAAAACCCTCCCGTATTGGTAGAAGACTTAACAGTAAAAACAAATTAGTGCGTTATTCTAAAAAATCAGAAGAGGAGATCAAGTAATGTACGTACCAACGCTGAAAACAAGATATAAGGATGAAATCGTTCCTGTAATGATGAAGGAATTCGGTTATAAAACCGTGATGCAGGTACCCAGACTTGAGAAAATTGTTATTAATCAGGGTGTTGGCCAGGCTATAGCCGATAAGAAGCTTCTCGAATCAGGAGTGAAGGAATTGTCAGATATAGCCGGGCAAAAAGCTGTTTTTACCTATTCATCAAAGGATATTTCAAACTTCAAACTGAGAAGGAATATGCCTATAGGGATAATGGTAACATTGCGAAAAGAAAGAATGTATGAATTCCTTGAAAGGTTGATTTCTGTTGCACTTCCTCGTATCCGCGACTTCAAAGGCATTAGCCCGAAATTTGACGGTCGTGGTAACTATACTCTGGGAATAACAGAACAGATAATATTCCCGGAGATTGATCTTGATAAAGTGACGAAGATCATGGGTCTGCAGGTCACCTTTGTAACATCGGCAAAAACCGATGAGGAGGCCCTCGCTCTGCTGAAAAATTTTGGATTACCATATAAAACATCTAAAAATTGATATTATGGCTAAAGAATCAATGATGGCCCGGGAGGTGAAACGTGCAAGACTGGCACAGAAATATGCTGCTAAAAGGGCTGCGCTCAAAATCGAGGGTGACTATGTCGGACTAAGTCGTCTGCCAAGGAACTCTAACCCCAACAGGCTGCGCAACCGATGCAGAATCACCGGCCGTGCCAGGGGTTATATGAGACAGTTCGGCGTTAGCAGAATAACTTTCAGGGAAATGGCATCTGCCGGACTTATTCCGGGAGTGAAAAAAGCCAGCTGGTAATGATTTAATGAATATAAACTATATGTAATGAGGTTAAGATGACGGATCCAATTGCAGATTTGCTGACCAGAATTAGAAATGCCATTATGGCTGGCCATAAGGTTGTGGAGGCACCAGCATCCAATCTGAAAAAAGAGATTGCAAAGATACTTTTTGAAAAAGGCTATATTTTGAGCTATAAGGTTATGGATAGTGATAATGGCCAGGGGATTCTTAAAATTGCTCTTAAATATAATCCCAAGAGCAAGAAACCTGCCATTAAGGCATTAGAAAGGGCGAGCCGGCCCGGCCTTAGGCATTATGCAAGTGTTGACTCTATGCCAAGAGTCCTTAACGGACTGGGAATTGCAATAATTTCAACTTCTAAGGGACTAATGACCGATAAGGAGGCAAGAAAAGAAAAAATAGGCGGTGAAGTATTGTGTTACGTTTACTAAAAGGAGGAAAATTTAATGTCACGAATAGGAAAATTACCTGTAAACCTGCCAGAAGGAGTCACTGTAAGCATCAGTGACACAAATGTGGTTAGTGTGAAAGGACCTCTGGGAGATTTAAATCAGGCTGTTGATAGGGATCTGAAGGTTGAAGTGTTTGATAACCAAATCGTAATATCAAGACCATCAGACTCTAAAAACCATAAATCAATGCATGGTCTTTTCAGGGCACTTATTGCTAATATGGTGACAGGTGTCTCGGAGGGATATAAAAAAGAACTTGAACTTGTAGGTGTTGGTTATCGTGCCGAAGCCAAAGGGCAACAACTGGAAATGAGTCTTGGTTATTCCCATGAAATTATTTTTGAGCTCCCGGAAGAGGTAAAGGTTGAAACAAAAACCGAAAGAAGGAGCAATCCTATAATTACTCTTTCAAGTATTGATAAACAGCTTATCGGGCATGTGGCCGCGAAAATCAGATCTCTACGCCCGCCGGAACCTTACAAGGGCAAAGGAATAAGATTTGTTGGAGAACATATCAGGAGAAAAGCAGGGAAATCTGCGAGTGTTTAATCTGGTAAAAGTTAAGAGAAATGGCTTTAACTAAGTTGGAAAAAAGAATGAGGATCAAGAAGAGAATCCGGAATAAAATAAGCGGTACCGCTGATAATCCCAGAGTGGCAATATATCGCAGTAACAAACAGATTTATGCTCAGGTAATTGACGACCTGAAGAGGATTACTCTTTTGTCAGCTTCATCAAAAGAAAAGGAAATTGCAGGCATTACAGGAATAAAAAAGACAGAACAGGCTAAGCTTGTCGGCAAACTGCTTGCCTCAAAGTGTAAAGAAAAAGGCATTGAAAAAGTAGTTTTTGACAGAGGCGGCTATAAGTATCACGGAAGGGTAAAATCATTGGCGGATGCAGCCCGCGAAGGCGGATTAAAATTTTAATGAACTATGATAGAAGGCATTAGAAAAGTAAAAACAAGCGACCTTGAACTGAAGGACAGACTGGTAAGTATCCAGAGGGTAACAAAGGTTACAAAGGGAGGACGTACATTCAGCTTTTCGGCAATCGTGGTCGTCGGAAATGAAGATGGTATTGTGGGACATGGTCTGGGCAAGGCCAGTGAGGTAACAACAGCAATTGCCAAAGGTATCGAGGATGCAAAGAAAAACCTTATTAAAGTTCCGGTGATAAACGGTACTGTACCTCATGAGCAGATTGCCAAGTTCGGCGGGGCAAAAGTATTAATCAGACCGGCAGCTGAAGGCACAGGAGTAAAAGCCGGTGGTGCTATGCGTGCAGTGCTGGAAAGTGTTGGTGTCAGGAATGTGCTCGCTAAATCAAAGGGATCTTCAAATCCTCACAACCTGGTGAAAGCTACCTTTGCTGCACTCCTGGAAATGCGCGATGCATTTTCCGTAGCTGAGCACAGGGGAATAAAAATGGAACAAGTTTTTAATGGTTAGAAAAGCAAATTACGATGGCAAAAATTCGTATAATCCAGGTGAAAAGCAAAAATGGTAAACCCGAGAGACAGAAAAGAACTCTTGAAGCCCTCGGAATACGCAAACTGAACCATAGTGTTGTACATGACGCCACACCACAGATTCTGGGTATGGTAGATAAGATCAAACACCTGATAAAAGTGGAAAATATTTAAAAACATATATATAGTATACAGTTATGGATCTGAGTAACTTAAAACCTGCTAAAGGATCGGTGAAGAAAAACAGACGTCTTGGCCGGGGACAAGGTTCAGGAAGAGGAGGTACCTCAACAAGAGGACATAAAGGCGCAAAGTCGAGGTCAGGTTATAGTAAGAAAATAGGATTTGAAGGAGGCCAGATGCCTCTTCAGAGACGTGTTCCGAAATATGGATTTAAAAATGTTAACCGAAGGGAATATAAAGGCATTAACATTGGTGTCCTGCAAGCCCTGGCTGAAAAGAACAAACTGGAGAAAATTGATCCTGAAGTGCTTGTATCGGCAGGACTTATCTCCAAACATACATTGGTAAAGATA
>Ga0315546_1000285_pt1 | contig 37659 bp, 28 predicted proteins | sample SalMarSW160170MG_FD_203833 | JGI IMG/M metagenome (GOLD analysis project Ga0315546, IMG submission 203833) | Salt marsh sediment microbial communities from the Plum Island Ecosystem LTER, Massachusetts, United States - Salt Marsh Sediment SW1601-170 ...
CCTGATAAGATATTCTCGAGCCTCAGCGGGGGAGCTTATTTCGGGCTCGCTAACAACCTCCATCAAGGGCACCCCGGAACGATTGACGTCTATCAGACTGTAATCCCCCCTGTGCCACAATTTAGCGGTATCTTCTTCGAGATGTACCCTGGTAATATTGATTCTTTTCCTTGCACCGTTGCTATCGATGGTTAGCCAACCTCCTCTTCCAATGGGAGCATCATACTGGGAAATCTGGTAACCTTTCATCAGGTCGGGGTAAAAGTAGTTTTTACGGTCGAATTTGGTATATTCTGGTGTTGTGCAATTTAAAGCCAGGGCAGTCATCACTGTATATTCTATTGCTTTTTCATTGATGACAGGGAGGACGCCGGGCATGCCCAGGCAGACGGGGCAGACATGGGTATTGGGAGGAGTGCTGGCATAATCGGTGCTGCAGCTGCAGAACATCTTACTCTTTGTTAATAACTGAGTATGAACCTCCAGGCCGATAACGATTTCATAGGTCATAGCTTTCGTTCAGTATAGCAGTGTTATCGGGCAGGGGCAAGGAGCAGCCAGCTTGACCCACAATTTGGGTGTTGCTAGAATTGAATTTGGGGATATAGCTCAGTTGGGAGAGCGCTGCGTTCGCATCGCAGAGGTCGGGGGTTCGAATCCCCCTATCTCCACCAAAGGTAACCATAGGCAGAACTCCCATCGACTCTCTCATCTTTCCGTCTGGTGGCATTGGCAGAATGTAATTTACCTTGGCGTTTTCTCCATCTATCTCGATTCTCTTGATAAATGAGCGAAGGAAAGCCTTGCTTTCAACAACGTTGGCCTCTCCAAGGAGGCATTCAAGGTCTCGGGCATAAGCCTTTACGGTTTCGGTATCTACGTGTTTCACTACGCGCGTGACTTTTTCGGCTTCCAGCAGAAGTCTAGCCTTGCTTAATTCATTTTGTCGGGACCTTATCTCTTTAATCCGGGGTGCTAAGTCATCGAGGCTAAGCTTGTTTGTTTCAAGAGCATCGTACAGCTTTGATAACCTGATTTCCACGTCGTTGAGCTCAGCATCAATTGTATTCAGCCTCTCCCTCAGGATATCGTGGCTGGAGTCAAGTTCCATATTAACCAGCCCAACTAACTCCTCCAACCACTGTTGGTTGAGTACCCTGTGCTTGATTTGCTCGATGACCAGTTGTTCGAGCTTATCTTTCGGCAGCGCTCTGGCATTACAGGCGTCCTTGCCTTGTTTGAAGCTCCCGTTGCACATGTAGTAATAATACTGGTGAGACTTGGCGCTTCGACCTATCATGGCGTGTCCACAGGAACAGAAAAGGAGACCACTTAGAAGGTAGGGGCTCGGTATGGTGCGGGGGTGAATTGTCCTGGGCCTTTTGGATGCCATTTTCTCCTGTACCTGTGCAAATGTAGCCGGGTCGACAATGGCTAACCAGGCATTCCTCACTTTCACCGGAGGATCGTCGTTGTGGATTGCTGGATGTCCTGGCCTACCACCCCAGACAAGGATGCCGCAGTAGGCCTCATTGTTCAGGATCTTATGCACAGTGGTCCTTCCCCAGCATTGTCCGCTCCGAGTGCGAAAGCCTTCTCTATTCATGACCTTGGCGATTTCCTTACATCCTATATCCTGCAGTGCCATGCTAAACATTCTGCGAACCACCTTTACAGCGACAGAATCGTCGGGGTCAGGCTCTAGCTTATATCTAGTCTTGGCACCATCCTGTACAGCAACCCTATGGAAGCCATAAGGAGGTCGGCTACCGTTGAAGAAGCCACGCCTAGCGTTCTCTCTCATACCCCGCTTGATGTCCTGCCCGAGATTGGCGCTATAGAATTCGTCAATGGACTCGATAACGCCTTCAAGCAACTGACCGGAGGGACTGTCATCCAGCGGTTCGTTAATGGAGACAACTTTGATACCTTTGCTCTTAAGCAGAGCTTTGTATGTGATGGAATCAACCCTGCTCCGTGCAAAGCGATTCAGCTTCCAGACCAGTATGGCTTCAAAAGGCGGAGGCTTGGTCTTAGCCAGAGCAATCATCTCGCGAAAAGCAGGCCTGGAGGCAGTGCGACCACTTTCCGCCTCGTCCACGAATTCCCTGAGGATTTCGTGCCCCTGCTTTGCTGCATATTCTCTTAATGCCCTGAGTTGAGCTGATATTGACAAGTCAACATCCTGACTATCAGACGATACCCTCGCATAAACGACTATTTTCATGACAATCCTCCTTACTTACATGCCTAAACGGCGACAGACCTTGCAAACTCCTGGGACAAGACCGAGTAGCCGGATTTCCTCTATCGCTTGCTTTGCCTTGAGCGTTGATTCCTCCAATTCTTTAGAAGTGTTTACAACCCGAGTAACCTCGGGCAGTAGCTGCATTTTTCGGAAGGCATCCAGCAAGTTTTTTCTACATTCATCTGCTTTGCCGGGAACCTCTGCCAGAGTCGAATGACGGTACTTGACGCATCCGACACTGGTATCGACAACAATCTCATCTTGCCAGGCATCGTTCTTGGAGTCACCAAAGGCGTGGGCGAGAGTCATTCTATAGAATAAATCACCGGTGGTATAAGAATAGAGAAAGGGCGGTGGAACATCGCCGCGAGCTTCCAGCTCATAGCCAGTTCCCTCTTCGAGAAGGTTTACCACCTTGCGTTGAAGTGCAATTCTAACCAACCGGTGAGAAGCATATATCTGCTGTCGCCGACCGAGGATCTTCCACAGCTTATCGTTTCTCAAGTGCTGTCGCAGCATACCTTCAACCATATCGACATGGACATCAGAATCCTTGAGATCCTCGCTAGCCGCGTCTTCCAGTGAATCCTCCATGTCAAGATCGCTTTCGCTTAAGACAGACTCTCCATTTCCATGCCAAGAGAGTACCGCCCAATCATGGGGTGGTACTGTCAAAGTCGAAAAAATCTCTCCGAGTTTATCTAGAAGACTCTCTTGATGCTTGAATATAGCCTGCTTAATGAGGTCAACTCGGGCAGCTCGAGCATCGCGCTCGCGGCGTGCCTCCTCAATTCCCCTCCTAATGGTTCTCAGATCGCACTTGCTCTCGTTTGCTATCGAAGATTCGGATTTACCGCTTTCGTACTTATCTAACCACTTATTCTTGTCGGTTATTGAAAATTTCTTTGGCATTTCTCATTTACCCCCTTGACAAACATTTAAGGGCCATTATCACCTTTACAGATGATATTGTACAGCAGTTTGATGTTCTTGTCAAGTGTCAATTTGGAAACTTAATGCAATATGCCATTTGTTATAATTAGCATAGTGAACATTGATGCATGTGGCCAATAATGACTGAGCCGAAAGAGGGGTTAAAAATTTTGGCGCGTATCATCGCCAGGGCATACCTTGCCGATAACGAAGGCAATAATACAATGACCAGAACTCGAAAAAAGGTTAAGAAAGATGAAAGCTTACGTAGAGCCACACGAAGTAACTCTGATGGAAAAGGCAGCTACCAATCTGAGGGATAGGTTGCTGATTCGCCTATTATTCCACCTCGGCTGCCGGGTCAGCGAAGCGCTGGCTTTGGCGGTTGAAGACATAGACTTCAACCATGGCACGATTATCATTCAACATCTCAAGGCTAGCCTAAAGCTGTCCTGCACCGGGTGCGGACAAAGACTTGGCCGAAGCCATGCGTTCTGCCCGAAGTGCGGAGGCAAGGTTGGCAAGGCTCAGGCTGAGCAACAGGAACATCATCGGCAGAGGGTGCTGCCAGTGGATAGTGACACCCTAGGCATGCTCGGAGAATACGTCCGGCGTGGCGGCCCAGTTCTTCGAGATGGTAAGAAGCTGATTTTCGGCATCAATCGACACAGAGGCTGGCAGATTATCAAAGGATGTGCTGAGAGAGCAAACCTGCCAAAGTTGGTCAACCCTGAAACTGGGAAAATCCATAATGTAGGCCCTCACAAGCTGAGGGACGCTTTTGCCGTACGTGCAGTTAAGATGGATGACTCGGGAGACGGGCTCAGGCTCCTACAGCAACACCTGGGGCATGCCAGCTTTAACACTACGGCTAAGTATAGAAAGGTCTCCGGTGAAGAGCACAAGGAATGGTACCAAAAGTTGTGGGAGAAGGAAATAGCCTGACTATCTTGCCTCAGCTAAAGGAGATAGGCAGTGTCTGAACCACTAAGGCCAGCTAGAGGTGGTTTTCTGCGTCCCTTCGGCTGCGGCTGGTTTATTCGGGAATTTCTCATGGGTCGCGGGCCGAATGGTTCACCAGAGATAGACCCAAGTGTTGGTGCGCCTCAATCTGACATCTGCTACCACTACAAGAAAGCTCTTCTTAAGGCAATTGCTGTAGACAGAGCCACAAGGCAGGAAGAAAGACAAGCCAAGCGTGAAAAACGTCCCATCTCTCCCGACAGGATAGAGAGGCTTACCACAAGATACCTACTCCAAACACCCTACAAGTCCAGTGGTTGCCGCTATCACTCTTTTGTTGTTTACTTCTCAAACCTCCAGAGGCTTGGTTGGGTGGAAGAAAGCGGCAAGGAAGAGCGTTCAGCCTTTCAGGACAATTATCCCCGAGGCTATCCTCGCAAGTTCTTCCGCCTCACTGAGGCTGGCAGAGTTGCTCCTGAATCTGCTTGGGCAAACCCCTTTGCTGCCCTCTATGGGTAGTGGCATATGCTAGTGACCCAGCAGCGGTAGCGGTTTGCGTTCCTTCGTGAAATCACCAAAAAATGACCGCTTTGAAATCCTTCACGAAAATATAGGTTCATTCTTTTAATGAACAAAATGTCCTTTTGTGTGATGATGGATACTGGATAATCGCACTTTAACAACTGAATATTAGATAAGCCTAGCCTGAACGCTTGCTCACCTTGGGCAAATAGAAGCAAGGGGGGCAAGTGAATGAATGGACAATATGAAGGGCGGGGCGTTTGGTGTGGACAGACCGCAATTTGCCAGCCCACAACGACAAAGCCTCGCCAGCTAAAGTCTAACGAAAGCGGAACACGAAGGCAAGCCGACAATGGTAACAACGGCTATGCCCACCTTCCAGAGCCATATTTGTCTTACTACAAAGTGGCAATGCGGTTTGCTCACAAGGCGTTCATAAACGACAGGCAAGACCTTCTACACGACATCATTGAAGGGCTTGCCAGAGTAGCAAAGCGCAAAGACCTTAGTGAACCTGCAATGTATCGGATTGCCGAGCATATCAAAGACCATTACTGGAGTAAGCATTATTCCTATACTAATGGGCTGGACTGTAAGCATTGTAGCAAGGCACAGCGGGCAAAGTGTAGGTATAACTGGGGGCATAGCGACTGGGCTTACTGCGATTGCCATAGAGCAATTCAGCTTGAAGGTATCAATCAACCTATCATGGACAGTGAGGGCAATATCACTGAGCTGGCTGAGCTGATAGCCGATGATAAGGCACTGGACTTGGAAGCGTGGCAAGACGCCAAGACTTTTCTAATTGGAGCGCCAATACGGCTGAAGGCAATAGCCAGAAAACGACTGAAGGGAGAGACGCTGACAGAGGCAGAGCGTAGCTATTTGTCTTATCTGCGAAAAAAAGAGCAAAAGGCACTGGTCTAATTCTCACATTTTGGCAATTTCGGAGCTTATATATAGTGGAAGCACAGCATAGGCTAGCGGTTGCAGCTATGCGAGGGCTTACTACTGGCTACCGATGGACTTGCCCGTCATCGGAGAATAGCTGAAAGGGGGTGTTCTAATAGAACAACTGAATATCGTGGGCAAGCGTTCAGGCGATGGCTTTGTAGCTCATAAGGCGACACTGGTAAACGCCCTGTCCAGAGTGATGGCTGAAAGGCTATTATTGCTGGACTTCACGATTGGGCGCAAAGGCTTCGCAAACTACATTAAGGCTTTGAGCGGAAGCAATATCGTTAAGATAGTGCCAAGCTCAAACGGTAGTGCTAGCGGATTGCAGGCTACTGATAAGAGGCTGAAGGTGGTATGCGGAGCTAATACCAGCTACCTTGATGACACGGCTTGGGTTGGCGATAAAACGCCAATGTCCTTCGCAGAGTTTAAAGTAAGTCCTCGTAACACTGTCAAGCCTAACATCGGAAGCGCTGAATTAGCTGAAGCTCTCAATAGAGTGCTTCCCTTCACTGCTACAGACGACGCCAGACCAGTTCTCCAATGCGTCAAGTTTATGGCTGGTGAGGGTAAATTGAAGCTGATTAGCGCCGATGGTTTTAGACTGGCAGAGGTTGTGCTCGACTTTGACGAGGACATCGAGGGGCAAGTCCTGATACATCGTGATGAGTTGAAGGGCATCGGTGGCGCACTTCGCAAGGCAAAGAGGGTTCGGCTAGGCTTTGAGGCAAGCGGTGATACTCTGGATGGTATGAGCCTTGTCATTGACACTGAGGCAATACGCTATCGGTGGCGTGGCGCTGAAGGACAGTTCCCCGACTATGAGAAGATTATACCGACGGAGTTTAGCAGCTATGTGCACCTTGATAGCTTCGAGGTTATCAAGGCGATAGGCGCACTCAAAGCCATATCGGAGAATCCCAAAGACTATCCGATTGACCTTGCTATTGGCGAAGGCAAGATGGTTATGACCAGTCCCGATGAAAAGGGAGAGGCTATAATCACAGCCGACACTGAGGGCGAGGGATATATCAGGGTAGATGGGAAATACCTCGCCGATGTGCTGAGGGCTTGCGGTGGCATAGTGGACTTGAGCTTAACTAATGCTTATTCTCCAATGCTATTCACTATCGAAGGCTATCAGGTGGTAGTCATGCCGATGGTGAGTGACAAGGCGAAGGAGCAACAGGAGAAGGACAGGCAAGCCACAGCCACAGCCACAGTTGAGCCAGCAGCCGAAGTAGAGGGTGAACCAGCAGCCGAAGTAGAAGCTGAGCCAACGGAAGCCGAACCGAAGCCGAAGCGCAAGCGAAAGCGTGAGAAAGTAGCAGTCGCATAAGAGGCACAGCCATAGCAAACTGAACGTTTGAACACAAAAACAACCACGCACAGAGAGGCGGCGGTAGCCGCCTTTTTGTGCTTTTTTTGTAAGGGGTATTCCTGCCCTGTGTGGCGTGGAATACCCCTTTTTTGTGTGTGGCGAGGGCAAGAAAGGGGGAAAAGTGATTTGCGACTTCTGTGGCAAAAGCGTCGCTGGTCTGATAGCCCTGCGTGTTTATACACGGCAAGGTATTCGGGTCTGTGAGGAGTGCTACAACACGATAGACAGCCATCGCCACAAGCCTTATTCAAAGGTAATGGACAAATTAGCCTTAGTTGAAGCTGGCTATCGAGTTAATCGTAAGCTGGCAAGAAGTCAAATGTAGTCTGGCTTCAGTTGGAACAAGGTGTAAACGACTAGGGTCGAGGTTTAGCCTCGACCCTATTTTTTTGCCTCTGAAGTCACATTCTACGCTTTTGTTACCTAAGTTGGGCTAAATAGACCGTTGGAATAGTTTTGAACTAGCAAAATAGACCAAATCTACTTGGTGCACTTTTTCAATAGCCAAGCGCAACATATCCAACGTAGCTAGTTTAAGGTTTGCTAGTTCTTCGTCTAACTAGGAAACCAATAGACCCACCAATCAATGCGACCGCAGCAAATAATGCCACCTATCAGCCGCCAGTCGGCCCCGTGCTGTATCATAATCGTAATTGACAGGGGTTTCGTGGCGCTTGCCACATTATCGCTCACCTGGACAGTGAAGTTGAATATGCCGCGGCTTGCTGGTGTCCCAGAGATAACACCCGTTGATGAATTGAGGGATAATGTTTCAAGACTCAAACCTTATCTCCCATATACACCTTTGCAGGGGAGGGAGAATTATAAGGATTCCTGTGGTCAACCATGGATTGTATCCGATCATTTCCGTTACATCGCGGCGGGTAGCAACAGTGCGATTTGTGGGAAGACGGTAATGAGAACTACACAAATAATTATCGCCACGCAGAACGGCCACACACCTCGGAATATGGTACCGACCGGAACACCACTGAAGGCACTGAGGAGATAGACACTCATACCTACAGGTGGAGTAATCTCCCCCAGCATTATAAGCATCACAACTTGCACTCCAAACCATATCGGGTCAAACCCCAAGGCGGTAATCACCGGGAAGAGAATAGGAATAGTGAGAAGAACAGAGGCAATAACGTCTGTGAACATACCAAGAATGACGTAGAGAAGTACAATAGCTAGAAAAATTACCACTGGCGGCACCGTAAGCTGGCCAATAACTGCAACCAGTAAAAAAGGAACTTTGCTTATGGCCATAAACCTCATGAAAATAGAGACCCCCATCATGAGGATCAAGACCATAGCGGTCATCAGGCCTGTGTCCACAAGAGAGTCACGAAAGTCCTTGACGTTAAGCCGCCGCATGACGATAGAAATAAAGATAGCCCCACCAGCCCCAACTGCCCCCCCTTCGGTGGGGGTAAAAACACCTCTGTAGATACCACCCAGGACTATCAAAAACAGAACCACTGTCGCCGCCACCCCCTTCAGCGATACTATCTTCTCCTTGAAGCTCGACTTCATTCCGGCTGGCCCTGCCTGCGGGCGAAACTTGGTAACAACATATATGGCACCCATGAGCAGGGCACTGAGAAGTATCCCCGGCAGTATGCCAGCTATAAACAGTTTGCCGATAGATACTTCAGTTACAATACCGTACAGGATGAAGGCCACACTGGGGGGAATGAGGTAGGCCAGGGTACTGCCACAAGCAATACAACCGGTAGCCAGCGGCTCGTCATATCCATACTTCCTCATTTCTGGGAGGGCTATTTTGCTCATGGTAATTAATGCCGCCGTATTAGCGCCAGTGATAGCACCAAGAAGGGCACAAGCTCCAGTGGTAGCCATAGCCAATCCCCCTCGCGCCTGCCCGACCCACTTATTCAGGGCATTATACAGATCGGTGCCGATGCCCGTTACGGCAATAATATTACCCATGAGTACAAACATGGGTAGTACCGTCAAAGAGTACCTAAAGATGAATACGAACGGCGCTGAACCTGCTGTCTGAAAGGCTACGCCAAAACCCGCGATGTAGGCTATGCCGAAAAAGCCAACAATAGCCATGACCAGACCAACCCACATCCGAGCAAATATAAGAACCAGCAGAAGAGCTATGCCAATGAAGCCAACGATTTCCGGGCTCATCTTTTGATAGCCTCAGCTACTTTCTGAATCAGAAGGGACACCAAGACCAGACACAACACGGCCCAACCGAGAGCGAATATCCAACGAAATGGATGTATCGGTACTTGTAGTGTAGCGGAAATTACGTGCTTATGTTCTAGCACGTAAAGAGCCGAGACAACGCTTCGCCAGGTAATAATAACGGAAACACATAAGCTAGCAATAAGGGTAAGGATGTCAACAATTGCCTGAAGCCTGGGCGAGAAACGATTCAACACTAGGTCTACCTTTATGTGTCTCCCTTCTACGGCACACCATGCCACTCCAAAAACCATGCACACCAACATCAGCGAGGCAATTTCTGCAGTACCTTTTATAGGTCGATTAAGAAAATAACGCCCGAAGACATCGCTGATGATGAGTATCATCATGGGCAGCACCAGAGCGGTACCCACGAAAGACATCGTTTTGCTTATGGAGCTAAGTATTTTCACCTTCACCGCCGCCGGCCTTCCTTATATTCTTCAGCAGAATCTCGTATAAAACCCTCTACGTCGCTGAAGGGAGGGGGTTAGAATGAGGGTTAAATTCCCCTTTCCTGCCCCCCTCCCGTCATTCAAACCTCTTCCGCTCAGGATTGTAACGGTTTCTGCATTCTGCAGTTAGCTATACTCTCCTATCAGCCGCTGTATCTCGTCATATAGTGCTTGCCCCGGTAGCCCTTTGGCTTCAACTTCTGCTATCGCAGTCCCGTGTAGTTCCTCGGCAGCATCTATCATCAACGCTGTCTCTTCAGGAGGAAAGTCATAATACTCGTGCCCCAGTACATTCGTGGTAAAGTCCAATCCGCCAGCTTGAGCCCCTAGTTCAGCGCCTATTCGCTGTTCGTAATAAAAGTCAGCCAGGTCAGTAAATATCACCTGTATCTCAGCGGGGAGACTATTCCAGCTATCAGGGTTCATGATGACTGGAGCGTAGCCCGCCATTGCGATACCACCAATGTCAGTGTGATATGGCGTCAATTCCACAACGCCAGAGCCAAACATCCATCCAAAACCACCGTTGTGTCCTTCAACCATCCCTGTTGACAGAGACGTATATGTATCCTCAAAGGGGACAAATTGCGAAACTGCACCCAAAGAGTCAAAATATGTGGCCATGACTCCATCAGCGATGATCTTCATACCCTCCAGGTCCGCAACAGTCTCTATCAGTTTCGAGGTGTGATGTATGTAGCTGGTAGTTTCTGACGCCATACAGGGGTAGAGCATCTTCGCCCCCTGAAGCTCTGCATTAAGCTCCGGTATCACGCCAGAGTCGAAGATTTCCTCGACGACAGTAGTTGCCACTTGGGAACTAGGAAAACCTAGGAAAGGCAAGTACAACATTTCCTGTAGAGGCGCTTCACCCGGAGCTGCGGTGGGCCAGTAATCAGCGATATCAGCCACGCCAGCCAGCACCGCCGGGAGGACTTCCGTGGCTTCAATTAAAGTCGAGGCGTAGTAGATGGTGAAGTGAACCCTGCCCTCGGTTTCCTCCTCAACCTTCTCTGCCCAGGCGGTGAGAGCCGCACCCGGAGCCGCCTCCACTGGGGTTGTGGTGGCTATCGTAAGTTCAATCACCTCAGGTTCCTCTTCCTCTTCTTCTTCCTGCTGGGCTGGTTCAGTACAGCCGATGATACCAACGCTGAGAGCTAGTGTAATCGCTAACAAGATCATGAATATTTTCCTTGTCACTTTTTTACCTCCTTACTATAATTTGAACTCATATTTTGCCGTCCTCTTCAATCCTTATCACATGATATCACCTCCTTCAAAATATGAGACTCTTTAATTTCCATTTTCCGTTTAATTTTGGGCATTTTAGTAGTCGCCTGATTCATCAAGCCTCCCAAACAACTCGGGCAAAACGGAGACCGAAAAGCCGCAGCAAAACCTCCATCTATTAGTATATATAACATATTAATGTATTAATGTTAAGAACCTATTAAGGTTCCGTACCTGATAAACCAGAAACTCGTGGAATGATTCACCTCTTACGACCGGGATTTCTGTTTCTTTCTCCTCCATTTCTCTCCACCAACTTCTGTATTGCTACCCTCTAGGGTTGCGCAGCGCGAGGCTAAAGCCTCGCAGTACATTTTTGAAAACCCTCATCCAATACCTACTCCACTACCTAAAATAAGCAAATAAACCTATAACCTGCGTTCAGAAGTTGGTTATTTCGGAAGAGTTTGGTTTTTACCCGTACTCTGCGACGCATCACGAACCCCAAAGAAGCTGGCTATTTTGGGAGAGTTTATCTTGTTTCCTCTAAATAATATATCACCGGCCCACACACATGTCAAACCTATATCAGTCCTACGCCTATGACTATGGAAACCGATTTGCGGGGGACCATTATTTCTGAGGAAGTGAGGCTCACCGCGATTTCTTCTGCCGGTACCAGTTTAAGCAATTGCCACTGCCTGCTAATCGGCAGATCAGGCATACCGGCGTTGATTGGGTCGCTCACCTCGTAGCCACGGGATGATGCTTCCTCCGCTATAAGCTTGTAGACCTCCTCGGTTAGCGAGTCCACAGCCGCGCTGCCAATGCCATCCAGAAGCACACCTCGCAGCGGCTCGCCCTGGCTGGTGCAGTCTGTTACTTGTCTTTCCAGCCTGGGACCGATAGTGCACAGAGTAATGGCCAGCTCTCTAGCGCGGTGTAGCACCGAAGACAATAGTGAGTTATGAACTCCCGGCTTGCCCTCGAGGGACAGCTGTTGCCCCCTTAGCTCACTTATAGTATAGGTTTGGTGAGCGATAGCCGGTTCTAAAAGGTGAGACTTCTTGACATCAGCCAGTAGTTTCCGGATTAAGGTTCTTATCTCCGGCCTGATTTGGTAATATCCCGGCACACCTGCCGGCGCAGCACTTCTTGACTCTTCAAGCTCAGAGAGCCGTCACGGATTACGGGCATAGCCCAGCTGCTCCTCTGGTATTATGTTACCGCCCAGCCCGTTTTATATCTATTCATATACGCCGTATTCTTTGGCGGTATCAACCATCGCCTTGATGTTTTCCGCCTTTGCCTGGTCAAAGAAAGCGCCATTGCTCACGATGTAACCGCCATCCTTGCCGGCAATGTCAATGCATTTCTTGACATACTCCTTCACTTCCTGCGGTGTGCCTAAAGCCAATAAGGCGGCGGGGACATTGCCGAATAAGCAAGCGACCTTACCCAGCGTCTTCTTAGCCTTAGCCATATCACTCTGGTCTATCATCCATAGAGTCTTGCCCTTGGGTAAGTCCCGCATAACCTCCAGACGCGTGTTCCAGTACCCCTCTGCCGCTAGCATCGGTACGACCCCCTCATCAATTAGCCCTATCATGACTTTTCTCAGAGTGGGCCAGTAGAATTTCTTGAACTGCCCATCGGACAGGAAACCATCGGCACCTTTATGTAGGGGTATGGATATTAGCGGATGTCCATTCGTGCGTGCCGCGCTGACGCCCATCTTAATCATGATTGGGGTTAGTCTATCCATGGCTTCTAAGAGTTTGTCCGGTTGGCGGTACATATCCAGTATTATCCCTCTGGTGCCCCTGAGGGTATCGCCAATTGTATCGAAAGGTGCCTTAGTAAATCCGCCGGCCGCGGCAGGAAATCCTAATCCTATTGCTTCATTACTGAAGGCACTGACAGCGCCTACCCATTTCAGGGCTTCGGCGCCAGCCTCAAAAAGAGCCTTATAGGTGGCTTGAACAGGGGGGAGACCGAAGGGTTTAAAATTAAGGGCGACTCCAAATATTTCGAGTATTCCTGTGAGAGCAGGGAGCATCTCAAGACCCTTTAAGGCACCAAATACGCGTGGCAGGTAGGTATTGCTGAAGAAATTAGACGGGTCCTCAATCAAGGCATCGTATTCATCCGCCTTCATGTATTCGCCTTCGTTGTACTGGTACGACTGCTCGGGGGCAACTCCATGGCCAGGCCAGGAATATAACTTATAGTCGAGAATTTCAAAGAGCCTTCCCGGACCAGGCCCTACGCTGCCTATATTGACGTCTGGTTCAAAGTCCAGCAAGAATTTCTTAAATGCCATGTTGAGTTTGTCATAGTCATACATGACGTCTCGAGGAGTTACTCCAGCATGGTAAACGGGGAAGAAGCTAGGTAGTACAAAGATTGGCACGCGATCCGGCAGTTTTTTCATTTGAATGGCGTCTTTTATTATGGTTATTCTCTCCTTGTAGGCTTTCTCAGCTTGGGGGCTTGGGAATTTAATGTCATTCCCTTGAAGGTCTTTCGGCGACATCCACTTCTGAAACAGCACCTCCTGCTTTTCATCCGATGTCATCTCTTTCCATTTCTTTTCCATTTTGTTGCCTCCTGCATATCATCCGCGAGGGATTACCATTTTTCCCAGGCCCATTTCTTAGCCAGGGATACCCCGGTCATAGCATCTTTGCCGTAGGCATCAGCGCCAGTATACTTTCTTACCTCTTCAGTAATCTGACCGCCGCCAATCATAACCTTTACCTCATCTCGTAAGCCAGCGGCTTGTATGGCGTCTACTATTTGTTTCATGGAGTCAAAAGCCAGCGTCAGAAATCCGCTTAAGCCAGCAATGGCGCCGCCTGTTTCCTTTATCTTCTCCACAAACTGCTGGGGGGGCATGTCGATGCCGAGGTCGTGTACCTCAAAGCCATTGACATCGAGCATAAAGACGACGATGTCCTCGCCGATGTCATATATATCCCCGGCCACAGTCCCGAAGACAATCTTGCCCAATTTCTTGGTCTCTCCTCCCCTGCTCAGCTTGGTTTTAACCAATTCGGTTACTTGTTTTAGTATCTTACCGGAATACACCAGGTAAGGTATAAATTACTTGCTGCTGGCAAAACGATTGTCCACGATTTCCATGGCTTTCCTGGCATCTTCCAGAATTTTGAGCGGGTCTTCATTGGCTTTCAACCTATCTTCAACAATCTTGCTAACCTCCTATTCCTTCAAATCAGCTAACGTACTAACCAGGTCTTTAGCCATCTTTCTTTGCCTCCTTGACGTGTATTTGACTATGTGTAGTGCACTCGTTCATCTCTCTTGAGGAGATGATAGTTGAATCTTAGCAGCCCCCTTTCTATCCAGTAGTATTTCTCCCTGGTCGCTAAACCTTCTGAACTCTGCCGCTTCACTCACACCCAGAAATTGCCTTGCTTGCTCTACCGTCTGTAATTCTCCGCCGTTCATGATTGGTCGCACGTCCCAATCATAAACGAGTTGCCTTAATCTCTCAGGCTCATCTTGTATTGGAAGAGACCACATGGTATTTGATAAACCAAGCATGATATATAATATTAGCTGCATTATACTGGTTGAGTCGTGGAGTTGGTGGTAGTCAGTAACTACCCATTGAAAATATTTGGTATTGGATATTAAGAAAGAGGCTTTTTGATTAAGAATATGAGATTGCCCCGGATATTCTTTGGCTGGTGGATAACTCTGGTTACCGCCATTGTTTCTGGTTTGGGTGGTGTATTCTATATACAGGGGTTTTCGGCACTTTTCAAACCACTTTCTGACGAACTCAGCTTAAGTCGGGCAGCAGCATCAGCGGCTGCTGGAATCGGCACAATATGCAATGGTTCTGTGTTTCTACTTACTGGCTGGCTCTCTGATAGATATGGGCCGAAGTGGGTAATCATTGCTGGCATCTGTCTTATGAGCACCGGCCTGGTGCTAATGAACTTCATCACCTCGCTTTGGAATTACTACATAGTGTGGGGCGTGATAATAGCGGTGGGGCATACCTTAGGCTTTACCGTATCCAACGACAAGATATTGACCGACTGGTTCGTAAGCAAAAGAGGGCTGGCCCTTGGCCTGAGATTTGCTCTCATAGGCATTATAGGGGTAATAGCGCTGCCACTTATCAGCTGGCTAATAGCAACACAAGGCTGGCAGATGACCTGCCTGATATGGGCGGGGGTGATATTTGCCGGCATACCTTTTTTGCTGTACTTCGTGAAACAGAGGCGCCCGGAATACTACGGATTACTCCCTGATGGAGCCAAAGCGGAGTCAGGCTCAGAAGCAGACATAGATGTCATGGTAGCTAGAGGGGTGGAGTATGCCGCCAGTTTACAGGAGACGGAGTTTACCCTTAGACAGGCAATGAGAACGTCGTCTTACTGGGTGCTAACTGTGGTCCTGATAATTGGGTCGGTAGTTTTTCAATCCTTTAACGCCCATTGTATCCCTTTTCTCACTGATATGGGTATTGACCCGATTGTAGCTGGCAGCATGATGGCGATGATGGGATTCTTCACTATTCCATCGCGGTTCCTGGCTGGATTTATTGCTGACCGCATCAGCAGAGAGCGCCTAAAGTTCTTACTGGCAGGGGCACTTTTGCTCATGGCTCTAGGCATTGGGACGTTTCTCTTGAGCCAGACCGTAGCCTCGGTGTACATCTTACTCATACTGTTTGGCTTAGGCAGCGGACCAATCATAATTTTGGACATTGTAATAAGAGGGCGTTACTTTGGGCGGAAAGCCTACGGTTCAATCCAGGGCAGCGCAATGATATTCACAGCACCAATATCACTCTTGGTCCTTGTCTATGTTGGTTGGTCATACGATGTTACCGGCAACTACATGACCGCCTTCACTCTATTAGCGGCAATGGCTGCTTTTGCCGCTTTCCTTATATGCCTGGTCCGGCCTCCCAAACCGCCAGCCCATATCAGTGATATCCGTCGTCTTGTGTGACAAAGGTGTTGGTTGCTCCGGCTAATGGGGGCTATTGGATAGGTTTTTCCCTGATCACCGCTACCGTGAGAGTAAAGAGGGCTGGGCGGAAATGCTGCGGGACCTGCGTAATCGTGGTCTGGAGACACCACTTACCGCTACCGGTGATGGTGCCCTTGGTCTGTGGGCCGCTTTAAACGAGGTCTACCCGACCACTGAGCATCAACGATGCTGGAACCATCGTATCACCAATGTCCAGGCTAAACTGCCGAAACGTTATCAGGCAGAAGCACGCCGGCGATTGAGGGAGATGTACGAGGCCCCGACGCAGAAAGAGTGTGAGAATCTACGTGATCGATATGTCGCCGGACTTCTGGCTGTTGGCCAGAGGGCGGCTGCCGAGACAGTGCTCTGGGACTGGGGTGACTTCGTAACCTTCTATCACTACCCCAAAGAGCACTGGATACATCTGGGGACTACCAACCCGTTGGAATCTATCTTCAGCGGCGTGAGGCTCGGGATAGATGCCACCAGACGGATGAGGCGACGGGATAATGCCCTCTACCTGGTGTTCAAGATTGTGGAGCGGCTGAGCCGGAACTGGAGAGCTCTCAACGGTGGCGCTAATTTGATGACGCTGGTACTGGAGGGACGCGAGTTTAAAGATGGCATTCTATAGCGAGAAGAGATGCCTGAACTGGTAGGAGCAAGGAATTAACGGGAAAAGATGCTGGAAGGAATTTCCACAACATTTGACAAGAACTCCAAATGTGATGCCCTGGATTGCATTCAGTCCCTTATTGCTGCTCAGAGGCCGTTCACCTGTATGGAAGCCGCTAGGTGTCAACCCGAAGGTAAAGCGCCAGCTCATGATGCCTTTACCCATCTGCTGCGAAGACAGCAGCCAGACACGGAGGGGTTGTGGCAAGAGGCAATGCGGGCTTATCCAGGTTATCCTGCCGATAATCTTGCCCCCACTACGTGAGTCCTGATAATATGAAGAAAACCCGTCTTAAGAACCACAAAGAAGGAGGGTAATCATGGCTGAAGCACAAAGAAAATTGAGAACAAAAAAGGAAAAGTTCGGTGATGTGGAAATCGAGACCATCTACCGAGAAATAAGAAGACCGTCTGTGGAAACAACGGAACAATTCAGTTTTTGCCCTCCGTTTAACCCGCGTACCTATATTACTGAACCTGGTATTCTCTGCGAGCAAGATGTCTCCGTGACCATGCGCGATGGCACCATTATCTACACTGATATTTACCGTCCCGTCGGCGAGACAAATATTCCCGCTATAATCTCATGGAGTCCGTTTGGCAAGCGTCCGGGCGATATGCCGACAGAATGGCAGACTATGGGCGTTCCACCGGGAACGGTCTCCCGTATGGCTAAGTTTGAATCTGCCGATCCAGGCTACTGGTGCCACCAGGGATATGCGGTCGCCAACGTTGACCCACGCGGTGTGGGCCATTCCCAGGGCGATGCAAATTTGTTCGGCACGCAGGACGCACGTGACGGCTACGACTTCATCGAATGGCTGGCAACCCAGCATTGGTCCAACGGCAAAATCGGCATGTTCGGCAACTCAGGTGTGGCTATGACCCAGTGGCGGATCGCCGCCGAGCAACCACCTCACCTTACCTGCATCGCTCCATGGGAAGGTACGGGAGATCTGTACCGCGAATCAATTTTTGATGGAGGTATTCTAGGATATTTCTGCGACATGATGCTGGAAAGCATAGCGGGCGAAGGCTATGCCGACGACACCATTGCTATGGCGAAGAAGTATCCTCTCATGAATGCATATTGGGAAGACAAGATTCCAAAGTGGAAGAATATCAATATGCCGATCTATACCACAGTATGCTGGAACCATTTCCATCTGCACGGATCCTTGGAGGGATTCAGGAGGAGCCGCTCCACCAAGAAGTGGCTTCGGGCACACCGGGAGTTTGAGTGGCCCGATACTTATGGCAACGCCGGCCTCGAAGATCTGAAACTGTTCTTTGACCGCTACCTTAAGGATATTCGCAATGGGTGGGAACTTACCCCAAGGGTCAGGCTTGAGGTCATGGATGCTTACGAGTGCGACTATCAGATCAATCGTCCGGAAAAGGAGTTTCCTCTTGTTAGAACTCAGTATAAGAGACTTTATGTCGATGCCGCCAAAGGCGCACTCTCCTTTGAGCCCGTTGCTAGAGAATCAAAGGTCAGCTATGAGGCCGAGACGGGATCTACGACCTTTGATATTAAGTTCTCGGAACAGACGGAGATTACCGGTTACATGAAGCTCCATCTGTGGGTTGAGGCCGACGGTCATGATGATATGGACCTGTTTATTAACATCCGGAAGCTGGATGAGAATGGGAACTGGCTACCAGTGACTGTTCTGGACAACCCCCATCCAGGCGCATGGGGGAAGCTAAGGGTATCCCGTCGCGAGCTTGATGAGAAGCTGTCTACAGATTTTCAGCCTATCCTGTCCCATCGAAAGGAAGAAAAGCTGAAGCCCGGCGAGATTGTTCCCGTGGATATTGAGATATGGCCGCAAAGCAAGATCTGGCACAAGGGTCAGCAGCTGCGTGTGATCGTATCTGGGTATTACATAAGCGAGGACTGGTTCTTGCCCCTCTCATATGAGGTTAATAACAAGGGCAACCACATCATCCACACAGGGGGTAAGTATGACTCGTACCTCCAGATACCGGTAGTCCCACCGAAATATCAGGCTGGCGACTACATTTATCGCTAAGCGCCGCCAGAGCAATCAAAGCTACGGTGGTTAAACAAACTGCCTGACCACTGTACCGATATTATCATTCACTGTATCGTATGTTTTGGGCATTGTATTGCTACTCTGTGCTCCCACGGGTCTCTGCACTCCAACGTTATAGGTGGCGTCTATTGCCTTATAGTTCCTCATGTTGGATGGTATTCTTTTCATTCCAAGGCAGTTATCCTCTTGACTTTATGTATTCAACGGCGTTCTCCCCGGCAATGCGCCCGCTATTCAGGGCAAAGCCCATGGTGTTGCCTGGTAGAACAAACACGTAACTGTCACCATATATTGAACACGCATCAGTCCCTGCAGCATAGAGGCCGGGAATTATCTCGTGGTTCTTGGTTATAACCTCCGTTCTATGGTTAATTTTTATGCCACCCAGACTGCCATAGGCACTGGGAAAAGCCCTACCAGCGTAGAAGTTGGGTTGTTTTACCGTTCTGAGATATAGTGGCCTCTTGTGGAAAATCTCATCGCGGCCTGTCTCACAGGCCTTGTTGTATTCCTCTACGGTTTTCTTAAGATTAGCCGCGTTAATCCCGGTTTTGTTGGCCAATTCATCAAGGGAATTGGCCGCAAATATACTGTTGTTACCTAGCTCAATAACTTTCTTGACCTCAGCATTAAAATCGTCAATTTTTACTGAAGGTAGAATAGCCGACAGCCAATCCCACCCGTTTTCTACATAATGTTTCGCGGTCGCGCCATCGAAAATAATGAAGGCACAGCGATTCTTCTGTCTGGCAACGGCATTGGCCAAAAATGTTGTATTCCCCATTTCTGCTTCGTTCATGAAACGCTCTCCCAACAAATTGACCATTAGGTTGGGCTGGCCAAATGCCGGTGTTACTGGTGAGAACATAGCTGCTAACATCGCGGCAGAATCTGTAATTCCTTCCGCCATTGCCGTTGTTGGCATACCTGGCGTGCAAACCAATTCCATGTTCATCCCTTCCGCACCCGCTCCTACCTCCCATGCCATCCGGATACCCTCACCAGTCATACCGGGGACTCTTACGGAGAACAAATCTTTGCCCCACTCGTATGGAGTATACTTCTTAATCCACTCTGGATTGTCGCCAAAGCCACCGGTAGCAATTATCACTGCCTTGGCCTTAACCTGGATAGTCTCACCGGATTCGTCTTCGGCTATCAGACCGGTAATCTTGCCATTCTCCTTGGTGAGATTTTTCACCTGCGTTTTTAGATAGAATTTGACGCCCAACTCATTAGCGGTATCGGTGAGGCATTTCATCATGGCACTTGCGGACATAGGTGTGCCCGCACGACCGCCCGGTGGTAACACTTGATGATGAGTGGCATAAGACCCTCGGACATAAGATTCGACACCACCCCAGACAACCCCCATCTTTTCCAACCACTCAATGGTATCGGCTGATTTATTGATATAGTTCGACACTAACCGGGCGTCAACACGCCAGTGGGTGTAGTCCATAAAGATTTTGAAGGCTTCCTCCCTGGTAAGGGTGATATTTTTCTGGCGTTGCAATCTGCTTTCTACGGCGAAGGGACCCATTCCCATATTGCCAGTGCCGCCGGTGGTGGCCGCTTTTTCAATTATAGTTACCTTGGCACCTCTCTCCGCTACCGCTACCGCCGCCGTCAGCCCAGCAGTACCTGACCCGAAAACCGCTATATCAGTTTCTACTTGTTTCATTTTTTCTACTTCTGTTAGTTATTTGCAAAAAGAATCATATCATTAGCGGACAAATTTTCCTACCCATCCCGCAGTGAAACTAATCTTTCGAGAAAGCCGGTAAAAGGCCTCCGTCATAACATTCCGCATCCCGATTTATCGGGATGCCTTATGAACTTTGCCGAGATGACCCTTTTAATGCTCTTCCAGACGTACTTCTATCTCAGTCCTTCCGCACCTTCTAAACCCGAACCTCATTTCCTATACAGAACTTTGGTGTGGAAAACCATAAACGATTCTTGGTTTCAGTGTTCCGCACTGACTGTTCATGTCAGAACTCCTTTAAGTTCTCTATCCATAGGCATCACCGCCTTCTATGGTTTTCCCTGCCGGTAAGCAACACTCAGCCTCTAATCTGTATCCTTTACGTAGTCCTTCTCTTCGGCTTTTTGACTTCACGATATCCTTTGTATTTCTCTATTCTCCTTGGTATCTGGTCCAGATCCGTCTTCTGCCTCATTATCTTAAAATTCTCCTGGAGTTCTACATAATGTTCCCTTTTGCCGGCGATAGTTAATCGGGACCTCTTCTGCTCCTCCTCAGAGAAGGTCACGGTTATCTCATCACCATCCACTTTAATCTCTCCGCTGATACCGCATATGGGACACTCTATGGGATTCTTCTTCCCCACCGTTAACACGTTGGAATGGCAGACCGGGCAGGTACCAATCTCATCGCCCATCCACTTCACCTCTTCGATCGGCTTTTTCATCGCCTCGGCAACATTACGCCCCAATTTTCTGGCTCTGGCGATTGCTTTTTCATTCAATACCACGTGACCATACTGGGATGTCGCCAGCACCTGCATTTGGTCAACGAGGTTTATCTGTGGTGGGAAGGTCATGGTATGCAATAAAGGAAGCCCAAGAGAAAGCCAGTTGGGAGTGGAAGCACCACCAACGGATATGAAGGCCCCGACTCTGTTCTTAAACAGTCTCTCATCAATGTACTGAGGCTGACCAGTTAGACTGATATCTCCCCCCTTCTTAATCTCTATTGCAAAAGCCTTATCCGTTTTGGGACCCATCATCCTATCCTCAAACATTTTTATAATGCCGGGTGGGGTCAAAGAATATACCGGCGCACCGAGGATCAGCCCATCGCTATCCATAATGTGGTCATAAAGAAATTGAGCGTCATCTTTTATCACGCAAGAACCCTTTTCCGATAAGAGACAGGTCTTACAGATTCGGCAGGGCTTGATATCAAGATCCAACAAGCGGATAAACTCCACATTCGCATCCAATTCCTCGGCCCCCATTAGCGCCTCCTTAATCAGGGCTTCAGTATTTCCTCCCCGCAGTAGCCCCATATGCGTCTTCCCTAACTTCGACCCACATGATAATCCCAGAATTCTCATGACAGAAACCTCCTTTGTGACTTTGGATAGGTAGCCATTCCATAATTTATCACCTTCGCATCTTGCTGCAGCAAGGTCTAAGTAGTTTAACCTAGCTTCCTCCTTCTGGTCAATCAGTTCTGGCTGTCTCGGTTTATGGATGATATTCCTCGATTACCTCGATCATCGCGCGAAAATTTTCTTGCTTACATCGACCTATATTGCCCATTCCTCCATTGGCCGGGATAAATCCGCCATCCTTACCGCAAACTCCTATTAGTTCACAGCATCTCTTCTGGAGGTCCTGTGGTTGCCTTAGGATGAACCAGAGATTTGAAATGCCGTCGGCGATACTAGTAGTATTACCCAGCTTATCTAGACACACTTCTAGCCAGCGTATATGATTAGCATAATCAGGCCAGAGACAACATCAAATTCATTAGAACATTGAAGGAGGCACCGTGGCTGACGTACAGCGAAAGAAGCAGTTTCGCACTCTGAACAATGAGCGAATCGAAGTTGTAATGCGCAAGGCTATTCCACCACGGGACCCCGCCAGTGGTTGTTCTGAGTTCGCCCCAGGGGTGACCATCGAGAATGGTATTCGTTACGAGCGCGACATTGCGGTGAAAATGTGGGATGGTATTACCATTTATACGGATATTTACTATCCGGATGGCGCTAAGAATATACCGGCCATCGTATCCTGGAGCCCGTTTGGGAAGCGGCAGGGCTATTTGGGAGAGCCTACCATAGGCGTTCCCCCGGGCATGGTATCACCTATGGCCAAGTTTGAGGGTCCTGACCCGGCTTACTGGTGCCACCACGGATATGCAGTAATCAATCCAGACTCACGTGGTGCTTTCAATTCAGAGGGTAACCTGAATATGTTCTGCTCGGCTGAAGGCAGGGATTGTTACGACCTTATTGAATGGGTAGCCTCCCGCGATTGGTGCAATGGCAGAGTTGGCATGTCAGGTAATTCTTGGCTAGCAATTGCACAATGGTTTGCCACTGCCGAAAAGCCACCGCACCTGGTGGCTATTGCTCCCTGGGAAGGATTTGATGACTTCTACCGCGATAGCATTTTTATCGGCGGTATACCGGAGACAGGTTTTGTTAGTAAGGGCATTCAGAGACAGTGTGGGACAGGGTATGTCGACGACATCCCAGCTATGATGCATCGGTACCCACTTATGAATGCTTACTGGGATGATAAACGTGCTCGGGTTGAGAATATTGAAATTCCCGCTTATGTTGTCGCTAGCTATACATCTATCCATACTTTTGGAACCTTCGATGGCTATCGACGCCTACGCTCTGGTAACAAATGGTTACGCGTTCACAATACGATAGAATGGCCTGACTACTATTCTCCCGAGAACCTGGAAGACCTGCGGCGTTTCTTCGACCGCTACCTTAAAGGTATTCGGAATGGCTGGGAATTCACTCCCCGAGTTCGACTCTCTGTACTTGACCCCGGAGGCACCGACCAGATTAACCGTCCCGAGCAAGAGTGGCCCCTCAAACGGACGCAGTTCAAGAAGCTCTTCCTTGATGCGAGTACAGGCACACTATCATCGAAGCCGGTGAAGAAGGAGTCCTCGACCCGCTACAAGTCAGAAGATAAAAAAGAGCAGGCGACATTCACCGTCAGATTTAATAAGGAAACTGAGATTACCGGTTATATTAAGCTACGCTTGTGGGTCGAGGCCGATGGAGCGGACGATATGGACCTGTTCGTGATTGTTCAGAAGCTAGATGAGCAGGGTAACCATCTCCCGATATCAGTACTGGGTTTTCCCCACCCCGGAGCCAAGGGGCAGTTGCGTGTTTCACATCGGGAACTCGATGAGGCATTTTCTACTCCATCCGAACCATACCTCACCCATCACTGCGAACAGCTCCTCAGTCCCGGGGAAATTGTTCCAGTCGACATAGGGATATGGCCAACAAGTATGCTCTGGCATGCCGGCCAGCAACTTCGCGTGGTCATATCAGGTCACACCAGCTCGTGGATGGATAGCAGAACGCCCAAGGGTGGTTCGATATTCCGTTATGAGTTACGCAACCGGGGCGACCATATTATCCATACCGGTGGAAAGTTTGATGCGCACCTGCTCGTTCCATTTATGCCAAGCTAGATTTGCATTCGAAGTGGTAGTTGAATGATTAATCTTGAATTAGATTGGTGAATGTCTATTATGCCGTCTGAGAGTATCGCTTTATTGGTCATACCGGTTCTTTGAGGCGTCTGGCTTTACGTTCATGCAATGCCCGACCTGAGGCATGAAGCCATTTAATAATCCGATGCATTGTGCAGTTTGGTAAACAGTGGTGATTCAGATACAAACCTGGAGGGAGTCGGATCCTCGAGGTCTCCCTTGGGAAGTATAAGCTCCCCTCTAATTTAATAGCCAATAGCGCCGGCATGAATCTCAGCGTGTATAATCTTCTTCTATAGCCAGAGTTCCCTGGCCACGTCTTCTAGCCCCAGTTCTTGTAGCTTTTTTTTGCTCGGCTTGGCTGTCTTAAGGTCCCAATCCATAGCAGCAAGGTACTCGTTATACAGGACGTTCTCGTCAATGGTTACTCCTGCCAGGGGACCTTCCTTTTTCGGCGGCTTACCGACCACCCTATCAGGAACTTCGAACTGTAATGGGTTCAATCCTTCTCGTATATTGAAAACCTGTCGAATGTTAGCAATTCTTTCTCCGGTCCTTACTAGTTCGTCGGTAGTTACATCCCAACCGGTAACCGCGCTCATAAACTCAGCGACAGCATCAACGGTGGGCAGTGTACCATATACGAAATCGCACATCCCGCTACAATTCACGATATGGTGGAAGTTGTTACCTCTCTTGTGTATCTCTGCTCTGTCGATAAAGGACCGCCGGTCATATCTGGGAATCAGTCCTGGTGGATGCCTTTCCTCTGAACCCTGGGTATGACGGGCCGGCGTAGGGTCTAGCCTGTAAGTGGTTGCCAAGTCAGTAGCATACTTAGGGTCATGTGCTGGCATCTCTTGTCCCTGAATATGTATTGCGTATCTGTCAGCATCCTTACCAATTTTTTCCGCGGCTGCCTTCACACCATTGGCTAAAATGGCACCGAAGCCTTCTCTCCTGGCTAGTTTCTCCGTCATGGCAACAATGGCTCTGTGGTTCCCCCAGGTCATTTCGATACCATCGGTGTCTGCCTTTGTAATAAGTCCATTCTCAAAGCATTCTATAGCGAAAGCGATGGTAGCCGCGGTGGAGATGGTATCAAGCCCAGAGCGGTTGCAAATATCGTTTGCCTTGATTATAGATTCAAGGTTGCTGTTAAGACAATTGGTGCCAAACATAGCGAGGGTTTCATATTCCGGTCTATGAGAACCTGCTTCGTATTTATACTTCCCCTTTCCTTCCCTTATAAGTCCTCCACATGCAATAGGGCACTGGTAACAGGCATACCTCTTCGAGAGGCGCTTCATCACAAACTCGGCTCCGATAAGTTCAACATCTGGAAAATCAACAGGCGCTACTCCGCCCCAGTTCTTGACCGGCGTATCACCTTCTTGGGCGTGGACAACAGTGAAGGCCGGCGTACCGAAGTCACGAAATGATGCAATGGGCCCTGTCAGTTCAGCCAGGCATTTCCTTCTAAGTTCTTTAGCTCTTTTTTCATCAGCGAGAGGAACCTTCACGTTGCCTTTCACCGCTACTGCTTTGAGTTTCTTTGAGCCCATGACAGCGCCTAAACCAGAACGAGCGGTCGCCCTCCCCCTATTGTGCATAACCGCCGAGATTAGAGAGAGGTTTTCTCCTGCTGGGCCAATACAGGCTACTTCCACATCTTTACCCAATTCAGATTTGAGTATGTCTTCGGTTTGGTAAGTATCTTTCCCCCATAGATGGGCGGCGTCTCTCAGTTCGGCTTTGCCGTTATTAATAAAGAGGTAAATCGGCTTTTCTGATATACCGGTGAAGAATACCGAGTCGTAGCCGGCGAATTTCATGTGAGGACCGAAATAACCACCCGAATTAGCATCACCCCAACCCCCAGTCAGTGGCGATTTCCCCACCACTGTATACCTTGAACCTCCAAGTACAGGGGTGCCGGTAAAGGGGCCGGTAAGAATGCCAAACGTATTATCCGGTCCCAATGGATCGACACCAGCCTTTTGTCGGCTGAAGAGGATTCTGGCGCCGATGCCATAGCCTCCAATGAACTGGCGGCCAAGCTTCTCATCGAGCGCCTCGTCCTTTAGCTCATTTTTAGAAAGGTCCACAAAAAGAATCGTATCCATATAACCGCGTGCCATGCTTTGCCTCCTTTCTGTGCTACAGACTGTTTATAGTCATCTACAAAAAACGTGCAGAATTTACGCAGTTGATTGCCTGACTCTCTCGTCGCCACGATTATCTTCTAGATGAACGGAGACGTCAAGTCCCAACTAGTTGGGATTGGCAAGGAGATTAGATCAGAACCCTCAGAAATGTGATGACTTGGATTACATTCAGTCCCTTATTGCTGCGTAAAGGGCGTTCACCTGCATGGAAGCTGCTCGGTGTCAACCCGAAGGGAAAGCGCCAGCTCATGATGCCTTCACCCACCGGCTGCAAAGACAGCAGCCAGACAGAGATGGGTTGTAGCAAGAGACAATACTGACCTATCTAGGTTATCCTGCCGATGATCTTGCCGCGATCTACGTAAGTCGTGGAAATATTCATCGTCTAGACCATCAGATCCCCCGAAGTTCAAAATTTGTCTGCCGAAAGTGGAGTATCTCAATACTAAATTTTTGAGGTGGTCCGAAGAATAACCAACTTCTGGACAGGACCATCATTATAGTTGGCTGGCTTTTGAAATAACAGATAAAGTATAATCAACAGGGCAGAGCAAGTAAAGTCAAAGAAACTAAGGGGGTGCGATATAATAGCATCTTAGAAAAGATTTGCTGGTTAAGAGTTGGGAACTGTTGAATTTTAAAAAGGAGGTCGCTCATGACAAAGAAAGAACTGGAAGCTCGGGTTGCGGAAATGGAAACCAAGATCAGACATGCCGAGGATGTCCTTGAGATAATGAACCTGCAGTCACTTTATAACTACTATCTGGAGTTGAATTATTGTGAACGGGTGCCGGACCTTTTTGCACAAAAGTACCCAGACGTGCGATGTGAGATATGTGATGGTGGTGTATATGAGGGTCTTGAGTCAATTAAGCGCCTGTGGAAGATGATGGGTGAGGGTCAGACAAGAACGCGCGGTTTCCTGGGAACTATTATGATATCAACACCCCATATTCAAGTAAGCAAAGATGGGAAAAAGGCAAAAGCTATGTGGCATGCCTTTGGCCCCAACAGTGTTCCTGCCACAGTCTTCCCTGCGGACCACAACCATCAGGATCAGCTAACCGCAATCTGGTTTCTGGGGAAGTATAACAACGAATATGTGAAAGAGGATGGAAAATGGAAGTTCTGCTCACTGCAGGTCGTGGTTTTTCTCCGAACCCCCCATGAGCATGGCTGGCTTAAGCAACCAGAAGCCCGTCAGTTTGCACTTCCGACAGCCGTCTGCAAACCTGACAGACCTTCGACAATCTATAAGCCATACCACCCACATGGATTCAATGTATTGTTGCCGGAGCCACCCAAACCAATGGATTGAAACTATAGTCTTAACTGATTACTCAGAGGGGTGAATAATCTACTTAAAAGAGGTGCAATTTTAGAATTTGCCGAACTGAAGTATCTCTTTCCGGCTGCTCGTTTACTGTAGTAGTTGCTACACAGCCAAAATCTAGAGCCTGCCAGATTTGATTCGTCTCCTCCCCAACTACTATTATCCCAACCGGAACCTGGGGTTTAGCACCATAATATGCTCCCTTCAGCTGGATTCAACACTTCTATCATCTCCCGCAATTCAAATACGTACAAAAGTCAGCCGCCGAGCTGGACGTTCAGCCTGTATCGCTCAAACGTATCCCTTATATTGTTTAGGCGCTCCTCAGTAAGCGGTTGAACATTTAATCTACCTTCTCTGCCAAGTTGTCCGTATTTTACCCTGCCGTATTCATGATATGGCAGGAGATCAACTCGTTCCACAGACTTTAGTCCGGACAAGAACTCAGCGGTGGATCTGATGTTTTGTGTTGAATCTGTGTATCCCGGCACCAGAGGCACCCTTATTATTATCGCCTTCCCCATGTCGTCAAGCCGCCTAAGATTTGATAAGATTAGATCGTTTGATACGCCCGTATTTCTTAGATGCTCCTCAGCATCCATACCTTTTACATCAAAAAGCAAAAGATCTGCCTTTTCAAGAATCGCGAGTCCCTCACTGCTAGCTGTGTACCCGCATGTATCTACCGCAACATGTATGTAATTTTCCTGGCATTTTCTCAGCAATGCATTTGTAAAACCTGCTTGGAAAGTCGGTTCTCCACCACCTAGAGTAACCCCGCCTCCCGATGCACGGTAAAATTGCTCATCCCTTTTGATTATATTAAACACTTCATCTACAGTGTAGTATTTGCCAAAGCGGTCCAAAGCTCCCGTGTAGCATACTTCAATGCACTTCCCACAATTTGTGCATAATTCTCTATCAATCCTAATTCTATCATCAGCTGATTTGGGCTCGAGCTGTATAGCATTAGTGGGGCAAATCGGTACACACCTTCCACATCCATCACATAGAGAAGGAGTAAGCTTAATCTCTGGATGACCCAGCTGACCTTCGGGATTACAGCACCAGATACATCTCAGAGGGCATCCCTTAAGGAATACCGTAGTCCTTATCCCATAACCATCAACGAACGAACCGTGGATAATATGAAATAAGAGCCCTTTTTCGTTATCCATTCTACTTCGACCGGGCTACTTAGTTCAGCCTGCCTCTTTGATTTTAGACTTCCTGAAACTCCGTTCTGGCTATAAGGTCATCCTGAAGTTCTGGAGGCAAATCAACAAAGTATGCACTGTATGTCGCCACCCTTACCAGCAGGTCACGATATTTCTCTGGATGTTTTTGGGCGTCTCTTAACATATCACTACTGACGATGTTAAATTGAACAAGGTAGCCTCCAGTTTCACAGAACGTCCTGATGAGAAAAGCAAATTTTCTAATTTTAGAATCATCTTTTAATACATCTGAATTGAACCTCATGTTCAGCACAGAACCACCAGTTAATTTAAGGTTGTCTAGTTTTGCCACAGACATCATAGTCGCTGTTGGCCCGCTTACGTTTCTTCCCTGATACGGGGATATACCACCTTCTGATAAAGGCTCAGCGGCTTTTCTTCCGTCCGGCAGGGCCCCGACCACATATCCCAGCGGTAAGTTTGCGGTAACTGTTCCGGCAGCCAGATTTGACTTTGCCCCGGCAACGCTCGTGTACTTAGCTGCCTCATCACTAGCATTAGTTAACACCGCACTTACTATCGAATCAACGTAGTCATCGTCATTTCCGAACTTCGGAGCACTCTTTAATATATGCAGTATTTCATCTTCACCTTCGAAGTTCTTATCCAGTGCGTCTATCAGTCGAGACATCGTAATTTTTTTGTCTTCGAACACCACTTTCTTGATTGCCGCCAGTGAATCACCAACATTGGGTGCTCCGCTTACCCATATTGCGTATGTATTATATGGAGCCGTTCCACCATTGGCAAAATCAAGACCCTTTTCGACGCAGCCATCATAAAGAGAGGAGAGAAAGGGGTATTGGCAAAATTCAGCAAAGACTTTGGCATAGGCTATTCTGGCAGGGATTAGATGAAGAATCTGGGTTTCCATCTGTTTCTTGTAGGCTTTCCAGACTTCATAATAGGACTTGAATTTTCTTGGCTCTCCTGTCTTAGGGCCGAGCTGCTCTCCCGTTAACCGGGAGGCACCGTTATTTAGTGCCAGTTCGAGTATTAGGGGGAGATTTAAGAAATCCCCAGCGTAATCGTGAGAGCGGGCTGGAATAACCGGGAGAAAACAACCGGTTATAGCATAGTCACGTGCATATTCTATCGGTTTTCCATCACTGAGAAGTTGCTGAATAGTAGACTCGTCACTGACGAATTTGAGTTTCCCCCTCAATAGTTTTGCCACTTCGCATGCATTCATCAGGAAGGCTTCGGGTGTATTCTTGTGAACTCTGACGACAATCTCCTCAATGGATAATCTAACGTCTTTTTCCGTGTCAAGAAATAGGTAGGATAGCTCGTTTACAGCATCCTTACCCTCTTTGGTGACACCACCTAAGTTGATATTTGACAGCATTGCGAATCCAGGCTGGCTTCTCACATATGCGTCACTGAAAGGTGTGGTTAATCCATTCAATTTTATAAGAAATAATGCCAGCAGCTCACGGGCTTCTTCTCTGGTAATTGATCCCTCTTCTATATCCTTTATATAGAAGGGATACATGTACTGGTCAAGTCTCCCAAAACCCATACCTGGCCCCCATCCCTCAATCATAACCACGATATATGTCAACCATATTGACTGTAAGGCTTCGTAAAAGCCTCGCGCCGGGTTAGCCGGCACCCACTCGCAAATTGCGGCTATTCTTGTTAACTCGGCTTTTCTTCGATCATCAGACTCGTTCTCAGCCATAATTCTGGCTAGCTCGGCGTATCTCCTAGCAAAGCCAATCGCAGATTCGAGAGCAATGTTTACAGCCTTGAAAAACTGGAACTTTCCAAAATCTTCCATTTCGGAAAGGTTCAACTTGCTCAATTGTTCGTCGACTTGTTTTCTAATACCATTTAACCCTTTGGTTAATACCTTCTCATAACCGGGGCAGGTATGAGCAAGGTGCATATTACTGATGGGAGAAGAGGTTGGCAGGTAGGTCTTAAACTGGAATCTCAGAGTACTCTCCGGTACAATGGCACACCATTTCTCGTACAGCGATTTCCCTTTCCAGTAAGCAAGGAATTCCTTCATTTTCGCCTTTTCTTCTTCTGTAAGCGGGGCAAATCTATCCCATTCTCTGGTCGATATTGTCTCCATTTCCTCCAGATACCAGTCCCAATGCACTTCGGGCGTCAGTGTACCACCACGCCGCTTGCTTGTGGCTGTACCGACAATCAATTCGCCATCTTCAATGTGAATGCTCATTTCTGCTAATATCTTGGCCAGCGCCTTGGCCCTTCTGATTATGAATGGTTCGCTCTCGGTTTCTTTATATGATTCTGTTAGTAGATAACCTCTCTCAGTGCACAGTTCGGGGGTACAGAGCATTTCTTCTCTTAGCCTGCTTACCCTACCGTTGCTTTCTATTTCAGCCTTCTGTACCGTGTCTCTTGCCAACTTTCCCTCCATTCAAACGCGATTATAGAGCTTGCTTTCAAGCCAGTCAAATTGAGTGCCGTTCGAGTTATTATCCTCATGATATCCCTTGTTGTGCACTTCTTTCGACAAGCAATACAGTGAGAGGTGATGGCTGAACAGGCCAAGCTATAAGAAGAAGATTCTGATGCTCGATGAATACCAATTGTAGCAATTTGCAGAGAGAATTGCAGCAAGATGTCCTGGCTGGGTCTACACTTTTTAGCGTGATAGTCTTTACAGGGTGTAGGAAGGGAGGTGATGGATTATTGAAAGGCACCTGCCACGTCCTTTAGCCTTAGTGCATGTTTACTGTACTCATGCTATTATTAATATTACTACTATATGCTGAGGTCGTTAAGACGGAGGGAGCGGTTTACAGGTTGTACTGCAGAGGTCACCGTATGCTTTGGGCAAAGGCGTATGTCGTGAACGAGGCTAAATGGAAAATCTAAGCAATGAAATAGAAGTTATAGAATCCGTCTGTTTTCCCTGTCATTCCAATTGTGGCGCATTGGTTCACGTCCAGGATGGCCGAGTGTCTAAGGTTAAGTCAGACCACGACCAGTCGGAGAACGAAGGGATGATGTGTCCAAGAGGGCTCGCATTTACTTAGCTGCCCTTCCATCCAGACCGAATAAAATACCCGATGAAAAGGATTGGGGAAAAGGGTGAGGGAAAATGGCAGAGGATTTCACCGGAGGAGGCACTGGACACAATTGCCTTGAAAATTAGACGGGCTAAAGAAGAATATGGACCGGAGTCTATTGCCTTCATCCACTGTGATGGACCGAGAGGGAATTTCGAGCCAGCATGTGCTCTTACGAATGCTCCGGGTAATCGGATGATTTGTGGGACGGATGCTCACTATTGCTTTCGCCCCCAAGGTGTAGCTTGCATGGCGACATTTGGCAGGGGGAACTTCTTTGCCGAACATGATGGTTTTGATTCTGCAAATAGTAAATGCATCTTCACCTAGGGAGCAAACCATTTCGAAAGTCAGCTTTCGCAAGGGAAAAATATTATCAAAGCGATGAAGAACAGGGTAAAGCTTATCGTTGTCGACCCAAAGTTTACTAATCTAACAGCCAAGGCTGACCTCTGCCGACAGGTGAGACCAGCGACAGATGGTGCTTCAGCCCTGGGTATGCTCAACTACATCATTGAAAAGGAACTCTGTGACAAGGAATTTGTTAACAAGTTTTACTTTGGGTTTGACCAACTGAAGCAAAGAGTCAAGGAATATCCACTCAGGAAAGGTTCCGAGATTACCCGGGTTCCAGAAGAGGATATTCTTCAGGCGGCGACCATGTATGCCACACTGAAGCCAGCGTCGCTTGCTCTATATATGGGCCTTTCTGTGAATACCAATACCATGCAAGCCATGCGTGCAGTACACTTGATCATCGCTTTGACTGGGAATGTCGATGTCAAGGGTGGGAACCTAATCTTTGGTTGCATACACCTACCTATCACGGGACCGACGCACCCTAAGGTTTATCCGGGGCTACATGAGGATGAGATGGCAAAAGCCCCAACGGTGAAGGATAGGCCTATATATTATAGTAGGAATGCTCTTCTTTTCGGCCATTCTCATCCATCCGCTTTTTTCGATATACTCTGTACTGGGGAACCGTACAAGATTAAGCTTCTTCTTTCTGTCACTGACCCGGCAATGGGGATGCAGAGCAGTAGGAAGACACTAGAGGCATTGAAGAAGGTGGATTTCTTTGTTGATATTTATTTCTTCATATCACCTACAGCTAGTGTCGCCGACATCCTGCTTTTTGCGGCTACCTATCTGGAGAGAGACAAGGCGTGGTACGAGTTCTATCATGATTTTTTCTGTGCTGCAGGGATAGATATAGGGCCTGTCGGAGAATGCCGTGACGAGGTAGAGGTCTTCATTGAGCTTGCTAAGAGACTTGGTGTTGAGCCCGCAATTTCTATGAGCAGTGTCAGGGAACTAAATGATTGGTACCTTACATCAGCGCGGATGACCTTCGATGGACTGAAAAGGAAACGCATAGTACAGGTATCCTTCGAGCATAAAAAATATGAAGAAGAAGGATATAGTTTTCCTGCAGAGACGGGAAAGATTGAACTCTACTCAAAGCACTTTGAAAAGTATGGATATGACCCACTGCCTTGCTACCGGGAACCACCACAAAGTCCTTACAGCACGCCAGATTTGTTTGAAAAATACCCGCTTATTCTCATTTTTGGGAAAAACTAAATTATCAAAATAAGGAGGTAAATAGAGATGATTGAAATCAATTATTTTCAAGTGCCAGTAAATGTCGAGAGTTACGATGTAAGGGCGATGAGAGCTGTGAGGCGGCAAATTAACGAGAGGCTTCAAGTTAAGTCAGGCGAGCATGTCCTTATAGTTGCTGATTTCCATACTGAAAGGGAAATGATTGAAGCTTTTGCCTCTGCTGTAGTTGGTGCTGGAGCTGTACCCACAATACTGCTAATGCCTAATAGCGGGTGGGATCCTTGGCCATTGCGATTGACGCGAATAGCACAGAACACTATATTAAAAGGGGAGGCGGATGCTGTGATATTCTGCGAGCGCTCATTTCAGTCATCGTGGGGGTTGCCTACTAAATGGAGTACAGCGCTTATGACAGAAGGGGAAAACACAAAAGAGAAAACATCTAGGTGGTTACATGGTTCGGAGCAGACCTGGAAGTATCATGGTGTTTTTGATATTGATCGAGAGGAGATGGAGAAATATTATGATATTGCCAAGAGAATAGGCACATTAATAGGAACTGGCAAAAGAGTGAGAATCACTGGCAAGGGGGGGACGGATATAACAGCAGAAATCTATGGTGGGGGATGTGAGACCTGGATGTATCTTCAATCGCTAGTAAATCCAGAAATTAAACCACTGGCGTGGATGTGGGAAGGCGGTGCTGTTAATGGATGCGAAGTGGATATAGCAGTGGCAGCTGGAACTGCCGAGGGAATTGTAGTATGGGACGGCCCTGTAGCATTTGTTCGCGGCCATGGCGAGCCCATCAGGCTAACCTTTGAGAAGGGTAAAATAGTCGCAGTAGAAGGCGTAAAGGACGCCCTCATATTTGAGAGGCTTCTTGCACGCATCGAGAATCTAAATCAAATAGTTGAAATGGCAGCCGGCTTAACGCCTGGGTGGATGCCAGATGGCGCTGTACATGCCGAGAAGAGAGGTCTAGGAAACTGTCATGTGGCATGTGGTGGCTGGTATCCCCACCTTTTGTCCGCGGCTCACGTGCAACCTACGCCTTACATGCACATCGACGGCACGATATACTGTGGAACAATGGAAATAGATGGCAAAAAGGTCATAGAACAGGGGAGGGTACTTGTATAGCGTACTAGAAGCAAAGAATGCGAAAGAACCTTGAATCACTACGAAAGCGTTGGGCTTCAGTGGAGTTTGGACAGATGTGATTAGCGGTCTTGTCAAATTATTTAGGCACCTGACTGAACAGGAGGGGTAGTGTAATTATTCGTGCTAGGCTAAGTTGCAACACTGCCCAATGCTTGCATCAGCGTTGCTCCACTGTGTCGAGGAAAGCTTCTCTAAACCTTCAATTTGTCCATAAATCCAAGACTAAAATTGTGCCATTTCGCCCAAGAATTCACACCTCTGACCTAGGGCTCAACCATAACCTTTATCGACTCGTGGGGGTTCAGCGCAGTCTCAAAAGCTTCCGTAATCTTGTCTAGAGGGAAAACATGGGTGACATGCTTATCGGCTGTTATCCTCCCGGTTTTGATAAGCTCAATCGCCTCCAGCCAACGTGGCATCTTGTTCCCCAAGGTTCCCCAGGCGGTCTGCAGAGTCATCATACCGGGGTCAAACGTCAGGGGTAACTCAGAATAGCCAGCGTCGGGCCCTACCCACCGTGTACCACTGTGAATACCAGGTAGCGCAGAGGGATTGAACAAGAGAGGTGCACTATAGATCACTGCTAACCACACCTGCCCCAAGCGCCGCACCATACTGATGGCTTGTAATAAGGCAACTGGTCTATCGTCTGCCTGTATCACAACATCGGCGCCCTCACCCGACGTCTCCCTCAAAACGACTTGGACGATGTCCTCATTGATAGTATCGACAACTATATCAGCACCAACCTCCCTAGATGCCTCAAGGTGTTTCTGTGATATATCGCCGGCGATGACTTTAGCAATACCCATCTTTTTTAGTTCGGCTACCGTACCTAATCCCATCAACTCCTGTCCTAAAACAACTACCACATCACCGGCTTTTACCTTTCTGGCTAAACCTACGCTCAGAGATAGGGGTTCTACTAAAGCCAAGTCACGAAAACTCAGCGTCTCCGGAAGCTTGATAAAGCTCTTATCGGCCACAAATGGGATAAAAAGATACTCAGCAAAGGCGCCATGTATCGCTCTTCCTGCTTCACCCTCCATCCAGTTGACACATCGCCAGTAGTCTTTTACTTGACACGACCCGCAAGCATAACAGGGGCGATAAACGGGTTCCGTAAATATCCTATCTCCTACATTTACCCCTGTTACTTCGGAGCCAACCTCAACTACTTCCCCACTCCACTCATGGCCCCGGGCAATTCCAGTTATGGGATTCGTCCTTCTTTTCCAAGCATCAGCATCCAGAATAGTACATACTCCGCACACCTCGACTTTCAATACTACTCCCTCTATTCCAGCCTTGGGACGTTCTATCTCCTCAATCCTCATATCACCTGGCCCATAATAAACAGCTGCTTTCATCTTCTTTTTCAACTCCTTCCTTGAGTATTATCCGTCAATAAGGGTATTTTTACATACTCTTAATTCGCCCATTCCCCTCTAGAGCTGGCGGGTTCACCTAGTCCCGTTGGTTCCTTTCGTTTACAATTCCCTAAACTCTGTTCTAGCAATGATGTCGTCCTGGAGAGTTGGGCTCAATTCTACGAAGTAGGCACTATATGTTGCCACCCTTATCAGCAGGTCTCGATATTTATCAGGGTGTTTCTGGGCGTCTCTTAAAATATCGCCACTGACGATATTGAACTGGACAAGATACCCTCCGGCTTCACAGAACGTCCTGATGAGGGAAATGAATTTTCTCATTTTGGGCTCATCCTTCACTTCACTCGGATTCACCTTTACATTCAGCACAGAACCGCCAGTCAGCTTCAAATGATTCAATTTTGCCACAGACATCATGGTCGCCGTTACCCCGCTCACGTTTCTTCCCTGATGCGGAGATATACCCCCCTCTGATAAAGGCTCGCCGGCTTTTCTTCCGTCGGGCAAAGCCCCAACCACGCTGCCTAGAGCCAAATGCCCAGTACCCGCAGCAGCAGCCGTAACGTGTTTTGTACCGCCAATACCTTTATACTTTGACAACTCAGTACTGGCATGAGCCAGCACCTCATTCACTATCGAATCAACATAATCATCACCGTTGCCAAATTTCGGGGCACTGTTTAGGATATGCAGTATTTTCTCTTCACCTTCGAAGTTCTTATCCAGTGCGTCGAGCAGCTGAGCCATCGTAATTTTCTTATCATCGAACACCGCTCTTTTAATGGCTGCTAGCGAGTCTCCAACGTTCGGTGCTCCAACGACCCCGTGTCCTTCAGTGGCATACGGAGCCATTCCGCCATTGGTAATATCAACGCCTCTTTCCATACAACCATGATGAAGAGCAGATTGATACGGGCAGGGAGCAAAATCGGCGTAGATTTGGCGGTCAGTATTTCTCAGAAGAATGCCAATGGGAAATATGGTTTCCACCTGTTTCTTGTAGGCATTCCATACTTCGTCATAAGATTTGAATTCTCTCGGGTCTCCTGTTTTGGGGCCGAGCTGTTCGCCAGTTAGCCGGGAGGCGCCATTATTTAATGCCAGCTCTAGCATCAGCGGCAGATTGACCATTGTCGCACTCGTACTATAGGAGTAGACAGGAACAGAAGGGGTAAAACAACCGACGACAACATAGTCTCGCGCATTCGGTTTTCCGTCAACCATCATTTGTTGGATAGCAGTATCATCACTAAGGAACTTAAATTTTCCTATCAGCGCCTTATTAACTTCGCATGCTCTCATTAAAAAAGCATCGGGGTTATTTTTATTAACTCTAATTACAATTTCCTCTATAGTTAATCCTACCTCCTTCTCGGCGTCAAGGAACAGGTAGGAAAGCTCGTTTACAGCGTCTTTCCCCTCTTTGGTTACACCTCCCAATATAACATTCGCCATTGTAGGAAAACCGGCAAGCTGCTCGGCAAACACGCTGCTCATCAGGACTACTGCATCGTTTACTTTTATCAGTAGTAATTCAAGTAACTCAAGCGCTTCTTCCCTGGTAATCCTCCCCTCTTCTATATCTTTCTTATAAAAGGGATAAAGGTACTGATCAGGCCTCCCGAGACCGATGCCGGGTCCTAATCCCTCAATCCTAAGAACGATATAAGTTAACCATAATGACTGTAACGCTTCATAGAAGTTGCGTGCTGGATTAGCTGGCACCCAATCACACGTGTCGGCGATTCTCTCTAATTCGGCTTTTCTCTGATTATCGGTCTCTTTCTCAGCCATATAACTGGCTAGCTCGGCGTATCTTTTAGCAAAGCCAATCGCAGCTTCGATAGTGATAT
>Ga0315546_1000286_pt1 | contig 37596 bp, 39 predicted proteins | sample SalMarSW160170MG_FD_203833 | JGI IMG/M metagenome (GOLD analysis project Ga0315546, IMG submission 203833) | Salt marsh sediment microbial communities from the Plum Island Ecosystem LTER, Massachusetts, United States - Salt Marsh Sediment SW1601-170 ...
AAAATGCCCATCAATGGGCTGAGGAGAGGTGCGTTCAAATTAAGCTATATTTTGTATCTTATTGATATTACAATAAATATAGCTTATTCATTTTTTCTCTTGACAGGGGGAATATAGGATGTCCCCTATCACATTCGAGGACCACCTCCACTGACCAAAGGAGATATCTCTCTTAAGTCCTGCATTGCGGTTTCTGGCTTCTCGGGATAGTTAATAATCATCCCCTTCAGCAGATGCCCTGACTCGCCCATTAATGCGCCCACCCATGCAGGTGGCATAATTGCCACATAGTCGTCATTTTTCCATACTGGAAGGATATCGAGCGCTCCCTCCATTGTTTTTAATAGAGATTTTTGAGTTCTAATGGCGCCCTTGGGCAAAGCCGTAGTTCCCGACGTATAGTAGATCATTGCAATGTCATCACCACTGCCCTCGGCAATGAGGTTCTCAAAATGGTCAGGATGATTTTTTTCAAACTCCCTTCCCATCTCTAATATGTCATAAAAGTAGGCCAGCATGGAATCTTCACAAGCCCTCATGCCTTTGGGATCCCAATAAATAACTTTCTGCACTAAGGGAATCTCATCCTTTATCTCCAAAACTTTGTCCACCTGTTCCTGGTCGTGAGCCAGAATGAATTTGGAGTCGGAATCTTCTAAGATGTATTTCAATTCTGTGGGCAAGGAATCGGTAAAAACACCGACTACTATTCCCCCGGCAGTCATGGTTGCCAATTGCCCCCATGACCACTCAGGGTTAGAGTCACCCACAATAGAAACCTTATCGCCCTTTTCTAGTCCCAGGCTTATCAATCCCAAAGCAAATTCTTTTATGTTCTGATAATGATCTTTCCACGTATACTCGTTCCATATACCATACTTTTTCTTACGAATAGCTATCTCCTGATCCCCCCATTGAAGGAAATTCCTCATCAGATATTTAGGTAGAGTATCTAGCCTTTCTGTGGAGCCCCTCCTCACGCCAGATGCGCTCCACCCGCTTATGATTTACATGCCAGCCTTCTCTTAAAAGAAGCGCCGTTATCTGTCGGTATCCGTAACGTCCATACCGAACAGCCAGATTGACTATCGCTTCCCTTAAGGCCTCTTCATCAGCTTTTAGCTTTATAACCCTTCGCTGGGTTGCTCTTGGCTGTCCTATAACCCCGCAAACACGCCTTTGTGATATCCCAAGCTTTCTCTGCAGGTGCTCAACACATCTGCGGCGCTTGGCGGGGCTTAGTAGTTTCCCTCAAGCGCCTCCTTTAATATCAGCTTGTCAAGTGTCAGCTCAGCTCAGCTCAGCTCCAGCCTTCTTCAGACGGCCATTCTCCTGCTCAAGCTCTTTAAAACGCCTTGCCTGAGAAACCTTCATACCGCCGTAATCCTTACGCCAACGGTAATAGGTCTGCTCAGTAATACCAAGACCACGGCAAATACCCTTTACTTTCTCTCCCTGAGACAGCCTAACTTCCGCTTCCCTCAGCATGCCTATGGTCTGCTCAGAGCTGAATCGCTTACGTGCCATCCTGACCCCTCCTTCCTTACATTCATGTTTAACTATTCTAACTTAAATACTGGACTCGTTTAAAGGGGTCACCCAAAACCTCAATCAACCCAATTATCCTACCTATGTTACTTCCTTAATCTTGTTATCTACTCTAAAAACTCTTAGCATAATTCACATTTTAAAATGTAAGTTATTTTATTCTTTATACTATATCGATTTTTTGTTATCCACCACCCTACGGAAGGGAGGTTATTAACGATGTCAAAGAATGGGCTAAGCTTCAAGAGTCACTCCCCAAGTCAGAGCTAACAACTATTCGAGTATTCTTGAGACGGGGAGAAGGACCTGCATTCAAAGCTCGCAAAAAATTGTTAAGTGTACATCAGCCTTCCTCAGATGGAAGTGGAACATAGATACAAAAGCGAATAATGTCCTCGCATTTAGCGCTTATTGGTGGGGATCCTGTCACGTACTTTTCTAGTGCGTCAGGGTCAAGAGTGCCATCGGCCTTAAGGAAACTCATGCCAATAAGGTCTGCGCATCGTAAAGCTCCAAATTTCTCCTTAAAAAGATTACAGAATTTCCTGGTGGCTGTTGAAACCTCTTTCCTTATTAAGGCAGTCTCTCGGAGCCTGTAAGCCACATCAATCCCGATGGCAATTATATGTCCCACCACAGCACCACAGATCTCTCCCTGCATAGAAATGCCTGCCCCTACCCCTATAGTTATGTCCTCTAACCGGTCAATTTTAACGGGCAAAATGGGCCGACCTCCGTGTAATTGTAATGGCTCTAGGACCATCTCACTGCAGAAGGGCGATACATGGAACCCATGCAGCTGATAATTCCATGATTCGCGGCCCCATTTGGTTGCCCAACTAGCTGCCTTGTCACGAGCGTCCAAATCATAGGTTTCCCCCATCTTAATCCCGCCTAGCCATTTTTCCCTCCATTTAGCAGCCTTCCTGCGGGCCTCGTCATTATCCATCCCATGCAAACTCATTATGTATACCTCCTCATTACAGATTTTAGTCGATTTTACCTTTCCTACCTCAACTTCTTTTTGTCATGGACTATAAGCCAGCGCAACAAAAAGAGAGAATCAGACAGTTTCATAGTATTCTTCGATACTTACATTTATTTTGTATATATACAACAACTTTGAGATGCAGCGCCTTAATCTCAAACTCGTTACCTTCAGCCTGAGCCAGAGCTCACTCTCATACTCAACGATAAGACAGTAAGCATAAGCATTTTTTTCTTCGCCATCCTATTTATATGTTGTTTTCTAAATAATCACAATTAAATCCACGGCTTCGTCCCAGCTCGCTAAGTCATACACCTCCGGCAAAGCCGGAGGCTTGAAAGTGTGAACCGCTCAAAGCGGTTAAATCTTAACTGGGATCTTGAGGTGTTCTATAAAACAGATTCCATTGATCCAGTTTTCTGTCGTGTTCTTCTTGCTTCTTGATATATTCTCGAATTGTCTTTTCGTCTCTTCAAACTGTAGAGACATAATAGCCACGAGCCCAGAAATGCTGACCACCATAATTCAATTTGTGACCCAGAAATGTTCGGGCAATATAGATAGCGCTTTTGCCTTTGATATACCCTACCACTTGTGCTACTGAGTATTTGGGCGGAATATCGATCAGCATGTGAACATGATCGGGCAGTAAATGCCCTTCTTCAATCTGGCACTCCTTCTGTGCCGCTAATGTTTTAAGGACTGTACCTAAGTGTTTGCGAAGTTGATCATAGAGGTCTTTTTTACGGTATTTTGACATAAATACCACATGATATTTGCATTCCCATGTTGTATGGGATAATGTGTGATACATCTCCCTGGAATGTCTCCTTTCTGTGACTGCTGAGCGGTTCACAGCGGGGAGACGTTCCACATTATCCCGCAAATGTCAAACTCTGTGAGTCCCCCGGCAGAGCCGGGGGTTTACCGTGATTAATTATTTTATCTCAATTATCGCATCGCAAACGCCGTCTCCATGAACCATATTCCTCTCCTTGGCAAAATCTCGCAACTCGGCGCGCGGATTGAGCTCCTTTATTGTCCCTCTAGCTACCCAGTATAAAACTTTCTCGCAGTAAGGTGGAAATTCCTTGAATATTCTGTACGGTATGCACTTGCTTTCCACCTTTTTAGCCCGCTTTGGGGATGATTCCACCCATTCTCCTGTTACCCCCTAAGGCCATCTTCGAAATCAAAAACCTTCCCCAGACTGCGTGCGTCTTCAACATCTATTTCGAGTGCTTCTTTAAGTATCTCAGCTCGTTCTCTCCCAAATTGGTCGCATACTTTTTCCAAAACATTCCACCCCTTGTCGCCGAACTCCTCTGCTATCCCTCTCGCCACCATCATTGGCAACTTGGCAGCATAACCTTGGATTATCGTCCTCTTTGCCAACTTCATCGCCTCTTCTTAGTAGCCATTTTTCTTCTCCTTTCTTTTATTGTTAGGGTTAGATTAAACTCCAATAATCACATCATATAGTGTTCGGGCGTATAGATGAAAATTGTGGACAAACAGTGCTTGAATTTGAAGAAAATTTCTCCTTCGAATCCGCCTTTGTATGGTCCACTTGATGATCCTCCTATAGCCCCTAGGTAGAGTAATTACTGAAGCGCTCATTGAAAAATACATTTCCGTATTTTACAGTTCTTCGATCCAACATGATTGCCCATGCGGCCCAGGGCTTAAGCAATGATCAAATTAGGCCAAATTGGATACCCGCGGGAAGCTTTGTTTGCATGTGGATGAAACTATGTTCGGGGGGAAAGCCCCTGGTAAGCGTGGCTGGGGTGCTTCTGGTAAGCATATGGTATTCGGTATCTATCAGAGAAATGGAAAAGTGCTGACATTTCCGATAGCGAGCAGGGGAAAACAGGAGTTAGTCCCTCTCATGATACACCACACAAAGGCAGGCAGCCTCTCCTACACGGATGATTGGCACGCGTACACATTTCTGGATATCCGCGCTAACCATGTGGTAATCAGAAAAGACGCGGGAAAACCGAGAGGCAGAAACCATCTCAATGGAATTGAAGGATTCTGGTCCTCTACGAAACATTGGATCTACCATTATCGTGGGGTCCCGAGGAACTATTTCCACTTCTACCTGAAAGAAGTAGAATGGAGATTCAACCATAGGAATGAAAACCTCGTTACCTTGCTGAGAAATATTTTGAATCAGCGAGTTGTCAAAGAACGAAATTTAGTGCAACTTTAATGGGGAATTACCCAACAAAATAGTTCCTGTAACCGAGCCTGGAGAGCAAAAACCTGTTTGCCAGTTCAACTAAACTCTATATCAATCTTCGAGCTCAAACAACCAATGGCACCATTCATTATCTGAATGTTCATCTGGGGGATATAACAAGCATGTCGTTTTAATTTTTGTATGGTACGCCGAGGCAAACCCTTCTACACATACAATCCCTGGTTCTTTGCACGGTAACTCGGAAAGACCTGCCTTTTTACGTTTAAGCTGCATGGCACATTTAGTCACGAGTATCGGTGCTCTCTTTTCATCTATCTCAGGGGATTCAAACTCCACATTGGAAAAAACCTTGACAAACTTATCGCTTTAATAAGGCCTTGCATATCTCCTTTTAAATCAAAAAGTACTTTCAACTTCCAGGCTTGTACGTTGGCATTCCGTTCCCATACTAGGGTATCAAATTCGGTCGCAACTTTAATCTAATATCTTTGAGACATCTGCATCATCCAGTTTGCTTGAATATTCCACCAATTATATGCCATGAAATCCGCATAGCGAATAAATGTTTCCCTTGGAAGCATTGTGATTTCTCTTTCGAAATGCCTATTCATGTCTTACTCTCTATATATTCTCTTCAATATTTCTGTACCATTATCACTCATTGGAATCCTCGATTTTGAACCTTAAAAGGCAACGATTTCCGCCCCTACAATAACTCTCAACTATTTCTGCCTTGACTAGCATTTTAGCACCGGCTTCATATACGGCTTTGAATGTATTCTGGGCACATAAGCAAAGGTTAGGGAAAGGTTTGACAAACTTGTATTTTTTTACCAGAGGGCATGTACACTCTTCATCCCAGAATTACTCTTCTATAACATTGCCCTTTCTAATTATCGATGTTTTCCCGTTAGATATGTGTTTTTCAAATGCCTCCCGAGCTTTTAGAGACACCTCAAAATTAGATCCTTCAGGGTCCCAACCATATTTCTTCTGTAGTAAAGATAGCCAGTATTTTGAACACGCTTCACTGCCGCGACTTAAAACTATCTCTGCTCCCTTCTCATCCAGTTCACCGATACATTGGTATGCCCTGGTTAGGGTATCATTAAACCAGGCCTGCGCAAACCCCTCTGTCTTCACTCTTGATTTCTTTTGATCCACTTTAGCTGTCCATGCCGTTTGCCGTCTTAAAGACACCATGGTCTACTATGAATACAAGGGTAAAAAATATCGCCTCTCTGAGCTTTACCAAAAAGTAATATCCACTCCGATTCAAGCTCTTTGGACATTGGGTAAATAGGAACAGCAATTAATCCTAATTTCATAGCTGAGAGCTACAATATGAAGCACTGAGGGCAAGAGTGTAAAAATATACTCAAGCAATCTCCCTTTTTATATCACATATCGGCGATCGCAGAGCAATGAGCCTATCATTTGATTTGTTTAATTCCTTGTAAGCGACTTCCCTTCAATAATAATTAATTGCTACTTTATCAGGCATATCTTGAGCATTCTTTTTTACATAGTCAGAGAGCAAAGCTTCACCCAATGGAAATTCTAATCTATGTTGGCTAGTCATTTTTTTTACCTCTTTTTCTTGTTAATACTCTCAATGTTAGGCTCAAGGGCTTGCTTAGCTACGTCAATTCCTCTTTAAAAGTGATATATTTATCGCTGGGTGTAATTCGAGAAAGAATGGGATCCTTATCCTTAGCCTGAAATGTTCCTTTTTGGTGATAGGCTTAACGGAATACAAGGGTTCAGCTGGTACAATACAGGCCAGAGCAATAAGGTTTCCCTTGGTAAAACCTACCACCTCGCCATATCCCGTCCAGCTTCACGTCGGTTTGATACACCGGATATTAGGTCTTGCCTTGCCACCACACCGGCTTGACCTCCTCCCCAACGCTATATAGCCGGTTTGCTGTTCGCTAAGGCCATACGTTCTGCCTCATGCTTCCTTAAGACGCCCCATTTCTGGAAGCTGCCCTTGCCTTGTTAGCGTTGCCCTTCTATCTGGTAACGATAGGTATTTTTTTACTTCCAGTGTTTCCACAAGAAGTTCAGTAAATGCGTCATACCAGGCACACTTCAGTTACTACCCCAAAAGGGTAGTTTGGCTATGGACCTAAAATGTCCTTACATATCTTTGACAGAGACCTCAGCTGCTAGAAGCGCAGCCCCCAATGCTCCAACAATCTGAGGTTCCTCAGGGATGATAATTTGCATACAGAGTTTCTCCTCCAGAGATTTTCTGACGCCAATATTCTTGGCTACACCCCCTGTGAACACTACCTCCTTTGTGAAATTGATAGAGGCGCTCAAGCCCATGAGTATCACTCTTGAAACTACAGACCTATGTAATCCAGCAATCAGATTCTCTCTCGTTTCCCCTTTGGCTCGAAGTGAAACCACTTCTGATTCTGCAAAAACAGTGCAAGTAGTGCTTATTTGGCTGGGGTTTCGGGCAGTAAGGGACACGTGTCCCATATCCTCCAAATCCAAATCCAAAGCGCTAGCCATAACTTCAAGAAACCTGCCTGTGCCAGCAGCACACTTGTCATTCATCACAAAATCGGTCACTTTCCCCTTTCTATCTATTGCTATGACCTTACTATCCTGACCTCCGATATCTATTATGGTTCTGGCCTGGGGTATCAAGAAGTAAGCTCCTTTAGCATGGCAGATGATCTCAGTTTTTGTCTCGTTGGCAAAAGGGATAGCATAGCGACCATAACCAGTGGCCATTACGTACTCTAAATCAACCTTGGTGCAGCCGGCTTTCTCAAGTGCCTGCGCTGCTACTCTCTCTGCAGCCTTGGAAACATCGTGGCCGGTAGGCTCAATAGAAAAATAAAAAGTGTGGTCATTTCTCAGGATAAGTGCTTTAGCACTAACTGCCCCCACATCAATACCAGCAACAGGCATAGTTTTATCCTCTCATTAGAATAATTTTTCCTTTGGCTGCTTTCCTTGCCCTGAGGATTTCAGCGAAAGTCTCGAGTCTGGTTCTGAAAGATTCAGCAGAATAGCTCCTAATATCATAGTAATCCCCCTCCAGGATTATCACAGGAATGCCGAGTTGCTTCTCTATTTCTTTTTTCATTTGGTAAACATCTGCATTCATTGGACGACAGGCATAGTGATAGAAAAGCACTGCACCTTCTACATTCCATAACTTGCAGAGATCAATTGCTTTATAAATTGCTCCCATACCACTGTGGTAGAAGCCAAATCTCAGCATTCTTTCAGCTCTTCTTTCCCCATAGGTTTTAGCTTGAGCTTTAACCATATCTTGAGTCCCAAGAGTGTGGAAGTGGCCAGTAACCATACACAAACCCACATCCTCGAGTAGCCGCATTATGCTTGGGTCGCTGAAGTGGTGACTGTAAAAGAAAATCTTTGGGGCCCCCTGCTCTATTTTCTCCTTGCCCTGGCTGATCCTTTGCTTTCCTTCCTCAATGAGGGTCTCCATTGCTGGTAGGCCTTCATATACAGCTCTGCGCTCTGCACTTGCCACCATTTGAAACTCCATTCCTATGTCAATATTGCTAAGCGGTGCAGGATCACTTTTCATTAACTCTGCTATATCTTGCTGAGCAAACCAAAGCTTAGCATTCTCATGCCTAGCGATGGTAAGAATCTCCTCATTAAGCTCCGGTCCTACTACTTTTTTCATTTCTTCTAAGGCTATTTCTGTCTCCTTCCCAAAGTAACTGAGTCGCCGCTTAGTGATCTCAGGAAACTCATCCCAAGGGGAATCCCCATAACACTGATCGATATACACTACGGGATAGCCATAGCGGTATTGGAGATGATCTTCCGTCTTAGCCATCTGATCACAGAAGAATCCTCCAACTACGCTGAGATCGGGGATAGGAATAATCCCTGTTACAATGGCACCAAATCGAGCTTGGTTAAGTGAGCACATGCCCAGTCCTGGTGGCAAACCTTGCTTCTCAGCTTCCTCCAAAATAGGTTTAATCTTTCCTAATATCTGACCCATGGCTACATCAAGTACGACCTCCGGGGCTTGACAATAGATATCCTCAGATGCTAATGCTGCTGCCAAGCCGAGTGCCGGCATGCTTGGAAAACTAGTATAGATTATTTTCTTTCCCTCCTCTCTGGCCAAAACCAAGTCAAAGAGCTGCTTCATCCATACACCTAAGAGCTTACGCGAGCCTTCAAGCCCAATATCAAAATAGAAGCGTACTCTATCTTCAGCCAGCTTTATATCTTCTGTGCTTATCCCTAAAATCTGAAACGCCCTTTCAATCCTCGGCTTCTCCATTTCAGTTTCCTCAGGCTTATAACCACATAGCTTAAAAAATTCATCATAATACATTTTTCTACCTCCTGTTTGATTTAACTATCTCTTGAGCGTCTCAATAAATGTCTCAATCCTTGTTCTGAGTGTCTCTGTCTCTGTGGGATCGTAATCTGAACTGATCTTGAGCATTGAAATCCCTGTGTCCTTCTTTAATCTGTCTTTAAAGTAGAACGATTCTATGTCATAAACAGCGCGATACATAAGCTGATACCAAGTAACTCCTTCCACTTTAAAATCCTTCGCCAGCTTGATCAGAAAATCAAGTCTTTCTTTACCTGGCCTGGCCCATGCACCAGGCACTCTTCTAAGAAAATATCGCTCGGCCAAAGATTTCATAATATCAGCATCTATCTCTACATTTTCCCAGTATTGTCTTATCCCTTCACAAAACTCCTCGATTACTATAGTCCCTCCCGTCTCTCTCACAAGATTTAGGATCTTATAGTCTCCCATGGCTAAGGTGGAACCGGTAAGCAGGATTCTGGGACCCTTGGCAGGCGGTGGCTCTCGACTCTCTATCTCATCACAAAATTCTTCCAATACCTCTACCATAATTTTTTTGTCAGCAAGGAAAGAGGCATGACTGAGCTTAATAAATTCCTCTTCTGTAACTAAGGGAGGGTCTGCCTTCCTCATCAGGCTGATTTCCTTGAATAGATTCCTTTCCCGATTAGAGAGCTCGATTGCATCCTTTAGCTTCTCATCTGTGATTTGGGTATCAGTGAGTCTCTCTAGCTTATCTTTAAGTAAGGCTAACCCTTCAAGATAATAATCAAAAGCATGATCGGTCTTGGCGTGAGGAACTCCGAAGCGAAACACTTCTATATCTGTGTAGTAGTCCCATGAATCGGCAATTGCTCTAATATCGTTATCCGTGAGCGGAGTGACCAGGAGATCGACCATTTGATAAAGCGCATCATCTTTCAACATATAATACCCAATCTGAGCTCTACAAAAGGTATCCAACCAGCGAGGCAAGTATACCCCTGCTGTCATCACTGGCTCATGTTCCCCTCCTCGGATAAGGCCTACAGGGATTGGTAACGCATCGCAAGCGTAAACCAATTCCTCTGGCATATAGCCACCTGGAGTGTAGGCGATTACCTTGCGTCCTTCATCTTTCATTTTTGTTATATCTATAGCTCTATTTCGTAGATGTTTATCCAACTTGTTGAATGAATTCATTAAAATACCTCCTGTCTATAGGTGGTTGTATAAGAAATCCTTGCTTAACTCTTTTCAACCCTTTTACTTAATTCTTCTTCTACCAATTTCCTTTTAAGAACTTCACCCTTACCGGATAAGGGTAATTCTTTTCTAATCTCAACAATTGGTCTTTTAATATTTGAGGTGGAGCTTAGCTAGACTTCATATATTGAAGGTGTTCCTATACTCCACCGTACTGTTTCTTTATCTTGTTCCTGTCTGGCAACCCATTTTCAAGGAGAGGAAAATCTCTAACAAACTCTACATATTGAGGTTTCTTGTACCTTGCTATGCGCTCACCAACAAAATCTATTAAATCCTGAGTATCAAGGCTTTTCCCCTCTTTCAACTGGCAGACTGCCTTTATCCCCTCTTTCCACTTTGGATCAGGCACGCCAAAAACAATGGTGTTTTCGACAGCTGGATGTTGGAGTATCACCTTTTCTACCTCAGCTGGATAAACATTTTCACCTCCCGGCTTTATAAGTTCCTTCTCTGCCTTACGGCCTGCATACCAGAGAAAACCGTCCTCATCGAAACGGCCTAAATCACCCGTATGATGCCATCCTTCTCGAAAAGTGTATTCATTATCTTTGGGAAGATTCCAGTATCCCTTGAATACCATGGGTCCTTTCATGGTGATTTCACCCACCTGACCTATAGGCACCGGACTATCATAATCGTCCACAACTCTCACCTCGGTCAAGGGGAGCATTCTGCCAACCGAACCAGGCCGGTCGTCATAGCGCCCAAATGTAGCAAGACCAGAAGTCTCTGTCTGCCCGTAAGAGGAATAAAAACACCCCCCTGTAAGACGTTGGTATCTTTCTATGGTTTCTTGGTTATCTAAGCCACTTACCGCTCTTAAAGATTTGATATCTATCCCTGTATTTTCATGATAGTCAAGTATTGATGAAAGTATGGGTGGAAATTCCAACATGACAGAAACCTTTTTTTCCTCAATTAGCTCTACTGCCCTTGAATCTTCGAAGTTCCTCATATTGAGTGTTAAAGAACCTGCATGGAAACTTGCAGCTGACAAACAGATCCCTGCCACATGAAAAAGTGGTAGGATGTTAAGATGAACATCTTGGGGTCTCAGGTTGAAAAGATATGCAAAATGCATATTTGCACAGAGAATATTACTGTGACTTAGTAAGGCGCCTCTTGGTCTTCCGGCAACTGCAGCTGTATAGATAATGACGAAACCGTCATCATTTGATACGTGTGCTCTTTCGAATCTATCTTGATGATCCATCAAGCATCTAAAACTTAAAAATATACCGCCTTCAGGACCGAGATTGAAATATCTTTCCACAGACGGAAGTTTCTTTCTCAATCCTTCGACGATTTCCTGAAATTCTTGGTCTACAAATACAAGTTTTGATTCACAATCATTCAGATTATATTCTATTTCGTCAGCAGAGAGCCTCCAATTGATAGGTACAACAATAGCACCTAAAGCCCCTGCAGCACCGTAAAGCAGGAAGTATTCATAACTATTCTTTCCTAAAATTCCAATGCGGTCTCCCTTCTGAATTCCTGATTTTTGAAGACCGCAAGCCAAACGATCCACCTCTTCCTTGTATTGTGAAAATGTCAAGGTCCTGTTGTCATCCACTTCGAACCATCCGTCTTTTTGTTTAAAACAGGCAGCATTCCTTTTTATCATGTCATAAAAGGTGAAGTCATAAAGCCCCATTATATTATCCCTCTTTATTAAAACTTTATTGCAATATTCACGTATTGAGAATTTAAGACAATAAAGAACTCCCTTCTTCATAGCGGAGTCCTTTACTTTTCTATACTCACTTCTCTGCTTAAATTACTCGTTTAAAACAAGTTCCCCTTCCTTTTGCAGACCGAGATTCTTAAGAGTTTTTTTAGTAGGCTTTCCTGTTTCTTTATCCCATCCGCTTTCATCATAATACTCATCCAATAAGGTATTGATATCTGCCTCATTTAGGGGAGGAAATTTCTTATCACCAACAACTAAAGGATCATTTAACATTCGATATGGTGGCATATCATCTTTCCTTGATGCACCTTCTCGCATGTTGAAAAGCCTTTGGATATTCCATATACGCTCTCCAGCCTTTAAGAGATCTTCGGAACTCATCTCAATACCTGTCGTTGCGTAGAATAAATCCCTTAATATATTTAAGTTGTATTGTGGGGAGATCTGAATCTTCATGCACATACCACAACTAAATGTCAGTGAGTTATAATCATTAACCCATTTTAATAATCTCGACTTACTCCAGTTATTAGTGTCTGCTTCAGACTCCGGTGCAATAACATTAATCCGATCTTCAGGAACTCCTATTGAAGGAGAGTATCTTCTAGCTGACTTACCCTTTCTTGGGACATAAGTTATAGAATATCCTCTCGCATGGTGAGCACCTCTCGGGTCCACGAGCTGACCAAAGTTTTCTATAAAATGTTCCGATCTCAGGTCCATGGTAGGCTCAAGTCCCTTGACATGCACTGCATATTTTTCTGCATCTTTACCTATTTTTTGACAGGCAATTTTGACGCCTTCGGCTAAAATATCTCCTATTCCTTCTCTATGAGCTATTTTTTCTATAAGCTTGAGAGCAGCCTCTGCACTCCAATCGAGCTCTAAGCCTCCAGTGTCTTCTTTCGATATGAGGCCCTTTTCATAAATCTGGGTTGCAAAGCCTATCATAATAGCTGTGGTAAAGGAATCTATTCCATATCTATTTGTTTCATGTACGCACTCAACGGCATCGTCCCAGTTTCTTATGCCAGCCTGATTAAATGTCAAGGGAGTACCCCAGGGATTAGATATTTTAAAGGTAAGTCCGTCGTATTTTCCGCCTTTTAAGGATAGAACACCCTTATCCCCCGCAGGGCAACTTACACATGCAAAATAAGTTTTCCACAGTCTTTCGCTGTATTCTTTCTGCGTAAAAAATTCATCAACCCCTTCAGGTAATCCTTCAGAAAAATTCTTTGTGAGATTAATGCCTCTTTTCATGTATGAGCCGAAGTAAAGGGGGAAAATTTTTCCTTCATTTCTCCACATATCAATCAATGGAGAAGCAGCGACCTTCTCACGTAATTCTCTAACTAGCTTGAGAAATTTACCTCTCTGAAATACCGTTATGCCCTTCGTGCCCCTCACAGCTATTGCCTTGAGGTTTTTTGATCCCATGACAGCTCCAAGACCAACTCTCCCAAGCATACCATTTTTGTTTTCCATAATATTTGCAAACCGTATTAATTTTTCACCTGCCGGACCTATACAGCTTACCCAAAAATCTCCTAATTCATCTCTTATTTCGTTCGTAGCCTCACCTATCTCTTTGCCCCAGACTCTTGAAGCATTCTTTATCTTCACAGTATCATCATCTATGGCTATGTAAACGGGTTTTTCTGCTTTGCCAGTTATTACTACATGATCATAGCCGGCATATTTCAACATTGGACCTATCGAAATACCAGTTTGCGATTCCCCCAGCAGTCCTGTTAATGGTGATTTCGATATTATTCCACTCCTGGAGCATCCGGGAATCAAAGTTCCTACGAAAGGGCCTGCACCATAGCAAATTACGTTTTCAGGAGAAAGCGGATCAATTCCAGGCTTTATGAGGTCAAAAGCCAACTTACTGTTGATTCCCATACCACCGATATAATTTTTGATCAAATCAATATCAAGCGGCTCTTTTTTTATGGACCTATTTGTCAAATCTATATATAAAATTTGGCCAGCATAGCCATGATATTTCATTCGAAAACCTCCCTTTGTTTATTATTTAACAACCTCGAGTGCACCATAGTTACAATAATCTGCACAAATACCGCACTTTATGCATTCTTCTGAAAAACTTATGCTTCTTCCTATATCACCTATATAATTTAAGATTATCCTTGATTTAGATGGATTAAATGACTTCGCATATGTGAATGAACAAGCAAGTTGACAGCTCAAACACCCTGAACATTTTTCAGGATATGTTTTTATTTTCTTTACACTGCTTTTCTTTTTTTCCATATAAAAAATCCTTTCTTCTTCGACGCTATTATTGATAGTCCCGTAAAAAGTCAAACATCCCTATTATCCCGCAAATGTCAAACTCTATGAGTCCCCCGGCAGAGCCGGGGGTTTACCGTGATTAATTAAAATGGCATTTTCTGGTGAAGAGAATTCTGTCTTGGGCTTTATGATTTCATAGGCCAGTCTGGCATTCATTACTGGTCCACCAACAAAGTTCTTTATGAGATCCTCAGAGAGTGAGCTTACCTCAATTTTGCTACTCGTTAGATCAATATATAAAATTTTACCTGCATATCCTGGTATCTTTGCCATTACTTTACCTCCTTCATTTTTCTGGTTTTTTCAATAGCGTCCCAAGGGCAGTACTCGGCACAAATTCCGCAGTCAATGCACGCTGGCAGAAAGGTGATCATGAACCTACTCCCCTCATCATACCTTGAGATTCTTAGCTTTGCCTTGGCTAAGCTGAAGACTCCCTCAGTAAAAAAGGAACATGCCAAAAGGCATGTCAAGCACCCCGAACATTTATCTGAAGGTATGAACATAATAAAAGGTTTAGTTTTTGCAGTTTCTTCCATTTCTTCCTTCTTTCTTTGTTGAATTTATACCCCTAATTACTACCTGTTTTGTTAAGCTATCAAATTTACGTCATTTTTACACAAGTTCAGTTAATAAGTAAATGGCCATAGCCGATAAGATGTCTTGAATATTTCCCAGCGATGATTGATCCCTCGAGGTTCAAAAATTAAGAAAATGATGATAATCATGCCAAAAACCATGGGACTAAGGGACTCGATTAATGTACCTTTGACATGGGGGAAAAATTGAATCAAAAAAGGGCTCATGCCCCGAGTCAACTCCTCAAGTAGCTGAATCGCTGCAGTTCCAAAAACTGCGCCTGCAGTGCTTCCCATACCACCAACTATTAACATTCCTAAAAACCAAACCGACTGCATTATTGTAAAGTCATCACAGCTAATGGAACGCATCCAATGAGCCCAAAGGCTGCCTGCAATACCTGCATAAAACGAACAGATAAAAAAAGAAAGGATCTTGTAGCGAAAAAGGTTGATCCCCATGACCTCTGCAGCTAAGTCATTATCTCTGATGGCAATAAAGGCTCTACCGATACCGCTTCGTGTGAGATTTTTAGCCACAAAAGTTAGAAAAACAGAAATGGGCATGATAATGTAAAACATACTTTGCTGCGTATTGAACTTAAAATCTCCTATCTGGGGAGGAGGAACCAATAGCACTCCTGTACCCTCAGTGAGATCTGGCCGAATGTGGATAATCAGACAGGGAATAATAAACTGGGCCGCCAATGTGGCCATAGCCAAGTAAAAACCTTTTATACGGAGAGAGGGCAAACCGAAAACCAGTCCAGCTAAACCAGCACTTATTCCAGATAAAGGCAATGATATCCAAAAACTAATCCCGGCATGAACCGATAGTAAAGCAGAGGTGTAAGCTCCCACAGCCATGAAGGCTGACTGCCCTAATGAGATCTGACCCGTGTAGCCTGTCAAAATGCTCAATCCTTGGACAGCAATGACATAGATGGCAATTAGATTCATAACTTGAACTTTTATCCATAAGGGAAGCAAAAACAGCAACGTCAAACCCCCAATCAGCAAGGCCCAATGGGGAACCGTCCGCACAATAGCAATGTCTTGAGTATATTTGGTGTCATAAACTCCGTTGGGGCGCATCTTAAATCCTTTCTATCCTCTTCAGTCCAAACAACCCTTCTGGTCTAATAATGAGTATTAACAACAAAATGATGTAAGGCGTAATTTCCATGAGCCATGGATGAAGCAGTCCACCCACCAGGTTTTCGAGAATGCCAACAGTAAGACCGCCGATAATAGCCCCGGGAATGGACTCAAGCCCCCCAAATAGTACTGCAGGAAAAGCCTTGAGAGCGATCGCTGGAAGGTATAAACCCAAGCCGAGACGGGCTCCAAGCAGCACACCTGCTACAGTTGTTATCAATCCAACAATGCCCCAGGTAATGGAAAATATCTTCGTTACTTTTACCCCCCGAGATTGAGCGAGTTGATGATCCTCGGCAGTAGCCCGCATATCCAAACCTGTACCAGAATAACGATAGAATATGGCAAATATAATAAAGACAAAAATAGCAATACCGAAAGTCCAAAGGTGCTCATGAGATACCATAACCCCAGCCAACTGCAAAGGGCTGCCAGGCAAAAATTGGGGAAAATTTCTGCCATAAGCCTGCCAAATGAACAGAGTTAGACCATTCAAAAAATAAGCTAGGGCCAGGGTAATCATAATAGAGGCCAAAATCGGCTGACCAATAAGGGGTCGCAACGTCAGTCTTTCAATAATCAAGCCAATTAGTAGCCCACTTATACCACCCAACAAAAGCCCAAGCCACACAGGAAAGCCTGCTTGTTCAATAAAGGCCCAGCAGACAAATCCGCAGACCATGATCATCTGTCCTACAGCAAAATTGAAAATGCGTGTGGATTTATAAACCAAAACAATGCTTAGAGCGATCAAGGCATAAACACCACCTACCATAAAACCATTCGCTAAAAACTGGATAATCATAGGGGCATTCATGATTTCTTTTCCCAAACGTTTGTGATGAATATGTTTGTTTTGACAAATCCTTTACGTCCATCGCGATAGAGTATTGGGGTTTCCACCATAATCTCGTCCTGATCGCTATAGACTGCTTGGATTAGATCCTTGAACCGTTCCTCTACAAATGTTCGCCTCAATTTGCGTGTCCTGGTTAACTCCGCCTCATCAGCGTCGAACTCTTTTTGTAAATTGATAAACCTACGAACCTGATTCCATTCAGGAAGAGTCTGATTTACTTTTATGATCTCCTGCTTGATTAGCTCAATCACCTGGGCTTTTTGGGAAAGGTCAATAAAAGTTGTATAATTGATATGTCTCTTTTCAGCCCACAAGCCCACATTCTGGATGTCCATATTGACTAAAAGCCCTACAAACCTTCTGTGTGGGCCTCCTAAAACCAAACAATCTTTAATGAAGGGGCTAAAACGAAGACGTACTTCCACATACTGGGGTGAAAATTTTTGGCCATCTGCCAGTTCACTAACATCATCCATGCGGTCAATCACGATTAGATGGCCATCGTCATCGATATAGCCGAAATCTCCAGTTAAAAACCATCCATCTTTCATTTTCTCTTTCGTTGCCTTCTCATTCTTGTAATATCCTTTGAAGACACTAACGCCACGCACCATAATCTCCCCCTCCGATGAAAAATGTACTTCAACCTGCGGCATAACCGTGCCTGAGCTGTGCGGTTTTATTTGGTTATCCCGATGCATAGATACAATGCCCTGTTCTGAGCCACCATATAGTTGCTTGATATTAACGCCGATTGCCTGGAAATATTTGATCACATCTGGGCTGATAGCAGCCCCCCCCAAATATGCCACTCGAACTCGAAGTAAACCCAGCTTATTTCTAAGCGGCCTGAAGACTATCCAGTAACCCAAATAATTAAGGATTTTCCATATCAGATTGGCATTTGTCTTGTTTCGTCCTTCTTCCACTATCCGGTAAGCCACCTTAAGAAAGAGATTGTACAAAAAACGCCGCATAAAACTGCTGTCCATGATTTTGCTCTGAACCATCCGATTTAGATTTTCCCACAACCTGGGACCATAAAAAAGGATATGGGATCCGATTTCGCAGATATTTTCCTGAACAGTTTCTGGTTCTTCTGGGAAATTGACATTAAACCCTGAAAGCAATGAGCATGCTATACCTAAAAGTTGCTCTGTAATCCATGCTGGTGGTACAAAAGAGACATAATCCTCAGTATCTTTGAACCGGTCAGCGTCAAACCATCCCCGAGCATTGGATATAAGATTATGATGGGAGAGCATCGCTGCCTTAGGCTCACCCGTTGTGCCCGAGGTATAACACAGGACTGCAATATCATCGCTATTACCCCTATCAACATGTTTTTCATATACTCCCGTATTCTCTTTCTCGTAATCCTCCCCCAACCCCAAAACATTATCAAAACTCATAAGAATGGGGTCTTTATAGTTCCAAAGTCCCTTAGGATCCCAGAAAATAACTTTTTCCAATAAGGGAAGTGAATCTTTGATTTCAAGAATCTTATCTATCTGTTCTTGATCATAAGCAACCACGATTTTTGAGTCGCTATGAGACAAATAAAACATTACTTCAGAGGGGAGACAGTCCGTAAATATGCCCACTACAATGGCACCTACTGCCTGAGCTGCCAGTTCAGCCCAGAACCATTCAGGTTTGTTCTCACCTAATATGGCAACGTTATCGCCCTTTTTCAATCCCAAGGAAAGTAGTCCTAAGGAAAAATATTTAACCTTCCGGTAGTATTCACTCCAAGTATATTCCTCCCAGATCCCAAGCTTTTTTTCGCGCATAGCAATTTTGCGGTTCCCATATTCCTCAGCTCTTTTCCGTAAAAGCTTCGGCAATGTTTCATCAGGATTCATTGGCTATCCTTCCCTAATCTTTTTCTCCAAGGTAAGCCTTTAAAACCTTTGGATTCCTTTTGATCTCTTTTGGAGCGCCATCTGCAATTTTATGGCCGAAATCCATTACAATAATCCGCTCACTGATATCCATCACAACGCCCATATCATGTTCAACCAGAATAATGGAAATTTTCCTCAATTCATAAATGTCTAATATAAAACGGGTCATATCCTCTTTTTCTTCCGTATTCATCCCTGCCATAGGTTCATCAAGTAGCAAAAGTTCCGGCTCCAGAGCTAAGGCCCGAGCAAGGTCTATCCGCTTGCGTAATCCATAAGCAAGAGTGCCAACAACTTTTTTCCGGTAAGGCTCTAAATCCAGAAAGTCTATGATTTCCTCAACGATCCGACGGTGCTTTATCTCCTTTTTTCTTTCCCAACCGAAAAAAATGGCTGCGGCAAGAGGTGATGGTTTCAGGTGAATATGACGTGCCGCCATTAGATTTTCAACTGTGGTCATACCAATAAATAGCTGAATATTTTGGAAAGTTCGGGCAATACCCAGCTTGGCAATTTTAGGACTAGAAAGCCGAGTAATATCTTTTTCTTCAAAAAAGATTCGGCCCCTGTTTGGCCTATAAAAACCATTGATGCAATTCAGAATGCAGGTTTTACCCGCCCCATTTGGTCCGATTATGGAAAGTATTTGATTTTGTTTAACCTCAAAATTCACGTTTAACAATGCACTAAGGCTCCCAAAACTAAGATTCAAATCCTCCAGCTTAAGAATAGTCTTAAGTTGTTTCTCCATACCTAATTAGACACCTTTTAGCAATAAGCCTTTAATTTTTCTCAGAATTCGTTCAGAAAAATCTTATTAAAAACCCACATCTTTTTACCCTTGATGCCCATTCAATAGCCCAGCGTTAAGAGTGAGAAAGCCTTTTTGAGAACTCGATTATGATGAGTTCCAAAAAAAGTAGGGAAAAAGATAGAAAAATCCTAATTAGACTATCCGACCCATCTCTTGCGGCGTCGATAATGTTTCACATCACGGTAGCTCTTTCTTTCCCCTAGTGCACTAAGTCCGAGGTAGAATTCCTTGATGTCTTCATTCCCTTTCACCTCTTCAGCGGTACCATCCAGAACAATTTTACCATTTTCAAGAATGTAGCCATAATCAGCAATTTCCAGAGAAATATTGGCATTCTGCTCAACTAAGATGATTGATGTTCCTTCTTGATCGTTTATCTGTTTAATAATATCAAATATCATATTCACAAATAAGGGGCTAAGTCCAAGAGAAGGCTCATCCAGAAGCAAGACCTTGGGGTGAATCATCATGCCACTGCCTATAACCATCATCTGTTGCTCCCCCCCGGAGAGGTAACCACTAGTTTGCTGACGTAGATTCTTCAAGCGAGGAAAATATTGGTAGATCCTTTCGAGATCCGTTTTGAGTGACCCTCTCCTCAAAGAGCTTTTGGTCCCTACCTTGAGGTTTTCCTCCACCGTGAGGTGTTCGAAAAGCCTGCGCCCTTCAAACACTTGGACAATCCCTCTTCGGACGATTTCCTCAGGGTCTTTGGCATCGATTCGGTAACCTTCAAACTCAATAGTTCCGCTTGATACCTTACCGGTTTCTGTGCGTAACAAGCCAGAGATAGCCTTCAATGTTGTTGTCTTACCCGCCCCATTGGCACCCAAAAGAACCACAATCTGATGTTTTTTCAGCTCTAGTGAAACGCCTTTGAGCACCAGGATGACTTCACTATACATCACTTCGATATTATTGATTATCAGCATCGTCTCTATCAAGTCTAATTAATTGTCATTAGTGTCCGGTTAATAATCAAATAATTTCAGTTGGTTAGAATATGAATGGGTAATGTTTCTGTATTTCGACTCCGTAAGTATCTGTAATAAAGGTTTTATTTCCTGGACACTCCTCTCTATAGAGGTGAAAAGTCCTTATCTCAGGTATCCCTCCGACAAAGTTACCGATGAACCACGTTACCAGGTGATCTCCTGAGATTTCTCCCTTAAAATATCACTTCTTTCTCAAAAAAAAGGCCTTGCCTAATCCATCCTTACAGGCCTCCATAACTGTCTCAACAAGAGAGGGGTGGGGATGAATCGTATTAGCCACGTCCTCAAGCGTCAGACCTTTTTGCACTGCAACCGAAAGCTCACCGATCATAATAGAGGCATTAGGCCCAATAATTTGAGCACCAAGTATCTTTTTGGTCTCCTTCTCTGCTAGAATCCTTACCATTCCCTCTGATTCCTGGATAATATTCGCCTTTTCGGTAGCCATGAAGGGCATCTCCCCCACGATGACTTCCATCCCCCTCTCTCTCGCCTGGTCTTCTGTCACCCCCACCACTGCAATCTCGGGTGAGGAAAAAATTGCCCAGGGAACAACCCTGTAATCTATCTTGGTTTCCTTGCCGGCCAATGACTCAGCAACAACGATGCCCTCGCGCTGCGCCTTGTGAGCAAGCAACCAACCGCCGGTGACATCACCTATGGCATATATACTGGGGACATTTGTTCTCAGGTTCTCATCCACCACAATCCTTTGGCCATCGGTTTGGATACCGAGTCCCTCAATCCCCTATATCATCGCTGTTTAGCTTTCTGCCGATGGAAACCAGAACCCTTTCGCTCTCCAGCACCTCATCGCCGTTCAGGGTGGTCAAAACCTTTTTATCCCCCTTCACCTCGACTTTATCCACCCTAGTTTTCACCCTTATCTGGATACCCTTTTTACTGAAAATCTTCTCGATATCCGTTGCGAGCTTGGCGTCCCTCAACGTAGGCAGAACTTGGGGTAAGGCCTCAACGATCGTAACCTTCGAGCCAAAGGTGGAAAAGAAACAGCCGAACTCAATGCCGATTCCTCCCGCCCCGACGATGAGGATGCTTTCAGGGATCTCGTCGAGGTTAAGGGCCTGATCGCTGGTCAGGACGTTCTTTCTGTCAATGTTAAAGGCTGGCAACAAGGCAGGTTCGGAACCCGTGGCGATAATTATGTTGGATGCGTTAACCTGTTCCCTCTTGTCAGCATCTTCAATTTCCACGGTATCCTCATTCAAGATCCTTCCCCTTCCCCTTTTTTAATCGCCACCTTTCGTAGCTTTAAAAGATACTCCAGCCCGAAGGCCAGTTTTTTTACCACGGCATCCTTCTTCGTTAGAATGTCCTTGAGGTCAAAAGACACATGATCCGAGGACACGCCAAAGGCCTTCATTTTTTTTGCCAGAGAATAGACCTCCGCCGACCGAATAAGGGCCTTTGTGGGGATGCATCCCCTGTTCAAACATGCCCCCCCTATGCCATCAGATTTCCTGTATTCGATGAGAGCCACTTTCTTACCCAGGTCTGCCGCCCTTATAGCAGCATTACAACCGCCCGAACCTGCACCAATAATTACTATATCAAACATCTCTGCCATGAATATCCCTCCCTAGTGCTTTGTAACATGCTGCGGAACAAGAAACCTCTAACGGGTATCCGCGATCAATTTCTTCGCCCGCCCACTCTTCGGCAATTCCCCGAGTTTTACAAAGGCCAATTCGGGCTCTGCCATCTTTCCGTCTCTTATGTTTTTCCCAATAACGGGAACTCCGATAAGCCTTTCCCTTACCCTTTCCTCGGTGTCCTCCTGGATGGTTCCCATCTCTATGGTGAAATGCAACTGATCCCAATTACCGTGCTTACCGAGACTTACCCGATAATCGACGATATCCGGTATCCCATGGAGGGCATCATCTAACATGGATGGATAGATCACATCCCCTTCCCCTATGCTTACCTCGGATTCCAGCCTTCTGTTCACCGAACTCAACTTCTTGAGCGTCTTAATCCCGCAAGCACAACCTCCTAATAGGTCAGCTCCGGGCAATCCATATAACCTGTAATTGGTATTAATTGTCCACCTTTTACTTTGAGTATTCTGGATTTTGTTGGGGTTACTCTGCCAGGTTTGTAGGTTATGTAATTGAGCCCAAAGACAGTGAAATTTTTCATTTTTTCTAATTCTGACTTCACAGCTTCTCCATTAAGTTTTCCCCAACCAACCTTCCGAACTGCATTTTTTACTGCCTCCATACCTTGAAAAACCTGGCTGTAGGCATAGACGTATGCAGAAGTCCTTTCAATCGGTTTTCGGTTGTGTAGCTTGAATTGTCTATTCAGTAATTGGATGCCAGGGTTATCTGTTTCTGACCACTGTGCATAGTTATATGGGCCAATCCATCCTTCCATCAATCCCTCTGAGAGACGCACACTGGGCCTATCCATAGTCCAAGGGCCTCCGGCAAAATTAAGTTTTCCAAGAAGACCCATAGCCTTAGCACTCTTCAGGATAACAGCCGGAGCATTACAGCATGTATTGCTATATACCCAATTAGCACCTTTTGCGTTGATTCGAATCAATTGGGTAGAAACATCGGTATCGCGAACGCCAAAAAATTCGTCAGCCACTACCTCAACCCCCTTTTCTTTGGCATATTTAATGCATGGAGGCGATGAGCAGGCCCGACCAAACTCGCTATCCCAAGTCAAGAAGGCGATTTTGGCCTTCTGGCCGCTTTTGGGAACCCACGCCTTGACAAGCCAGTCAATAAACAAACCGAACTGATCTCCATATGTAGGTAGATTAGAAAATAGCCAGCCTGCGGGGTAAATAGATTTCTCAGGAGGGCCACAGGTAAGACCCACGATTCGATCTTCCGCCAGTCTTGGTTTTAGAGCCGAACAGTCAGCGGAAGAAACAAGATAGAGCAGTACAGGCTTGGGCTTCATAACACGCCATTTCTCATAGGCTGCTATTGCGACCTGTGTTTTACCGTCAGTATTTGCGAAAGCTACTTTAATTGGAACACCATCAATTCCTCCTTTATTTTTATTAAACCAATTTACTGCCTCCTTAGTATTCGTTATCCATGGTGCGTTAACGGGTGCATATGGACCCGTCACATCACCCGCTATGGGAAGAACAAACACATCAGGCTTTTCTAAACATGCACTTCGGTCAACATTAATAAAGAAAACTGAGAATGTTAAAGTACATACCAACAATAACACCAAGATAGTCTTTCTCATGATAATCCCTCCTTTATTTTTAATTAAGTTTAGAACCTTTATAAGCAATTGTTAATTGTCCATCCTCACCACCTTTCTATATTATTTTGAGGAAACTAGTAAACATCACTGACTATGAACCCTTGCTAAATCTGCATCTTACATCATCATACTACTCGACTGCTTCAAGTTTCCCTGATTTTACAACGGTAATTACTAGGTCTTCTGCTCGCATCGTATGGTTTCTGCCAATCTCAAAGCTTGCCAAGCTTCCTTCGCAGCCCTCCATAGGGAAGTCCTTTACCTTGTAGGAGCCATCACGGATTGCCTCTGGGTCAAAGGTGTGCACACCGCACTCACAATAGCAATATCTTCATACATTTTGCCTCTATAGGTCTATTAATTCCATTACGAGAAACTAACTACTTCTGACCTAATATTTCATCTGCACAGAGGATACCACTATGTGCTACCGCTTGAAAACCCATCCCTCTTGATTCTCGAACAGAGTCATTGATAAGATAAAAATTTTCAATGGGTGTATGCATACCTGGACGAAATCGACCCACCTGCCCCGGTGCAGCGGCCACTGAAAAAATTTCGCTATAAGGCACTTTCCACTCGATATTCTGCTTTAATTCTGGTAAGACCTCATATACATCCTCTTCAAAAAGTTTCATAAGTTCTCTCACTTTCCGTCTATTTATTGCTTGTTCCATCTCAAAAAGATTTGGTATCTCATTCCAATGAGTTTGAAAGTAGACCTGCAGTACAGTGTCCTGCTCCCAATAAGCACCCATTGCCATCTTCGAACGGGGAAGTACGGGGATATACCACCTCATTACTTCAAAAGGCCATAGCAACTTTTTCACTTTCATTACAAAACCGGTGACTTGAGAAAACTTATATCTCAGTCCCTTTACCCATTCCCTGTACCAATGAGGAAATTTATCTTCGGATACGACATTGAAAAGGTCCCATAGGGGCACCGCACAGATTACCACAGGAGCCTCAATTATTTCGAGATCAGGAAGCTGGGCGGGGATGATCCGTTGCCCCACCTCAATTTCTACTCCGCATGCCTTTCCCTTCTCTATGATAACATCGTTAACCAGGGTATTCGTTCTTATCTCTCCTCCGTTTTCTTTAATGGAGTCAATGAGCGCCTCTGTAGCCTTTGAGGTGCCTCCATCAACCCTTAATACCGTCTTGCTGAGCGTTCCCCACCTGTCCAACTGCTCCTTAAGATGCACCATCGCTTCACCCGCCGCAATGTCCTCATAGTGATTGGCAACCAACTGACTCGTGCAAATGGTAAAGAACAGATCGTGCACGCCTTGATCCTGCGTCCTCTCTGAAACCCAATCCTTCAGTGAAACATCGTCGTGTTTTGATACGTCGTCCCACGAGTAACCGGCTATTTCAGAGAGGATGTTTCTCAAGGCGCTCCGGTCGATTCCTTCGAGCAGAGGGCGCCATTTTCCATTCTTATTGATCTCAGTCTTTGCCATGTTCGTTCCTGTCGGGTAGTCTTTGCCTATGCGAGAGAATATCTCCTCCAGGTGGCCCGCCCGACTGATCTCATGTGCACCATTTTCGACCACGGTGCCGTCTATCATCCCGGAATGCTGCCTTCCTCCAGGCCAAGCGGCCTTTTCCAAAAGCAGTACTTTTTTACCCCCATTTGCCAACAGGGCGCCGCTGCTCAGTCCACTCAGACCAGCCCCAACTACAATTACATCCCATTTTTCCATAATATTCTAATTCTCCTTCATTGATCCCAAAATTGAGTTTCCTAATATTTTAATATTTACTAAAAATAATAGACATGCTTTTCTTTCTCCTTCCTACCATGAGTAAGGCATATGCATGCCGCTTTCATGAACAAAAGTTCTAGTCACCGTCACCAATGATCGACCATAATAATCATTGTTTGCCTTTCTTCTACTTCCTTTAGTTCCCAACAATAAGGACACTAATAGTAGCCGAACCAGGTGTGCCTCCCAAATTATGCGTTAGACCCAAGGTGGGATTTTTGATCTGTCTAGGTCCACCTTTCCCCTGGAGTTGTTTATATACCTCATACATCATACGCAACCCGCTGGCACCAATGGGATGACCAAAGCATTTTAAACCTCCATCTGTATTCACCGGTAATGCTCCATCAAGATTAAAAAAACCTGCTTCTATATCATCTTTGGCTCGCCCCCTTGAACTAAATTGCAAATCTTCATAGATCACCATTTCCGTGATAGAGAAGCAGTCATGAACCTCGGCTATACTAATCTCCTGCCTCGGATTTTTTATCCCAGCCTCCTGATAGGCCACCTGGCCTGCACGGAAGGTTTCTTCCACATAGGTCCAGTCATATTCAGTACTCATGTAACCCTCTTGTGGCCCTACTGCAATCTGTAAGGCTTTGATGTAGACCGGATCTGGCCTGAAATCTTTTGCCAAATCTTTACGCGTTATTATTGCTGCTGCGGCTCCATCGCTGACGCCACAACAGTCAAAAAGGCCTAATGGCCAGGCAATGATAGGGGCGTTCAGTATCGTCTCAAGGGTAACCTCTTGCTGGAAGTGTGCCTTAGGATGCAGGCTACCATTATGATGATTCTTTACCTCGATCATGGCTAGTGCTCTTTTTCCCTCTTCTGGAGACAATCCATATTTATTAAAATAGGCGGTAGCCATCATTGCAAAATGTCCAGGTGCTGTAAATGTTCTGCTCCTGTAAGTATTCTCGCTAAAATTTAGTCCCTGCATCAATTCAGTATCGGGAAGGCCGCTATATCCGTTGTCTTTTAGCTTTTCCACACCTAAAGCAAGAGCAATGTCGCACACCCCGGCCGCAACCGCATAAGCCGCATTTCTGATGGCATCCGATCCAGTGGCACACATATTTTCTACCCTTGTAATCGGGATATAGGCGAGTTTCAAAGGCTTTGCTAGGGTCTGCCCACTTAGCCCAGACATGTATGTCCCTAACCACGCAGCCTGCACATCCTTGGGTTCTATCCCTGCATCTTCAAAGGCCTCGTAAGCTGCATCTACGACCATATCGGTCAAGCTCATATCCCAATTTTCACCGAACTTGGTGCATCCCATACCAATTATGGCAACTTTATCTTTAATGCTCTCCATTTTTTGTCTCCTACGCCAAAGGATCTCATATTCTTACTGGCACACATTTCCACCAATAATCGTAAATGCTTCCCGCATACCTAACCTTTCTGAAGGTCATCTCCACAGGCATCCCCACTTTGATCTCGTCAGAGTCCTTGTCAGTCATATCGCACATGATTCTGCCTCCCTCATCAAAGTCTACGACCGCCACTGTTACTGGAAGATCAGTGGTTGCAGCTAAATTGTCGTGACTAAAAGTAATCAACTTACCTCTCTTATCAGCAAAACGATACGGCTCGAACTGATCTTTCTCATGGCATTTTATACATACCCTCTGAGCCGGATACTGAGCGGTGCCACAATTCTTACACTTAACACCGTAAAGACCGAGCCCTCCTTTTGAATCCCTCCAGAGAGCAACAGCTGAAGGTCTTTCGGTTGGCGGGCGTGAGGGTGGTTGAACTGGTATTATTTCCCGCCACCTTAAGTATTTTTGGTAGTTGATCATTTTTTTTGTTGACAATTGAATTTGAACACTTCGGTTGGGTTTAAACTCCCTTATCTGTTTTGTAACCTTCAGGATAAAGGCTTCCGAACCGTCACCGTAACCAGCGAAGAGAATTCTATCTTCGGGCTCAGCCTTTTCTAAAGCCGCGCAAAGTAGCATCGGAGCGAGAGCTGCTCCTGTGTTGCCAACCATATCATAAAGGGAATCTTGAACTTGAATTTTCGGGTCAAAACCTAATTTCCGAGCTACAGCGCTTAGAAGCTTTGGGTTCGGAGCATAGAATACCACCTTGTTAAAATCCTTTGCATCCATATTGTACTCCTTCAGGATGTCAGATACTGTCTCACTAAGGACTTTCAAGTATCCCTTCTCCCTTACAAAGCGGTCTTCCCATGACTGCACAAAGGTATCCTTGTCTGACCTCCATACATCATTAATCTCATTCGTTATGTTATAGCTTCCTTCAACAACAGCCAAAGAATCATCACTACTAAGAATAAATGATGCGGATCCGTCCCCAAAATCCTTCTCATGAGTGCCATTGGGATAACCTGTTCGCAAGTCAGACACGATCACCATCACCTTTTTAGCTGAACCAGCTTTTATCGCATCTATCGCAGATCTAATAGCAGAGGTGCCTGCACGCAAAGAGCCAGAAAAATCGGCCGTGAAAATGTCACTACGCAGATCAAGTGCAGCCGCAAGCAAGGCCGCAGACTGCTTTTCTTTATAAGGGAATGTCGTTGAAGCGAAGTATAGTCCATCTATAGACTGTGGATTGACACCATTTAGACAATTCATACCTGCTGCAACCGCCATGGTAACGCTATCTTCATCATGATTGGCGACGGCTTTCTCCCCCCCACCGGATTTCCCTCCCCAAGCTTGAGCAATTTCGCTTCTGCTCAAGCGACAAAATGGCACATAAGCACCAAAGCTTTGTATACCTACCATTTTCATCTTCTCCTGAATTTCAGAAAGATCACGGTAACTTTTGAAAGATCCTGAAGTCTCTCAAATAATCCCTCATTACAATTCGTTAAAGGTGCTGTCATACTTTTTAGGCTCCCAGTCGTAATAAAAGACATCAGAATGATTTTTTGAAAACTCTATTATAATGCATAGATGGGCTATTCATTTCGCTCGCTACCTGTACTCGAACCAGCCGCGACCAGTCTTCCGACCTAGGTGGTTGGCATTCACCTTTTGCTTCAAAATAGGTCGCGGCCTGAATCGTTCGCCATAGGCATCACACATGATTTGCTGCACTTTTAAGCTCAAAGAATTGTCTGTAAGGTCCATGAGAGTGAGGGGGCCGATCGGGTGTCCCAATCCCAACTTGCAAGCCGTATCTATATCTTCAGGACTTGCCACTCCTTCTTCCACTAATCGATTAGCCTCGATCAACATTACATGCAGTAAACGGTTTACAGCAAAGCCAGGCACATCCTTCACACGAATAGGCGTCTTACCAATCTTCCGGCAGCACTCCATCATGAAGATGACAGTCTCCTCTTTGGTTTCAAGGCCAGGGATGACTTCTACAAGTTTCATGACAGAGGCAGGAGAAAAAAAATGAGCGCCTAAAAACCGATCCATTCGTTCTGATTTTAAAGAACTCGCCAGCAGGGTGATGGGTATACTGGAGGTATTCGTGGCAAAGACACAATCCCGCTTGCAGATAGCGTCTAATTTGGCAAAAGCCTCTCTCTTTGTGTCAAGATCTTCAAAAACAGCCTCCACCATCAGATCCATATTTCTAAAAGCTTCATATTGATCGGTGGGTGTAATTCGAGAAAGTGTGGCATCCTTATCCTTGGCCTGAAATCTACCTTTTTGGATTGACTTGTCCAGTACCCCTTCCAGGCGGTCTTTACCTTTTTGAGCCAATTCAAGAGTTGCGTCTTTCATGGCCACCTCATGGCCTGACATAGCAAAACAAAGTGCGATCTCAGCACCCATCATTCCCGCGCCTATGATACCTACCTTATTTACTTCTTCTCCCATATTACATCCCTCCTATCTGCCTTTAAAGAGGGGCTTTCGCTTTTCTAAGAAAGCAGCCATCCCCTCTTTCTGATCCTCTGTTCCAAATAGCATACAGAAGAGGTCCTGCTCCATCTGTAAGCCCTCCTTCAGTGAGATGCTCAGTCCTTTCCGCATAGCCGTTTTTGCTGCTCGAAGTGCTAAAGACGACCTTTCCATCAATTTATAGGCTAAAGAGCTTGCTTCATCCTTTAGACGATCTAAAGAAACAACTTGATCTACAAGACCAATTCTCTCTGCCTCTTCTGAGTTGATCCTATCACCTAACAGAATAATTTTGGCAGCAGCACCAAGATTCATCAAACGGGGAAGTCGCTGGGTGCCGCCGCCGCCAGGAATGATTCCTAGAGTTATCTCCGGCAAACCCAAAACAGCGTTTTTAGCCGCAATCCTGAAGTCACAGCATAGTGCCACCTCACAGCCTGCTCCAAGGGCGTAGCCAGAAATGGCAGCGATGGTCGGTTTGGGTAAATCGGCAAGCCTTTCTTGGACTTGCATTGTTAAATCAGTTAACTCATAGGCAAATTTGATGTCTCCTTTGGCCATATTTTCTATGTCAGCTCCTGCTACGAAAGCTTTTTCATTGCCCATGAGAACAACGACCCGGATAGTTTCTTCTTCTTCGCAGGTGACCACTGCCTTCTCCAGATCTCTTAACGCTTCAGGGTTAAGCGCATTTAATTTCTCGGGCCTGTTGAATTGAACCCAGCCAATGCCGTCTTGCTTTTTAAAATTTATGTATTTGAGATCCATAATCTGATCTTCTTCATATAAATATGATTACAACTTTGATTTACACCTTGATGATACATGCATCAACTTGGGCCAAACCACCGCAGATTGACCCTAGGGGTTAGCCTCCTCCACGACGCTGCAACTCATTCATGAGATGCATTATCAGCAGTTTCTGAAATAGGGTTGAAATCCTTATTACCTAACATATAAATGGGGTCTTCCATCTTGATATCTCCCAAACTTAATTCCTAGAAACGAAGTTCCCTTGCGATAAGAGACTCTTGGCTAAAAAATGTTGCTCTACCCCCAATGCCACATCAATCTCTACAATTTTCATAGCCATACAACCTAATTTTACGGATGACATCGCCGATACACATGCTTTATCAATAGCTATTGAAGGGGTTTCAGCTGGAAGCCCGGCTTTGAGTAAAGTTTGTCGTGCAGCTACTGGCGTATAAACATCTTTACAGGATAATGCGTCACCTACACACCAAAAAACCTCATCTACAATATTCGGCTCGAGGTTAACCCTGTTTAAGACCTCACGCATGGGTACTGTTCCCAAATCAAAATAGTCAAACTCCCTAAAAGAACCTCCATAGCGTCCAAAAGGTGTACGAACTGCACTTACAATAACAATATCTTTATACATTTTGCCTTTTCTATTAAAATAAGGCTCATTTTTATTATTAATTGAGTATAATTCATAAATAAATTAAATAATTATGTCAAGCTTTTTTTTAAAATAAAATACAAATATTTGTTTTACTATTAATATCAATATGTTAGAGCCACGTTTCAATAGAGCAAGAAATATATGTTGACATATTTTTTATAATATGATTAGAAAGTAATAATTTTCTAACGACAATCACAAGTTTTTGGCAAGGTAATATGGATAAAAGGACAAACCAATGGGTACTGGCGCGAAAATAGAACAAATACTTGATGCAGCAGAAGAAATAATGTCCGAAAAAGGTTTAAAAAACTCTAATATAGCGGAAATCGCCAAGAGGGCAGGAGTTACAGATTCCCTCATCTATACCTATTTTAAAGGAAAGGAAGATCTTCTTTTCTCTATACCAGGCAGAAGAATTAAAGAGTACTTGAAAGATTTATCGGAACATCTTCAAGGAATTCCGGATCCAATAAGTAGGCTTAGTAAAATGATATGGTTCCATCTCCAGTTTAATGATACTCACCGTGGTTATGCCCGCCTCCTTTTGCTTGAATGTCGTTCTAACAGAAACTTTTACCACCATGAGGCCTATGCTTTGGTAAGACAGTACGCTGGCGTTATGATTGGTATTCTGGAAGATGGGGTAGAAAGGCAAATTCTTCGCGCAGATGTCGATATGCGCCTCGTCCGGGATATTATCTTTGGGGTTCTTGACTGGGAAGGCTTGAGTTGTCTTGCCTCCCATGAGACAAAAGAGATTATCCCAGATTTGGAACATATTTTGGACCTCATCTTACCTATGATCACTTTTCAAAACAAATCAGAACACATGGAATTCGATAAGGCGAGCCGGATCCTTCGAGCAGCAGAAGGTGTGTTTGCAGAGAAAGGATATATTCAAGCTACCATAAGCGAAATAGCTAGAATAGCTAATGTATCAGAAGGAACAATTTATGAATACTTTAAAAATAAAGATGACCTTCTCTTCTCTATCCCAGAACAAAGATTTAAAGAACATATAGCACAGTCAGATGAAATCTTTGAACTAAAAACCCCCTTAAGAAAGCTCCGGCGTTTTATCCGTTATCATTTTTATCTGTACATGACAGAGCCTAATTTCGTGAAGGTTTTTTTACTTCATATTCAGCTCAGCCAAAGATTCTATGAATCGCAGGTCTATAAAACTTTTCAACAGTATACAAAAATAATAACAGATGTTTTAGAAGAAGGAAAAAAAGACGGGAGTATTCGACCTAATATCAACATGAGGGTGTTTAAGAATCTCTTTATGGGTGCTTTTAGCCACATGGCTCTGAGATGGCTTATATTGGGAAAGGAAGCAGAGACTGATAAAATGAAAGAGATCGATGAAGTTGTCTTACTCCTATCTCGGGCTGTGGCTAATAATTCAAAAGATTAAATATGAAAGAAAGCTCAACTCAAAAAATCAAAATAGGCCAAATATCACTGACTTCAAAACAGATTACACAAACTGATCTCACCTTGTATGCAGCCGTAACAGGAGACTTCAATCCAGTTCATTTTGATCCAGTTTACTCTGCACAAACCCGTTTCAAAGGACCAATAGCACATGGCATGATAGCTGCGGGAGTGGTTTCAGGATTGATAGGAATGAAGTTACCAGGACCGGGGACTGTTTACCTTCAGCAGACCTTGAATTTTTTGGTTCCTGTGAAGGTGGGTGACGTAATCACTGCATCTGTGGAAGTGGTAGATCTTTTAGAAAAAAATCGTGTTCGCCTTAAAACTACCTGTATAAACCAAGAGGGCGTAATGGTTCTGGAAGGGGAAGCCCTAGTCATTGCATCAAGAGAGCCCAACCTATAAAAACCTGTAAATCTTAGGATAAAAATTATGATGTTATTGATCCATTAGGATCTATCGAATCAGGCAGCCCAATCTATAATGTTGGTAACCGTTATTCTTAGAAAACCATTTTTTGAGCTCATGAGATTAAAACAATGCACATAGAATTATTTATGTTTTAGTATCAAAATTTAGTAAGAAGGCATTACTTGTGGATAATAATGATAAGAAGATAGCTAAAGGTGGAATTTTTCTAATAAAAGATATTACCTTTCAAGAAATTTTTACGCCGGAGGATTTTACCAACGAACATAAAGATATCGCAAAGGCAGTTGAGGATTTTATAAAGGGAGAAATCATAAGTCGAGGCGATGAAATTGAAATACTAAGTAATGATTTATCTAGGGAACTCATGGCGAAAGCCGGAGAGTTAGGATTCTTGGGAATAGATATCCCAGAGAAGTTTGGCGGAATGGAATTAGACAAGATAAGCTCTGCTATTGTTTCAGAAAAATTTGGATATGGAGCTGGTTCTTTTACCATAACCGAACTAAATCATACCGGTATCGGCACCTTACCTGTGGCTTTATTTGGAACAGAAGAACAGAAGAATAAGTATCTCCCCGGTTTAAGTTCAGGTGAACTTATCGGTGCCTTTGGGTTAACGGAATCAGAGGCAGGCTCAGATGCACTCAACCCATTAACCACAGCTACACTTTCCGAGGACGGAAAATACTATCTCTTGAACGGTAGTAAACAATTCATAACCAATGCCGGTTTTGCAGATGTTGTTTTTACGTATGCCAAAGTAGATAGTGAGTTCTTCACCGCCTTCATTCTAGAGCAAACCTGGGATGGCATTTCTATCGATGAGGAAGAGGAAAAAATGGGATTCCATGGGACATCAACCAGGGCTTACCATTTCGATAATGTTAAAGTACCTATAGAAAATGTCTTGGGTGAAGTGGGGAGAGGTCATATCGTTGCACTTAATGCCCTTAATATGGGGCGTTATAAAGTTGGAGCTGTCTGTATTGGAAGCGCTAAAGCAGCCTTCTTTGAAGCAGTTAAATATGCCAAGCAAAGAGTCCAGTTCGGAAGACCTATATCTGAATTCGGTTTGATAAAAGAAAAAATTAGTGAGATGGCTATTCGACTTTTTGCAGCAGAGAGCATGATGTATCGCACGGCAGGCTTGATTCAGGCTAAATTAAAAGATGTTGATATGAGCTCGGATGATGCTGGCTTCAAAACTGCTGAGGCACTCGAGGAATATATTATTGAGTGTTCGATTAATAAGATTTATGGATCAGAAACCGAGGATTATGTTATTGATGAAGAGGTCCAGATCTTTGGTGGCTATGGGTATATACATGGAAATCACCCAGAGCTGGCATACCGAAATGCCAGAATAAATCGGATCTGGGAAGGCACTAATGAAATCAACCGGATAGTTATCGTTAATACTTTGGCCAGAAGAGTAGCAAAAGGCGCATTTGACTTAAAGTCAGCCTTCCAGCGTGTCTCAGGAAATATTAAAAAACTTAAGCCAGTTGGTTCTGACGATACCGAAACCTTGAATGCGCAGACTAAGTTAATTGAGATTACCAAACACGTCGGTTTGTTGGTGATAGGAATAGCATACGATCGATATGGAAAGAGCCTAAGAGATGAACAAGAGCTTATGGGCATGATTAGCGATATACTGATTGAAATTTATGCTATAGAGAGTGCTCTTCTTAGAACTCAAAAAATTTTAAACAACAAAAAACCCGAGAGAGCAAAAATCCCGGTTAAAATGACAAAGGTGCTTTTCCATGATTCCCTTGAAAAAATAAGCTTCCTGGCTAGAGGCGCATTGGAGGCCATAGAAACTGGGGAATTATTGAAGAAACATCTTGCAACGATTAGCAAACTAATGGTTTCACCTCCCATAAACACTGTGGCCTTAAGGAGGGATATCGCTGATGCGATGATTGGATATGGCCGTTATAGTCTATAAATTTTTCACTCATTACTTTGCTTATTCCGGACACATTAAAGTCAGTTATTGTCGTAAGCCAGATAAGAAGTAGAATATGATCCGAAAATAGAATTAATTTTCATGTATTGTGGTGCCCAAAAGGGGCATGAATGTTTATTTTATGAATCTCAACTTATTTTTCCTTCTCTTTTATTCTTCGTCGCTCTTCATCTCTTACTGCTTGTCTCAAGAGCTTTCCTACCTTGGATTTTGGAAGCATATCTCTAAATTCTATATACTGTGGAACCTTGTAAGGAGCAAGTCTTTCTCTGTACCATTTAGTCAACTAAAATCCGCCTACTCCTCTTGCATTTTCTTTGAGCACTACTCTATAATGCCTTAAAATGCCGTATCAACCTTGAAGAATGATAGAGATAATTTTATAAAATGTTAAATCCGTCGTACCAAAATACGGCTTCTGCCAAATGCAAGTTATTGATTTTAATGGAAATTTCTGTGGAGTCATGAACTTAGGTTAAGGCATCTCTTCAAGATATAAAGACAAAAGCTAATCGCACACCCCACATCTGGTGCAACTACCAACATTACATGGAGGGGATTCAATCGATTGAAGAGCTAGATTATATTCTTCCTTTAGATATGATTTTTTAATACCGTGGTCAATAAAATCCCAGGGAAGTTGTTCATTGAGGTCTTTAGGCCTATAGACAAAAAAATCTGGATTGACATCTGAGGATCTAAGGGCAAACCTCCAGTCGCCTGTCTCTTTTGTCAATGAATATCTTTCTTCTTTCTATTCCTCACCCCATCACATGGTGCAGAACATTAGGGGCCTGCCCGCCAACTGTGAGCTAGCCAAATTGAAGATCTTATCCAATATCCAGTAACCAGCATTTTGTATCCAGGGACTTACCAATGACCATTGACAAATGACAAACGTTTCACATGATATTACCGGCTAGATGAAGTGGCCGAATACTTCACCGTTTCGGCGAGAACCATCTACCGTCTCATTGACGAGGGCAAGTTGAGGCGGACCAACATCAGGGGTTGTTTGAGGATTATAATATCAGACATTGAAAGGTACAAAAAGGAATAGCTAAAACAGATGGACGAAATTTGACACTCATCTATGGTTTAAAAACTGTCGTATTTAAAGACTCTGAGTTAGGAAATATGGCTTTTTTTAAACTAATCCTTGATTTTGGTTTAAAAATATGATTATTTGACGACTATGAGTAAGGAAATAAAAACAAAAATAAACCGTTTAATCAGTCAATGGCCAAGAGGTACGGTCAGTGCAGCATCCTATCTGAATACATTGGGTTTTGGCCATGATCTCCTGATAAGATACAAAAAAAGCGGCTGGATCCAGTCCTTTGGGAGAGGCTCCTATATCCTCTATGGAGACAAAGTGGAATGGCCCGGTGCCCTTTATCCACTTCAAAACCAACTGGGCCTAAATGTACACCCAGGAGGAAAGACGGCCCTTGAGCTAAGAGGATACGCTCATTACCTACCCTCTGGTAAAAAAAAAGTATTTCTGTACGGAACACAAGGTAAGGTTTTGCCGAACTGGTTCAAAAGGGAGCGTCTGGGTGTAGATATTGTCATGACACGGACAAATCTTTTCCCTGGGGACAGCCAGGAGGGTTTTTCTGAATTCAGAGAAAAGGACTTTTCCATAAAGATATCTGCCCCCGAAAGGGCGGCGATGGAGATGCTTCATCTTGTTCCGGGAAAGATCAGTTTTGAAGAAGCCCTTTTGATCATGGAAAATCTCGTTAGCCTGCGGCCAGATATGGTGCAGAGATTGATGGGTATGTGCCGGTCCATCAAGGTCAAAAGGCTCTTTATGTACATGGCGGAAAGGCAGGATCATTCCTGGGTATCTAATCTTGACATTTCAAAAATCGATATAGGCAAAGGGAAGCGGATGATCGTCCCGAACGGAAAGTATGACAGGAAATATCTTATCACTGTTCCCCGGGATAGCCTTGCAGAGGCCTCTGGATGAAAGACACGGTCTTTTTCAGACAGGCAGAACTGCTCCTCAGAATGCTGCCTCTGATATACAGGGAAGACATGTTTGCCCTGAAGGGTGGTACGGCGATCAATTTTTTTATCCGGGACCTTCCCCGTCTTTCAGTGGACATAGATCTCACCTACCTTCCTGTAAACGAGAGGAACTTTGCACTGGATGATATCAGCCATGCCTTAATTCGTGTCTCTGAAGAGATCAAAAGGAGAATTCCAGGGACGCGAATCGTTCTGAAAAACATCCACGGTACCAATACCATAAAAGGCATGGTCGTCGACCAGGAGGGAGCAACGGTAAAGATAGAGCCCAATCTCGTTTTGAGGGGCTCCATGTATCCGCCCGAGATAAAAACACTATCCAAAAAGGCTCAAGACCTCTTTGAGCTTTCGGTACAAAGCAGAATACTCTCTATGGATGAACTGTATGCAGGAAAAATCTGTGCAGCCCTTGACCGTCAACATCCGAGGGATCTCTTTGATGTCCACTTCCTATTCAAAAGTGAAGGCCTAACATCTAAGATACGGAGAGCATTTATAGTATATCTCATCAGTCATCCCCGGCCGATGATTGAGATCCTTAATCCCCAGCCGAAAGATATGCGAGATGTCTTCGAGAAAGAATTCAAAGCCATGATCGCTGAAGATGTGACATGTGAAGACCTGCATACAACGAGAGATGATCTGGTCTCAATGCTTCGAAGTGAGTTGACCATCGAGGAAAGGACGTTCATTGTTTCAGTGAAGGAGGATCACCCCAGGTGGGACCTCCTC
>Ga0315546_1000288_pt1 | contig 37477 bp, 40 predicted proteins | sample SalMarSW160170MG_FD_203833 | JGI IMG/M metagenome (GOLD analysis project Ga0315546, IMG submission 203833) | Salt marsh sediment microbial communities from the Plum Island Ecosystem LTER, Massachusetts, United States - Salt Marsh Sediment SW1601-170 ...
CGGATGTCAAAGAACGAATATATAAACTCATGATACCCTCCTTCCTATATATAAAGAAGGATATCATAAAACTTTAAAAATGTCACTATAAATTATATCATTTATTATTTAACGTGGCACTAGCTAATTAAATAACTTATTGGCTGCTAATATTTTGAGGAAATATCGTCTATAAAGTAGAAAAAGGGAAATTTATAAAAAACTAAGCTATTACAAAGAATAATGTCACAAACAATGCAATTAGAGTCAGAATTACCCAGGATAGGTGTATATTCAAATCTCGTGGTTGTATACTGTCGAGCTTTTTACATAGTTTATCTATTAATATAGCAATATTACAATAAATCCTATCCACACTTAAATACTTGAGCAACTTTGCCATAAAGCTGCCTATCTCAAATTCTCTCTTTTTTCGACCTATTAACCCCAGCTTTGAAGCTACAATATATATAATAAAGCCTAAACTTGTAATAAGTAAACTATTTAAAGCTGCGCCTTGTGTCCAGAATTCTACCTTTGAAACCGATCGGGAATGAACTAGACCGGATATTGTAAATGTTATAAACCTATCCAGCACAAATTGTGCGTTTATTCCTAAAAGTACACATAAAATAGCGAGCACTATCATGGGTAACATCATTAGTATTGGTACTTCTTTGATAGTTATCAACTGCTTTTTAGGTTCACCGAAAAAGGTATAACTTATTAATTTAAAAAACGAGGCAAAAGTTAATGCTGCAGTGATAGTCATGACAAACTTAAGCACAAAACTAAAATCAGTTGCAGCTTTTGCAAGCACTGTTTTGCTTGCAAATCCATTAAACGGTGGTATGCCTGAAATAGCTAATGCAGCAATAATACAGGTTGATGTTGTTATCGGCATTCTCTTCCATAAGCCACCTAAATTATCAAGCTTCCTCGTACCAGTCGAATAGATGACTGCACCCATACACAGAAATAGCAATCCCTTAAATATGGCATGGTTCACCATGTGGTACAGCCCACCAACCAGACCAAGCTTGGTACCCAACCCTATACCTAAGAGGATATATCCTATCTGGCTTACACTGTGATATGCTAATAATCGCTTAATATCTGTTTGTGCCAAAGCTAAGAGAACGCCTATCAACATAGAAGCTATAGCTATATATATAATTAGCGTACTCAATAGCTCTCTAAAATTATTAACATATAAATCGGAATTTAATATAGGGAAGATAAACCTTATTATGCCATAAGCGCCTATTTTTATCACTATACCAGACAGAAACGCACTAATAGGTGATGGTGCAGCAGGATGTGCATCTGGTAGCCAGGTATGTAATGGGACTGCACCAGCCTTGATAAAACAACCTACTAAAAATAGTAAAGGTGGTACAAAGCTATTAAACTCAGAAAATCCGGTTACTCCATAATTACCTGTATCAATATAGACCAAAATGATAGATAATAAAATAAGAAAAGCACCGATTAAATTCATGAGTATATACTTGTAACCAGCTTGTAACGCGACAGTACTTCTTTTATGTATTATAAGAAAATATGTAGTCACAGTCGTCATCTCGAGAAACACATAGAAGTTTATAAGATCTTTAGCCAATACCGTGCCTTGAACGACTCCCAGTAAGATCAACAACAAAGAATAATACCTAACCAGATCGGTTTTGATATAGCTTATAGAATATATAGAAACCGCAAGCCATAACAAGAAGCCAACTAAAGCTATAATAATACTTAGCCCATCTACCTGGAAACATAGTTCAAAGGAAACCATCTGTGGCCAAAAAGCACTATGAATCGTGTTGCCTTTGAGAATAGAAAATAACATGATCCCAAGTAAACAAGCCATTGCTATCGCTGCAATAAATATAACAAACAGTATCAGTCGAAGCTGTTGAGCTCGATTGAACCGCCCCTTAACGAACGACACCACAACTAAAGCCAAAAAAAAGGGTATGATTACAGTCAAAAGCGGAAGATTAAAATTCAAAACTGGAATTCACCGCCTTTAGATAATATCTTTATACAAAAACTTAATTTTTACGGGATGACATGGGATAAGAGCAAGCTCACCGCTGGTTTTACCATGGAGATGCCCAGAGCCGGTACAAGCCCAAGTAATAGACATCCAGCCACCAAAATGTAAATCGTCCAGGTTCTAAAGAAATTACCTCCATGAATCATCTGTTCCCCTTTATAGATAAGCACGGAGCTCTGTTTTGGTGGACCACTAAAAAGCACTTGTATCACCCGAAAATAATATGCAGCAGTAATCGCACTTGCCATAAGTATGATCACTGCAAGAACAGCGTAACCAGCCTCTACGGCTGCTAAACATATCAGCCACTTACTCACAAAGCCGTTAGTAGGTGGTATACCTATCATACCTAAAGAAGCTATGATAAAGGCAAAGACTATAGCCGGTTGTTGCCTACTAAAACCACTGAGCCCTTGCACATCTCTTGTGCCAGCCTTAGCAATCATTATGCCTGCACAAAAAAATAGAGCACCTTTCATTATAGCATGGTTCAAAACATGAAATAGTGCACCAGTGAGTCCCAGCTCGGTTCCAATACCCAACCCGATAAGTATAATCCCAATCTGGTTAATAGTCGAATATGCCAACAATCGTTTCAAGTCTTTTTGTACCAGTGCCATACTGGCACCAAATAAAAGTGTAACTACACCCAGAACTATCAGTATAGTATGGCTACTACTAATAATAATAGAAAACGCTTCTGTACTGAATACGCTATAGATCACTCTAATCAAACAGTAAATGCCTATCTCCACGGTAATACCGGAAAGCAATGCACTAACAGGTGACGGTGCCATAGAATGTGCATCTGGCAGCCAGCCGTGAAGAGGAAACACAGCTATTTTTATGCCCATACCAGTAGCTATGAGCACAAAGGACATGAGCACCATCCGCGTGCTGGAATTAAATGCAACCGGCAGCCTTTCAGCTATATGGGATATATCCAATGTACCAGTCATAGCATAAAGAAAGCCGATCCCTAACAAAAAGAAAGATAGCCCCACACCACCCATTATAAGGTAATTAAAACTTGCCCATAAAGTCACTCCTGTCTTAGGATAGGCAATGAGCAAATAGACAGCGAGCGATAAAAGTTCGTAGAAGACATACATATTGAATATATCAGCAGTATAAATGACACCAATCATACTGCTTAACGAAATAAGCAATAAAAAATAATATGTTCTGCCATAGCGCCTTTCAGGTATAGAGTATATAATAACTAATAGCCCTAAACCCAGTGCTATCAAAGAGAAGAAAAAGCTTAGCCCATCTACTACCAAGCTGATACCTAGCGGACCTCGCCAACCTCCAAGATGATATATTACCTTATCTCCAGATAGAATCTGAGACGAGAGGGTCAATATAAACACGATTGAAGTTATGATACTAGTAGTCGCTAATATAATCTTATACTTTCTGCTAAGTAACATAAGAAATGCTGCCAGAAGCGGTGATATTATAATCAGAATGGGGATATGAATTGCCAAATAATTATCGCTCCTTTGAGAGTTGTTGGATGTCTAAAGTTTTATATTTTGCATAGATTCTCACAATCAACGCTAATGCTAAAGCAGTTATAGATATACCGATAACAATTGCAGTAAGCATCAGTGCTTGAGGTAATGGGTCAACAAGTATAGTAGTGGGGATAGCGTCAGTCGTCCCTTTCTCCAATATTGGCGCTAAACCAGCTTCCCTGTAGCCGATACTTATAAAAAATAACACAATACTACCATTCATTATGGTTAACCCTATGATCTTTTTAATCAAGTTGTTCTTGCTCATTACACCATATAAACCAATCATAAAGACCAAAAGGCTGATATTTATAGGAGTCATATCTCACCTCTATATTTAACTAATGCATAAAATATAATTGAAACACCTGCGGCTACTTCGATACCAATAGCTATGTTAAAAAACAACATCAACCCACCACTGGTAATCTGGCCTGGCTTACCCAACGGCAAAAAATTGCCTAGAAAGGAGTGACCCAGGAATATACTCAAAAAGCCCAAAAAGATGAAGGTTAAGATCCCTAATTTCTCCAACATGCTTAGCCGCTTATTCTCAAATTTCTTTTCTGTTTTCTCTATACCATGAGAGAGCGCTAAAAGTATTATAGCTGTACCTATCACAACTCCACCTTGAAAACCACCACCTGGAGATAGATGCCCATGTGATATCAGATAAAGACCAAAAAGCACAATGAAAGGAAATAACTTCTGAACTATAGTCCTAATTATCTTTGAGCTCCCCATCTATCTTTTCCCCCGCAAATAGAATACAACTCCTGTTACTGCCACAAATAAGACTATTGTCTCAATAAGGGTGTCATAAGCACGATAACCAAGATATATGGCTGCAACCAGATTAATTGCACCGGTATCGTGAAGACCCTGATCGATATAGTAGTTAGTGACATCCAGGTTCTTCGGATTACCATATTCGATATCGATAGATAAGATAAATAATATGGCCATTACAAGTATTATAATAATAAAAAAAACTTTTTTCATTTCTTTGAACATCCACTACGCTCCATAACATATTTTTTAGTGAAAGTATTTTCTATATACCTTTTGATAGGTGCTATCCTTGTTGATCTCTTTTAAGAAAGAATTCAATTCAACTAACAGCTCTGGCTTATCTTTAGATACACCATATCCGTACTGTTGCAAGCCAGTAATGGTATCAATAGTTTTCAGATTAGGATAAAATATGTGCCCTATTAATGCCTCTGGTAGGTCAACAGCAACGACGTTGATTCTGCCTTCAGATACTGCTTGCAATAATGTGTTTGGGTCGGAGAAGTTAGTATCAATTTTAATGCCTTCAATTGATTGCAATGCAGACAGATAGGAGGTTTCTTTAATGGAGGTAACAATTTTACCCTTTAGGTCACTAAGAGAGTTCAGTGCGGTATTCTCTATGTTAGTTACTATTACTATTTTATTTGGGAAATAGCCATCAGAGAAACAGATCTGCTCCATGCGCTTATCCAGGCGAGTCATGCCGGCACCTATAACATCTCCTTTACCTGATATGAGCTGCGGGATGAGCTCTTGCCAATCCTGAACGTGTTTTACCTCCAACTCGATGCCTAATTTTCTGGCAAATAGTGATAAAATATCGTAATCGAAACCCCTTGGCTGACCCTTATCATCATAATAGAAAAAGCGACTGTGCGGATAGGTTAACATGATAAGCACACCTCTCTTCTTGATAGCGATTAGGAATATGACCGTGGCAAATCCAGAGCCTATCGCTGCTTCAGCAATAGCCACATCGGGTGCATGTAGATAGTAAAATATCAAAGATAACACGAGACTAAATGCACCCAATACTATTACTGCACTTAATAAATTCTTTATTTCAAGTGCTACTAAAGCAAGCACAGGCAACATTATCAAAAACACAATTAGCATAATTTCGTAGCTCTAATTTGCTACCCTCCTTTAACATTTTTTTTCTTCCGCCATGGCTTTATTCCTCTGATAGCAGCAGAGCGTGCTATGGCATGTGAGGCTACCGGGTTGGTCAATAGTAAAAATACCAGTATTATTAATATCCTCAAGGATAATGAATCTAAACCTTCCTTCAGTATCAAACCGAAAAACAACGCTATGGCACCTGCAGTATCGCACTTTGAGCTGGTCTGTAACCTAGTGTAAATATCAGGAAAGCGAATAATGCCTAGTGTACCAAAAAATATGAAAACTAAGCCCAGAAATATAAATAGGTAGGCTATCATTTTTTGTTGATTCCCTCACCTTCTAAAAACTTACTAATAGCGATTATGCTTACAAAACCTATAATGGCGTATACCAGTGCCACATCCAAATATATCCTTCGTTCGAAGAATACTGCAGCAGCTACCATGATCATAACTACCTTAGATGAGATAAGATTAACAGCTATTAATCTATCCCATGATGTAGGCCCAAAAATAACCCGATAAAGAGCAAGTGAAGCAGTCACACCTAATACAGTAATGATAATAGTCACAGCAGTCATATAAATATTCTCCCTAACCAATATTCGAATCGTCCTTTAATCAATTCTGCTGCACGCCCAAAATGGGTAGTGCGTGCATACAACCAGTGCACGTAAAGATGATCGCCTTCGATATCGATGGTAATAGTTCCTGGTGTTAGGGTTATAGAATTTGCTAATAGCACGATGCCCAAATCTGATTTTATATCTGTCTTTATCATAACCACCTCTGGATTGATATCCATAGTTATAACTCGATAGACTACATCAAGGCTGGCAAGAAACATCTCGTAAAGCAGAACAAAAACATAAACAAGTAACAGCCAGATAGTTCGAATAGTTCCACCGCGTATGCCCTCGTCTGGCTTCACAAAGAAATCGTAACTCAATAAGGCAACCAGAAACGAAAAAAGAGTACCAACAAGTAATGAAGCTAGCTGAAGATTTAGACTAAGAACCAACCAGAAACTCATGAGCAGAAAGAATGTTAAGACTAGTCTGGTAACTTTATACATAATATACACAATTACCCTTTACTTAATTTACATGCTTAATATTTTGTTAGTTATTATTAGAACAAGGTATCAATATAATAAACCTTAAGAGTTGAGTATATGTCAAGCTAGATTGATTTTGAATCCACTACCTGCTTACACTTATTCATCTTGCCTCTTTTAAAAGTAGCGGATGTTCGTAAAAACTATTAGGATTATTCCAAATTTGTGATCCATGGTTGAAAAAATAGAGAAAATAGAATTTGCTTCTAAAAAAAAGAAGTACACTCTACAAAACAGGAAGTCAATATACCGCTAAAGAAAATATAACAAAAGGGGAGGCTAAAAGTCAAATTTTAAAAACAGTATTGAGTAGAAACAGTATATAGTATCGAGTATCGAGTATTGAGTTAAGAAAGAGAAAGGAAAGAAGAAGTCAAGAGTCAGAAGATTATTAGCAGAGGGCGTTTATAAAAAATATAAAAATATATACAGGTTTTTATTTCCTCCTCATTGAATATCGAGTTAAGAAAAAGAAAAATACAGGGAATAAATTCAAAATAAATTAGTCATTATTAAAAAAGTCGGAGGGGCATACCTTGTGCCTACCCTGTCTATTAGTTTTTGGCAATCAGTTATTAATATGCAATAAAAACTTAAAAACTTTTCGTATAAAGTATTATTTTTAATGTAGAGGTCAGATTTATCCGACCCGTGTTTTGCGGACTTGATGAATCAAGCCCCTACATTTGTCATTTCTATAAAAATGGGAATTCATTCTATCTCTCTTTATCTTTTGCTTGTGAGGGCATATACAATACACCCCTACTTCTTTCCGTAAACTTGTAACCTGCAACTCGTTACACATTACTCATCACTTATCACTATATTTTAACTGGTAAACTGGGTAACCAGGTAACCACTAACTAGCTAATTCAACTAAATATGAGCTACCTTTTCACCACAAAATTTACATTTTCCATCTTTATCCAGACCCACATTAATAATATTATAACCTGTTCGTTTAATTAATATTTTCTTGCAGTTACCACAATAAGTAGTATTTGCATCCTCATCCCAGATATTTCCCACATATACATATTTTAATTTTTTTTGGGCAATATCCCGAGCTTTATATAAGGTGGAAATGGGTGTTGCCTCAATGTCCATCTTATAACAGGGGAAATAGCGAGAAAAATGCAAAGGTATATCTTTGCCTAAAGAAGAAATCCAATCCACCATTTCTTTAATTTCTTCTTCACTATCATTTAACCCGGGAATAATCAGATTGGTCAACTCTATATGGCAATATTCTTTGGAAATCTTGATAGTGCGTAGCACAGGAGATAGGCTTCCTTTACAATATTTTTGATAAAAAGAATTTCGGAAAGATTTAAGGTCAATATTCATGGCATCAATAAAAGGCAGGAGATTAATAAGAGGTTCTCGATTGATAAATCCATTAGTAACTAAAATATTTTTTAAGTTATTTTTTTTAGCTAACTTAGCTGTATCTAAAACATATTCATACCAGATTAAAGGTTCAGAATAAGTATAACATATTGCCAGAGAATTATTCTTAAGGGCTAATTGTATTGCCTTTTCGGGAGATAATTCTTCCACTTGGACATCTTTTATGTTTGCTTGAGAAATAGTCCAGTTCTGGCAAAAAGCACATGTAAAATTACAGCCTATTGTACCCAGTGATAAAACCATTGTCCCGGGATAGAAATGATAAAGTGGTTTTTTTTCAATAGGGTCCATTCCGTAAGAGGAAACTTTGGAATAGATTAAAGAATAAAGTTGATTATCTATATTTTCCCGGGCTCGGCAAAAACCAACTTGACCTTTCTTTATTAGACATTCTTTGGGGCAAAGCAGACATTTTATAATCCCTTTCTCTTTATCGAATAATTCATAAAATAAGGCTTCTTTCATTTTAAAAATCACCTCTTAACTAGTCATTAGTGAATAGTCGTTAGTGGGGGGCAGACCTTGTGTCTGCCCTTTTAATTCAAATATATAGAATACGATTTATTCAACCGTATGTTCTAGTATTTATTTACAAAAGATAGATAAATTGAGTAACTACAGCATTACATGTAAAACAAAATGTATGAAACTCAATATAGAATAATATAAATTTAAATTTTAAATTTTGAGCTATGGCTTTGCGTTTTATGCTCTTAGTTTTTCGTATTATTACTAAATACTATTCACTAACGACTAACGACTATTTAATAATATCTTTTTACTTCAAAGCGATACAATTTTACTTTTTCACCGGGATAAATTCCTGCTTTACGCTTGGCAATGTCAATCTGATATTCCACTGTATCTACACCCTCTAAATCAGGTAATAATAAACCCTTTTTATAGCCACTACTAACGATTACCCCATATTTCTTGGGGTCAAGCTGAGAAATATCCTTAACTTCTTCCGGGGCAGACAGAACGTCCACTGAAATAGACAAGTCTTCTAATTCAGAAGCATTTACAGGAGAAAAGCGAGGGTCATCAACGGCAGCACTAATAGCATTTTTTATAATCTCTTGGGCTACATTCCCCTGAGTAGGCATAAAAGTTCCTATACACCCTCTTAAATTACCGTTTTTTTTAAGAGAAACAAATACTCCTGCCTTTTGATTAATCATCTCTTCGGGAAGACCCAGGGGAGGAGTAATTATCTTTCCTTGTTTTATATAATTTTCAATCGTTTCTCGCGCTAATTTAACATAAGCACTTTCCTCGTTCTTTTTCATAATTTATTACCACCTTTATTTAAATTTACCGATTAGCCGATTGACCGATTCGCCAATTAAGATAAAGATTAATTTAACAATTCGCCAATTAAATTAGTTAGCCAGTTATCCGGTTTGCCGGTTACCCAGTTGAAAATACAGGTTACAAGTTGCGAGTTACAAGTTACAAGTCTAAAAAGCCTTTACAGTAAAGCGAAAACTATAAACTATAAACTTAATATTTCACGAAATATACTATTTTATTGTTTTTCCTTACACTTGCAACTCACAACTATACGCTAAACGCTGTACGCTATACGCTAGCAATATACTAACGAATATTTAATTGGCAAATCGGTGAATTAATTAACATATCCTGGGTAACTGTTCTCCGGTTAACATATCGACTATTCTTTTTCCACCAATACCAGTATTAAGATAAACCTTTCCCTCCGATTTTCTTACTACTCTACCGATAATTTTTGATTCTTTTCCATATTTACTCTTTCTCATCTTTTTAAATACTTCTGGTGCAATTTCGGAAGGAACAAATGCCACTAATTTCCCTTCGTTAGCGAGATACAAAGGGTCATAACCTAATATTTCGCAAGCTGCCCTTACCTCTTCCTGAATAGGGATATCGTCTTCGTTTATCTCTATATCTACCTTTGAAGATAAGGCTATTTCATTTAGTGTGGTAGACAAACCTCCTCGCGTAGGATCTCTTAGGACATGGATATCTTTGCTCACTTTTAATATATCTGCCACTAAAGAAGAAAGAGGAGCGGTATCACTTTTTATATCTGTTTCGAATTTTAAGCCCTCTCTCTCCGATAAAACCGCAATCCCATGGCTACCTATAGGACCATTTATTATAACTACATCTCCGACTTTAGCATTACTTCCGGAAATATTTACTCCTTCTTCTACTATTCCCACACCCGAGGTATTGATAAATATTTTATCTGCGGCCCCTCTATTCACCACTTTAGTGTCCCCAGTCACAATATCAACCCGGGCAATTACTGAAGCCTCTCTCATACTTAAAACAATCTTTTCTAACAGGCTTAAAGAAAATCCCTCTTCTATAATAAAAGAACAGCTTAAATATTGAGGAGTTGCCCCACACATAGCTAAATCATTGACTGTGCCGTAAACTGCCAGCTCCCCAATATTCCCTCCTTTGAAAAATAAAGGGTCAACTGTATAAGAATCTGTAGTGTAAGCTAATTTTAATCCTTCGATATTTAATACCGCACCATCGTCAAGTCTTTTTAAATAAGGATTATTAAAATTAGGCAAAACCAATTTTTTTATTAGATTAAAAGATAATTTCCCTCCACTTCCATGATTTAGTAATATCTTATCTTCTTTCATTTTTAATTTTTCCTTCCATATTTAGTCGTTAGTAGGACAAGGATATGGCGATACGCCTCTACTCACTAAGAACTGATAACTAAAAACTGTCGACCGGTTCTTTTTATCTATAAACTAAAAACCAAAAACTGTGAACTTGCACCTTGTATCTCGCATCTTGTAACTTGTGTTTACACTAAATACTATTCACTATTTACTAGCGACTAATTATACTTATAATACGCGGCGCAAGTGCCTTCGGTAGAAACCATACATGCTCCTTGTGGGTTTTCGGGAGTGCAAACCTTCCTAAAAAGAGAACATTCGGGTGGAATTATCACTCCCCTTAGTACCTCTCCGCAACGGCACCCTTTAGGTTCCTTAGTTTCTTCTATTTCTACTTCGAATTTTCTAGTATTAAATTGCCCATATTTATCTTTTATCTCCAAGCCGCTAAGGGGGATATTCCCTATCCCTCTCCAATCGGAATCGATCACCTTAAATACCTCTTTAATTTTATCCAAGGCGATTTTATTCCCTTCAGGTTTAACTGCCCGTTCATATTGTATTTCTACCTCTGCCCTACCATCTTCAATCTGTTTAACCAGCATATAAATACTCTGTAGGATATCCAGGGGCTCAAATCCGCAGATAACACAGGGTACTTTATATTGAGTGGTAATAAAATTGTAAGGTTTACTACCTATAATCGCACTTACATGTCCAGGGCAGATAAAGCCATCAATGTTTACTTCTTTGCCCTCTAATAAGGTTTTCATTGCGGGGGGCATAATCTTTGCTACGCTTAAAACGGAAAAATTATTAATCTTTTCTTTTTGTGCTTTTAGTACAACGCTGGCTATGGTAGGAGAAGTTGTCTCAAACCCCACTCCCATAAATACAACTTCTTTAGAAGAATTATCCTGAGCGATCTTCAAAGCATCTAAAGTAGAGTAAACAATCCTGACATCCGCTCCATCGGTCTTTTCTTTTTCTAAAGTAGAGGTAGAACCCGGAACTCTCATCATGTCCCCAAAAGTAGTTATAATAAAATTATCTTTCTTGGATAGAGCAATTATTTCATCGATATATGAAATGGGGGTAACACATACCGGGCAACCTGGTCCGGAGATAAGATTAATATTTGGGGACAAGATTTTTCTAATGCCATTTCTAAATATAGCTACGGTGTGAGTTCCGCAAACTTCCATTAAATTAATCTTTTTTTTAGAAATACTTTTAATTTGCCGGAGAATTTTCTGGGCTATTTCTTTATTTCTATACTCATCAACATATTTCAATCTACCTTCCCCTCCCAAGCCCTAAATATCTCTAAAGCTTTTTCTTGGTCAATAACTTCAATGGCAAAACCAGCATGTAAAAGCACATAATCACCCACTAGAACTTGAGGAATTAGATCTAAACTCGCATTTTTAACAATTCCCCCAATTTCTATTTCCGCTGTATGGTCATCAAATATTTTTCTAACTTTTCCTGGTATTGCCAAACACATTTTCTTCACCTCTAATTCAATTTACCGATTTACCAATTGACCAATTCACCAATTAAATAGTCCTTAGTCGTTAGATTAAATACAAGTTTTCAGTTATCAGTTTTCGGTTTACAGTTTATTTCATTCTATGTCATTGCGAGCTCTGATTTATCAGAGCGCGGCAATCCCCGTTTGAGATTGCTTCGGTCGTTTTACTCTCTCGCAATGACACAAAATGCTATTTTTTAAAGGGTTCGATAAATCGAACCCCTACTTTCTGTTTTCTTCCTTCCTCACTCGATACTCGATACATGATACTCGATACTTTATTCACTTCCCGCTACTACCGCCTGCCCCAGAGATATACCTCCGTCATTGGGAGGAACTTTCCTCTGGATATATACTTTAAACCCTTTATCTTCTAATAAGAATACAACTTTTTCGGTTAAATATTTATTTTGAAATACCCCTCCGCTTAAAGCAATTTCATTAATTTTGGTATTTTCTCTTATTTTACCACATAAATCTACCGTAAACTCAGCTACGGTATTATGAAATTTGGTAGCCATCACCTTTTTATCTAACCCCTTTTTAAGGTCTGTAATTATATCTATAAAAATTTCCTGAGGGTCAATAATAAATTCCTCTTCTTCTTTGTATATACTAAATTTATATCTCTCTGTCATCCCAGATGCACAAAACGATTCTAATTCCATTGCTGCCTGACCCTCATAACTTATCTCATCTCTTACCCCAATTAATGAAGATGCTGCATCAAAAAGACGTCCGCAACTGGAAGTAAGGGGAGAATTTATATTTTTATCGATCATCTTTTCGATAATAGATAATTTATCATAATCCATTCTGCGGTTAAAATCTATATCGAGTATTTTTGCCTTTGGGCCATAGATAGAATATAAATAACTATACGCCATCCTCCAGGGTTCTACAATAGCCTTATCTCCTCCGGGCAAGGAATAATATTTTAAATGGCCTACTCGAGAATATTTTTTCAGATCGCATAGTAAAAATTCTCCTCCCCATATATTACCATCGTCTCCATAACCAGTTCCATCATAAGCCACTCCAATTACTTTTTCCTTAACATTGTTTTCGGCCATACAACTTACTATATGGGCATGATGATGTTGAACTTTTACTACTTTTAATCCCTTTTTAACTTTTATTTCCTCTGCATATTGGGTAGAGAGGTAATCGGGATGAAGGTCGCAGGCAATAATTTCAGGCTTTACTCTAAACATTTTTTTAAAACTTGTTATAGACTCTTTAAAAAATTCCAAAGTTTCTACACTCTTTAAGTCCCCCAAATATTGACTGAGAAAAATGTAATTCTCTTTAGAAAAACTAATGGTATTTTTTAATTCCCCTCCCAAAGCCAACACTTCCTTTAACTTGAAATCAAGAATTGTAGGGTGCGGCACAAATCCTCTTGATCTTCGAAAAAATACATTATTGTCATTTATAATTTTTATTACAGAATCATCACACCGGTTAAATATATCTCTGTTATAGGAAAGAAAAAAATCAACTATCCCGTCTAACTTATCTAAGGCTTTCAGATTATCACCAATTATTGGCTGATCAGTGATATTACCACTGGTCATTATTAGAGCGGTAAAATTATCTTTTAATAATAGATAATGAAGAGGTGTATAGGGTAACATTACTCCCAAGTAATTATTACGCGGGGCTACCAATGGTGAGATTAAGATATCCTCCTTTTTTTTTAAAAGGACAATAGGCCGAGCCCGATTCACCAACCATTCTTTTTCTTTCTCCCCGAGTTTACAATATTGCACAATTTTTTCTAAATTAAAAGACATTATAGCAAAGGGTTTAGCTTCTCTATTTTTTAACCGTCGTAATCTTGCAACTGCTTTATTATTGGTTGCATCACAAGCTAAATGAAAACCTCCTAATCCTTTAATCGCACCAATTTTTCCTTCTTTTAAGAGCTTAACAGCTTTTTCTATAGGATCAATGCCTTCTAATTTTATTTTATTTTGGTAAAGAGATACCTGCGGACCACAATCGGCGCAGGCATTTGGTTGAGCATGATATCTTCTATCTTCTATGTTGTCATACTCCCCCTGACATAAAGAGCACATTTTAAAATTATTCATCGTGGTCTTTTTCCGATCATAGGGGATATCTTTAATAATGGTAAAACGGGGACCACAGTTAGTACAATTAATAAAAGGGTAACGGAAACGTCGATTATGAGGATCAAATAATTCTTGCAGACAGTCTTCACATATGCTTATATCCGGTGAGACCAAGACAAAACTATTCTCTTCTTTAATTATACTTTTCTTAATAGAGAATACTTTATAGCCTATTAAGGGAAGTTGATTTACTTCTATCTTTTCGATCCTGGCTAAAGGAGGGAGTTTCTTTTTTATATCACTAACAAAACTATTTATCTCTCCCGTTTTTCCCTCAACTTCTATTTCCACACCCTGATTTGAATTAAGTACCCAACCTGATAAATTATAATTTTGTACTAATTTATGAATAAAGGGCCGGAACCCGACCCCCTGGACAATGCCTTTGATAATTATATTTTTTCTAATCTTCATCTCTTTTTTTTCTTACCTGTTCTTTTAACCAATCGAACCAGTCATCTAAGCCTTCACCTGTCTGACAAGAAATTTCAAATATCTTTAAATTAGGATTTATATTTAAAGCATCTTTTTTTATTTTACCCATATTAAAATTTGTATAAGCCAATAAATCAGTCTTATTTATTAAAACCACGCTTGCTTTACGGAACATCACCGGATATTTTATAGGCTTATCGTCTCCTTCGGGTATACTCACCATCACTACCCTATCATCTTCCCCTAAATCAAATCCTGCCGGACAAACTAAATTTCCTACATTTTCAATAACAAAAAGGTCCATTTCTCTAAAATTATAGTTACCTAATACACCATCTACCATATTAGCATCAAGATGGCAAGCTCCGTCAGTATTTATTTGAGTCACTGGAATATTATATTTCCCTATCCTATCAGCATCATTAGTGGTTTGAAGATCTCCCTCTATAACTGCAATCTTTAATTCATTCTTCAGTGAACCTATGGTCCTTTCTAAAAGACTGGTCTTTCCAGACCCGGGAGAACTCATTAGATTAATAGTATAAACCTTATTTTTATTAAATATATCTCTGTTTTTTTGAGCTATACTATCATTAACTTTTAAAATATTGGTAAAAACTTTTACTTTGGTCAATTTTCTTTCCCTCCGTGTAAATTATAATTTAATGTTTTAATCTATTCTTAAAAATTAAATTCGTATCTCGCATTATAGCGTATAGCGCGGAGCGGGTAGCGTATAGGTTCTAAAATAAATACATAATCCAATATATTGGAAAAAGTTTTGAATCTGAATTCTAATTTTCTTAACGCGATACTCGATACGCAATACTCGATACAAATTAATATTCATTAACGACTTATTTTAAAATACTTTTCTGCCAAAAGAACGGCTACAAAATCATCATAATGGCCAGGCGGAACTCTTAAAGATAAAGGAATAAATTTGAAAATACCTTGGGGCGGATGTGTCTCGAAGTATTTTTTTCTTGCCTCCAAAGTGCTAAATTTTTCTTCAATTAGAATTATCTTTAATTGTGAAAAGTGCTTTTTTAAGCCCTCTTCTATACTTTTGTAATTAGTGCCATTTCCTAAAATAATTTTATCTATCTTGTAAATATTTAAACCATCTTCAATAGTCTGTGTTATTTCATCTATGGAAATAACTTCTCTTTGTAAAACGCTTAAATTAGAATCCACCACTGCGTAACCGCACTTTTTGGTTCCCGGATCAATAGCAATAACTATTTCTTCTTCTGGCATAATTTGTTCAACCATTCCTTATATTAATAATTAAACTTCTATCCGTTCGGGGCAGGAATAAATATTCATTCTTTCACCACGAACAAAACCCACTAAAGTTATCCCTATTTTCCTAGCCAACTCAACAGCTTTATCTGTAGGAGCAGCCCGAGAAATAATTATTGATATCTTTGCGGTAATAACCTTTCTTAAAATTCCAGAAGTTATACGACAGGAAGTTAAAATAATTTTATCTTCACTGTGAATATTATTTACAAAAGCCTCTCCTAATATTTTATCAATAGTATTGTAGCGGCTGATATCTTCAGTAAATAAGATTATATGCCCGCTTTTATCGGCTAAAGCACAACTGTGTACTCCACCGGTAAGTTTAAAAAATTTAGCTCTTTTTTGTATTTCTGAAATAAGATTAAAAACTTGATTACACTTAATTTTTAAAGAAAAATCATTAAATAAAAATCTCTCTTCCCTTGCTTCTAATTGATAAATTCCTATTGGTAAATTGTTTTTGAGAATATCTTTAGAGGATAGAGAAACCCCTTCAAGTTCTATATCTATCAAACCTTGTTCCTTATCTATTTTTATAGATCTGAGTTCTTCTTTTTTTTGTAGAATTCCTGAGGTAAAGAGAAAACCTACTCCCAGATAGTTATAATTTTCAGGAGTACAATTTAGAGTAACTATTTTTTTTCCGTTTAAAAGAATAGAAAAAGGAACTTCCATAGCTACTAAATCAGTAATTTTTTCCGGTTTATCCTTAGTAATTTTAGTTATACTTATTTTTATTCCTTTTCTCTCTTCCACTAATTATTAAACCCCTTTTTGAATCTTATTATTTCTTCTCCCTTTTCAAAATCATATTTAAAATTAACATTAAAAAATGAATAAAATTTGGGATCAAATTTCTTTACTTCTTCCTCTTCAATATACTTTATCTTTAAATGAGGAAATATTTTCCGAACCGATAAAATCCCAGATTGTATATTTTTCTCCATAACTTCTAAACATTTTTTACTATAAATCGCACACAAAGGTTCAATATACCCTCTATTATAACGAGGAATGATAATATCATTTGAATCAATCTCTTCTCTCATATATTGAAGTAATTTTACTTCTAAAAAAGGCATATCGCAAGCTACTACTAAATTGTACTGAGAGTTAGAAGCTTTTAAACCAGAAAATATACCGCCTAAAGGACCTTTTTGAGGGAAAATATCCTGTATTACTCGCTTAAAATGAGTATACCTTTTTTTGGGACCTACTATAATAATATCTTCTTCTGTTAAATTATCAAGAGAAGTAAGTTTTGAAATAACCCAATCTATCAAAGGTCTTCCTGCTAATTTAATCTGGCCTTTATCTTTTTTTATACCTACTCTAGTACTCTTTCCACCCGCTAATATAATTGCCTTAAAAGTAAGACTATTTTTATTCTTTTTTGTTATCATAATAATACATCATACCACTTTGTTTTCAAAAAATATATCTATTTTTGTTCTTAATTATACTACATAATTAGATTCAGATTAACACTATTTGCATCTTTTAATAAATTAGTCAGTGAAATATTTGGTTATTTTAAATAAGATTAGAAACATAAATAATCAGTTACCTAAGCAATTACATTAACTATTACCAAACGATATATAAGATAGAAAAAAACAAAATAATATTTTGGAGACTATCAGCATTTTCTTAATATCTATCAATTACGTATGAACTTTATTTATTTTAAATTCTATAAAAAGGGGTCAAATTTTATAAAAAATATGACCTCTAATTATTATTTATTTCATTAACTTTATTTTAGCTTCTTTATATTTTTTCGCCTTTTTTCAAATATACTAACCAATAAACGGTAGCAACACAAATCGATCCACCCACAATGTTACCTAAAGTAACCGGAATCAAATTATTCAAGAACATTCCTTTTATTGTTAAGTTTCCCAACTTATCAGCCAATCCAGCTGTGGCTACTACAGAAGCATTTCCCTTCATTATTAATCCCATGGGTATAAAATACATGTTTGCAACGCAATGCTCAAATCCACTGGCTACAAATGCCATGATGGGGAAAAAGATTCCAAAAATCTTTCCAATAATATCCTGAGAAGCTACTGCCATCCAGACCGCCAAACACACCAGCCAGTTACATCCAACGCCTCTCGCAAAAGCTTCCCCCCAGGAAATATTAACTTTTGCATTGGCAATAGCTAAAGCTTTTGCTCCTACTGCGAGATTTCCCGTTTTCCAGAGTCCTGTTGTATACATTAACCAAACCAATAACAAAGAACCAATAAAATTAGCTATATAAACCCAAAACCAGCTATTAAACACTCCGCTTAGTTTACCTTCACGAGCTAAGACTTTTATAATAATTAAATTATTTCCGGTAAAAAGTTCTGCCCCTGCAATAATAACTAACATTAGCCCAACCGAAAAAACGCTTCCAAATATAAATTTAGTAAAACCAACTCCGAGATATTCGGGCATATCATAAGTAGCTATGGTTGCTAATTCCGAACCGAAAGCGATAAACGCTCCAGCTAATATACCTAAAAGAATCATGCGGCTTATTGACAAACTAACCTTGGCTTTACTTATACCAACCATTGTATGAGCTATTCCTCCAGGTGCAAGAAAACCCTGCATTTTGTATTTAATATTACTTTCTGTTTCTTTTTTTGAATCCATTTTTTCTCCTTTTAATTAGTTTTAATTTGTTTTATATTTTTTTAATTTTAACAGCACATACTTTATATTCCGGAATCTTAGATATTGGATCAAGGGCAGCAATAGTAAGTAAATTGGCAGCTGCTTCGTGGAAGTGAAAACTCATAAACACTACTCCTTTTCCTGATTTTTCAGTAACCTGTGCTTTGGCTTTAATCTTTCCTCGACGTGAAGCTACTTCTACAAATTCTCCATCTTTAACTTTTAGTTCCTCTGCGTCTTGAGGGCTAATTTCTACTAATGCCTCAGGATAAATTTCGTTTAAGCCTTTAGACCTTCGGGTTATAGTACCAGTATGGAAATGATATAATACTCGTCCTGTTGTAAAGACAAAAGGATATTTCTCATCAGGTAGTTCAGCTGCCTCTTTAAATTCTACCGCAGAGAATTTTCCTTTTCCTCGAGTAAATTTATCTTTATGCAGGTATTTAGTTCCCGGATGATTGGCATCAAGGCAAGGCCATTGTAATCCCCCATTATCTAATCGATTGTAATACATTCCACCATAAATAGGGGTAAGCGAGGCAATTTCTTCCATTATCTTTCCCGGGTCATTATAACTCATATCATAACCCATCTTTTGAGCTAATTCGCAGATAATCTGCCACTCTGGTTTAGATTCACCTACCGGTTCAACAGCCTTTCTAATTCTTTGAACCCTCCTTTCAGTATTAGTTATAGTCCCATCTTTTTCCGCAATAGTAACTCCTGGCAATACTACATCTGCTAATTCAGCAGTTTCAGTCATAAAGACATCGGATACTACTAAAAATTCTACTCTCTTTAGTGCTTCTCGGACATGATTTAAATCAGGATCAGACATTGCCGGATTTTCTGCCATTATAAATATTCCTTTAATCTTGCTTTCATGAGCAGCATTTAATATTTCTACTACTGTTAAGCCAACTTTATCAGGTAGTTCCGCTCCCCAGGCTTTAGAAAATTTCTCTTTAACTTGTGGATCAACAACTTTTTGATATCCAGAATAAACATTAGGTAAAGCTCCTAAATCACAGGCTCCCTGTACATTACTCTGTCCACGCAGAGGATTGACTCCGGTACTTTCCTTGCCTACATTACCGGTTAACATAGAAATATTGGCGGTAGACAATACATTATCTGTTCCGGTAGTATGCTGGGTAATTCCCATCGAGTAAATTAGAGATACAGTGGGAGCAGTAGCGTAAATTCGGGCTGCTTTCCGAATATCCTCGGCTGTCACACCGGTTATTTTTTCTACCACTTCAGGAGTGTACTTGAGAACAGTCTTTTTTAATTCTTCGTAGCCTTCCGTTCTTTGAGCAATAAATATTTTATCCTCTAATCCTTCATTTATAATCACGTTCATTAACCCGTTAAACAGAGCTACATCAGTACCCGGACGTTGCCTTAACCATAAAGTTGCATATTTAACTAATTCTATCTCTCGGGGATCAGCAACAATTAACTTCGCACCATTTTTAGTAACCGCTTTTTTGATTTCTAGGGCAATTATAGGATGATTTTCAGTTGTATTAGAACCAGTTAAATAAATTGCCGAAGCATAAGCAAGTTCTTTTATAGAATTGGTCATTGCCCCACTACCGAAGGCTTGAGCTAATCCTGCTACAGTCGCAGAATGACACAAACGGGCACAATGGTCTACATTGTTAGTTCCTAAAACCGCTCGGCTAAACTTCATCAACAGATAATTTTCTTCATTAGTACACTTGGCAGAAGAAAGAACAGCTAAACTATCACTGCCATTTTCTTTCTTAATCTGATTAAATTTGTCACTAATTAATTGATAAGCTTCATCCCAGCTAGCTTTCTCAAACTTACCATCTTTCTTAATTAAAGGAGTGGTCAAACGATCGTCTCTATGAATGTAATCATAACCAAAACGCCCTTTAACACAGAGATTAATTCCATTTACTACACTCTCGGGGTTAGAGGTAACTTTTACTACTTTTCCATCTTTAATATTGAAATCAAAATTACATCCACACCCACAATAATTACAAGTAGTTTTTACTTTTTCAAACTCCCAGGCTCTCCCTTTCCCTTGAGCAGCTTTATCAATTAAAGCACCAACCGGACAAACCGCCACACACTGCCCACAAGAAACACAATTTGAATATTTTATTTCAGCATTAAAACCGGGCGTCATTTTCGTCTCAAAACCCAATTTATTTCCTAATCCTGCTATAATTTCTGTTTCAGAACCCCTATTACCAAAATCAATAGCGTGAGATTGTTGAATTTCATTACATATTTCTACACATCGGCCACATAAAATACACTTATTTAAATCCCTTACTATAAAAGGATTACTATTATCTAAAGGTAATTCTTTATCATTTCGACCAAACCTTGACTCTTTAATGTCTAAATCATAAGCAAGATTCTGTAAGTCACAATTACCATTCTTTTCACAAGTCATACAATCTAAGGGATGATTAGAAATTAATAATTCTACTACAATTCTTCGTGCTTTTATAACCCTTTCGCTATTAGTATGAATTATCATTCCTTCTTTTACATAAGTCATACAAGCTGCTGATAAAGTGGGAGTACCTTCAACTTCTACAACACAAACTCGGCATGAACCTGGAGTAAACCCTAATTCCGGCATAGCACATAAAGTAGGGATTTTAATCCTGACTTGTTCAGCAGCTTCAAGTATAGTCATTCCTTCTTTGGCTGTCATTTCTTGACCATCTATGCTTAATTTTACATTCTTCATTATAACATTCCTTCCCTTCTCTCTTATAACTGAAATATGTTCAATATCTTAAAAAATAAAAATATTATTTTAATACAACAAATATATTATCAATCTCTACATATTTTTAAAGGACAATCCTTCTTTTGAATGTGTTGATTATATTCCTCAGGGAAAAGTTTTAAAGTATCTAATAAAGAATTGGGAGCACTCTGCCCTAAGCCACAAAAAGAAGTATCTTTCATAGTTTCTCCTAATGATTTTAGAGTTTCTAAATCAGTATCTTCCCCTTTTCCTAAAGCTATTTTCGTTAAAAGGCGGTAAATTATATTGGTACCTTCTCTACAAGGAGTACATTTACCACAAGATTCATGTTGGAAGAAGCGAGCTATATTTCTTACTATATCAACAATACACCTATCTTCACATAAGACTAACACCACACCTGAACCAAGGGTTAAGCCCGCTTGAGATAAAACCTTATAATCTAAAGCTATATCTATCATATCAGGAGTTAAACAACTTCCTGAAGGACCACCTAACTGAACCATTTTTAATTTTTTCCCTTCAATAATGCCACCACCAATATTATAAATAATATCTTTCAAGTTTGTACCTAAGGGGACTTCAACTGCTCCTTGTTTTTTCACATCTCCCAATAGAGTAAGTACCTTAGTCCCTGAGCTTTCAGAAAGTCCAATCTTATTAAACCAATCTGCTCCTTTTAAAATAATAGAAGGGATATTGGATAAAGTTTCAACATTGTTTATTACTGTTGGTTTTTTCCAAAGCCCTGAAGTAGGTGGATAAGGAGGCTTTGACCTTGGTTCTCCTCTTTTACCTTCGATAGACTCCATTAAAGCAGTTTCATCACCACAAATATATGCCCCTGCTCCTTCTCTAATCTCTATATCAAAAGAAAATTTAGTCCCTAAGATATTTTCCCCTAAATATTTTTGTTCTCTTGCTTTATCGATAGCTTGTTTTATTCTCTTTATAGAAAGGCTATATTCTCCTCGAATATAAATATAACCATATTCTGCTCCTACTGCGTATCCGGCAATAACCATGGCCTCAATAATTTTATGAGGATCATTTTCTAAAACTAAACGATCTTTAAAGGTTCCTGGTTCCCCTTCATCTGCATTACAAATTATATATTTAGGTTTTTTTATTGCATGAGAAGAAAACTCCCATTTTAAACCCGTGTGAAAAGCTGCTCCTCCACGACCTACTAATTTTGAATTTTTTACTTCATTAATTACTTCTTGTGGATTCATCTCTTTAATTGCTTTAGATAAAGCAGTATATCCGCCTTTTAATTTATAATCTTCGATTAATTCAGGATCAATAATTCCACAATTTTCTAAAACTACCCTGTCCCCTTTATTACCTAAAATATCTGCTCCTAAGCTTATAGATTCCTTTATTTCTATTTCTCCTCTTTTACATTTATCTATTATTTGATCTAACTTCTTTATATCCAAATTACCATGTATTGTATCATTCACCATTATTGCTGGGGCAACAGCACAAACACCCAAACAACTAGTTAATTCTAAAGTAAAAAGTCCATCCGTACTAGTTTCTCCTTCTTGAATTTTCAGTTTATCCTTTAAATAATTTAATAAATTCTTACTTCCGGCCATATGACAAGGAGTACTGGAACAAATTCTTAGTACATATTTTCCTTTTGGTTTTGGGCTTAACAATGTATAAAAAGTAGTAACTCCATATACTCTACTTAAAGGAATATTTAACTTTTGAGCTACTCCTTCTAACTGTTTAGGAGTAATATAATTTTGGTCTTGGTGAATTTCTCGAAGTATTTGTATTAGATTTTCCGGTTTATTCTTATAATAATTAGTAACTTCGTTTATCTTAAGATCTTCCATCTTTTACCATCCCTTCTTAATTCCTTTTTTAATATTTTCATAAATCTTATTTAATAATAATCTTTTATCTAAACTCATATTTTTTTCTTGAAAAATTTAATTATCTGATAATTTTATATTAATTAGGGTCTTTTATAATTTTGTGAAAAAAATCACAAAATCAAAACAAAAATAATTTTATCATAAAGGCAAGTAATAAGTCAAGCTTTCAAATTCAACAGATAAATCAACATTATGTAATTTAATTTCTGAGGGTAATATCAGGTAGGTAGGGGCAAAATTTAAAATAGTTTTAATCCCACTACTAACCATTTTTTCTGCCACCTCTTGAGTCGAAGTATCGGGAACAGTTGTTACGTCAATGCTAATATTTTCTCTCCGAATATACTTTTCCATTTTTTCTATATCATAAATAAAAACCAACCTAATTTATACATTATTCAAATTTCTTTTACAGTAAATCATAAATTATCCTAATATAGATTACTCTTGTAACAAATTTAACTTTGCTCACATCTTCATCTTTTAATTCTTATATTCACTTTTTTTATTATTTCGTAGTCAAGGTAGTTTTTCTTCTACAGCGGGCACAAAGAATTTTTACCCGGTCAGAACGTCCCTCGTCTTTTAATGCTGACATAATATTTTCATCTATAATCCCAAGACTTTTTAGGCGAGACAGATAAAGGGTAGGATTTGAATATGTAAGTTCGCCTATCTTTTCAGAGATCCAATTTAAATGGTCTTTGCAGGCAATTGGCTTGCCGCAGATTTCACAAAGCTGCAATTCTTTTTCTATCTTCTCATCGGATTTGTTCCGGTCAAAAAATGAAAGTTCCCATTCATTGGATAATTTAATCCCTTCGTTATCGGCGATACATGCCGCCTCACACTGCCCGCAGAATATACAGGTATCTGTATAATGTATTATAATTCTCTTAGCATTACCATTCTGATCTACTATATCTTTATGGTCAATTGCTCCTACAGGACATACTTCCTCACACGCAAGACAACCAACACACTTTTCTTTATTAAATTTAGGTTGACCCCTGAAATTAGGATGAGCTATATGGGGTTCCTTTGGAAATTTAGAAGTATACGGTCCTTTAATGAATGCTTTAATCGCCTCTATTAACTCTCTTATTTTTGGAAATTTCATATTACAACTCTTTTCTCATTTAATTCTTAATCCTGATTTAAGCTTCTCCTTCTTTATCTTCAGTATATTTATCAACAACGCTTCCTTTCCATAGTTTTATTCCTGCTCTATGTGCACCTCTGGCTATAGCATGTGCGGCTACCGGAGCTGTTAGAGCAAGAAATATCATACATAAGAGCGATTTTATTCCAGCAGCAGTGAATCCTACTATAAGAAATGTGCCAAATAGAATACTGCAGGTACCCAGAGTAACACACTTTGTAGCTGCCTGCAGACGACAATATACATCCGGAAGACGTACAAGCCCTAAACAACCAAATAAATCAAAAGCTAACCCTATACTTATAAATATCAAACCTATAATATTAATCATCAAACCCTTTTCCCTCTAAATATTTTGAAAGTGCAAGTGCAGTAATAAAACTCTGAAGTGCCCATGCTATCCCTATATCTATATACCAGGGTCTTCCTGTTGAAATAGTCAAAACCGCACATAGCCCGATAATCATAATACCCAGAATATCGATAGCAACTATCCTGTCAGCACCGGTTGGACCTCTCCATACTCGGTAAAGGCATAAAATACATGCAAGAATAATTATGTAGAGAACTCTGCCTAAAAAATTAATATAGGGAAGGTCGGGATAGAAAAGAAATGGCAACGGGCGTATTATAATTAAAATAACAATTCCAACTATAAAAATCATACCTATAAACCATCTAAATATCTTCATACTCTATCCTCTAATCAAAAATCTTTTTTAACACTTTCTCGAAACGGTCTACGATAATTCTTGTAGCTGATTCAACATCTTTTGTCTTTACGTCAATCCAGTGTATATACAGAATACCATTATCTTTATCTATATCAACACTCATAGTGCCTGGTGTTAAGGTTATGGAGTTGGCTAAAAATGTCAAGGCCGTGTCTGTCGTTAATTTAGTCCTTACTTTAACTATCCCTGGATATATAGGCAACCGAGGATGCAAAACACGGTATGCAACATCCAGATTAGCCTTAAAGCATTCCCATAAGAACATAGGTAAGTAATAAACAAAGAAATACCAGTACCGCGATGGATGTATTAACACATGTGGCCGGGTTATAAATAAATCTCCTATCATAAAGGCAACAAAAATAGAGACAGGTAAACCAATAACAAGATGCTGCCAATCCGGCACCCAATTTAAAAGACACCATACTATAAATGCTACGAAAAACATACTTATTCTACTCTTCATCTATTGTATCCCCTTAAAGACTATATCAGCATATTTTGTACCTTCTAAAAGTACATCAGAAGCGGGCTTAAGAAAAACCTCGTTTATATTATAAATAAGTAAAACTCCTCCGACTACACAAATAAGTGCTAGAATTACCATCGCTAGTTTCATGTAAATAGGAACTTCCTCTACCTTGTTCCATTTCTCCCTTAACTTACCAAAGAAGGCATACTTCATAACCTTCATAAAAGATGCTAAAGTTAATATACTTGCCAGTACAGCCCAGAAAGCATATCCTAAGCGATTAGCCTGCACACAGGCAATTATAATAATCAATTTACTCCAGAAACCATTAAAGGGAGGAATACCTGCAATTGACATAGAGGCAACAAGACTTGTAGTGCCTGTGATAGGCATTTTTGTCATTAGCCCTCCCATTTTTCTTAAATCACGAGTGCCGGTTGCATATTCCACTGCTCCTGAATTTAAAAATAGCAATGACTTAAATACAGAGTGGTTAAAAAGATGAAACAAACCTCCTATCATTCCAAGCGGGGTGCCCAGACCAATTCCCAGGATAACATACCCTATCTGGCTTATGGAGTGGTATGCCAGAAGTCTCTTAAAATCCCACTGTCCAATAGCCAAAAATACACCGATAACCATGGATAGGGTTCCTAACACCATCAGTATTAAAGAAAGGGAAGAGTTTATTCCAATTATGTTGTAGAAAATCCTGCATAACGTATATACACCCAGAGATTTAATTAATATCCCTGAAAGCATTGCTGATATAGGTGCTGGTGCAGATGGATGAGCATCTGGCAGCCAGGCATGAAAAGGAACAAGCGCTGCCTTAAGCCCAAACCCCATAATAAATAGGACGCTCACCATGATGATAATATTGCTTGCACTTTTTTGGGCTAGGATATTTGCCATATCCGCCATATTCAATGTAGAGGTATAGCTGTATAAAAACACGATTCCAAGAAGGATAAAAAGTGAACCTACGGTACTCATTACAGTATATTTAAATGCTGCTTCAAGTTCATGACGTTCTGTACCAAAAGCAACTAAAGCATAACTTGCAACGGAGGCAATTTCTAAAAATACAAACAGGTTAAACATATCGCCAGTTATTACCACACCATTCATCCCAGCCACCATGAGTAGGAATAATGTATAAAATTTCCATTTAGAGGTAAATCTCTCCATATAGTTTATTGAATAGATGGCAATAAAAAACGCCATCAGATTTACAGTAACCAGCATAAAGACCGTCAAGCCGTCTAATACAAGAGCTATTCCAATAGGTAACTTCCAGCTACCAACGCTATATACAAGAATGCCCTGTGTAGCTACTATTCGCACAGTAATAAGAGAAAGGCCCAACAAAATAAATGTTGTTACGCTTCCCATTAAATCTGGCAGCCATTTTAACTTCTTACCAACTATTGAAGTTAAAAATGCTCCTGCCAGAGATATGCCAACAAAAAGTGGTAGTATATTAGATGTAGCTGTCATCCTCGTAGCTCCTTTATTTTGGTAATATCAAACGTCTTGTATTTTTCATAAATTCTCATCGCTAAAGCCACCAGCAATGCTGTGGTTGCCAACCCGATTACGATTGCAGTAAGGACAAGGGCCTGAGGAAGAGGATCAACCATGTTAACAATTTCAACCTCAGATGAAAGAATTGGAGACCTACCTTCCATACGATAAGCTACTAATATAAAGAAAAGATTCACAGCATATTCTGCTATGATAATTCCCAAAATAATCTTGATAATATTTCTTTTTCTTAAAATGCAATAAAGTCCGCAACAAAAAAGGATAAGACAAAGCAGATATATTATCATTCTTTTTTCTCCCATTCAAATTTTAATAATACCAATACAACAAATATAGCAAAGAGCCCGGCACCAACTTTAAGACTTATGGCTATATTACAAAGAGGTATAATACCTGCACTGAATAACCTGAAAGGCTCTCCCTTTGATATAAAATTCAAAAAGAAGTAGCCACCTGTAAATCCTAATAATGCTATACCTAAAAACATAATTGCGCCCATACTTTCAAAAAAAGACATTGCTGTTTTAGGTAATTTCTTTAAAGCTACATCTTTACCATAAGCAAGCATAAGATGTACAAAAGAAAGCGCTATAATAACTCCGCCAGCAAATCCCCCACCGGGTGATACATGACCATGTAAAACTATATAAATTCCATAAAGTAGTATAAGCCCTACAGTAAGACGGGTAATTACTTTTACAATTAACGACATACCTTTTTCATCTTCTTTACTCATCGTCTTCCTCCACAACTTCATTCTTTTTCTTTCTACCTATGCGTCGTATAATAGCCAGAACACCTATTACGGCAGTAAATAAGACCGTGGCTTCTCCCAGGGTATCATAAGCCCTAAAATCGAGTATTACTGAAGCAACAAGGTTAGAAGCACCTGTCTTATTCAATCCTTCTTTTAAATATATTTTCGCAACTCTCATAATAGGATAACCAAACTCCGGTAAGTCTTTAAAGGATCTTGCACCAATAAACAAAAATATTACAATAAAACTTATAGTAATAAGTGCATTAAGAAGCCACCTGCCTGTTGTCGAAAATGGAAGATCTTTCTTTAAGGTCGCTCTTATCAAGATGATAAGACACAATATCTCAACAACAAGCTGTGTAATTGCTACATCAGGTGCTTTAAGTATTAAAAGAACTATCGAAAGCCCCAGACCGACAGCTCCAACAGCTATTACAGAAGAAAGTAGGTCCTTCATCTCAATTGCGATTATCGCTCCAATAATCATAAATATTAATAAAACATATAATTCTATCATCTTGTTACCTTAACAAAATATAAAATAGTATTATCATACCTAAAAGACACCAAGATAAATATGTAGGGAGTATACCATTGTGTAAATATCTCAAAATCTTATTAAATCCAAAGGTCATTTTAGTGCCAATGTCGTAAATATCAAATACTTTTCTTTCGGCTAATCTATAAATAGTATCTAAGGGAGTTATGTCTTTTATTGTATTATAAAATTCGGTTCCTGAAACCCTCATATTTAACTGTTCTTCCAATATCTCTCCACCAATAAAAGCTTTTGTTTCTCTTGCTCTTGTCACTGTACCCAAAAGATAAATTATAATACCCATGATAATCCCTACAATTATTAAAATAGTAGCAAGATTTGCATTCCATATACCAAAAAATTCTATTTTTTCTCCTAAACTTGGAAAGATAAACATTTTAAGAGGAACTCTGTAAGCAAATACACCAAATATAATACAGAGAACTGCAAGAAAAACCTGTGGAATCCATATGGTTGGACTAGTTTCTCGTGGTTTGTTAATCATTGCTTCCGCCTTTGTCAATATTTCGTTAGACCGAGTTTGCTTATTGGCCGGCTGTCCTAAAAATACAGCATGGATTAATTTCATAAAACTCGCCAGGGTAAGTGAACTCCCAAACATAGCAGCAGCAAGGTATATTATCCAAAGATGATTACCATTATCAGCTGTCTTTATTATGCCCTGGTAAATCATCCATTTTGATGCAAACCCATTTAAAGGAGGAACTCCTGATATGGCTAATGATGCTATTAAAAATGTAATGAAGGTAATAGGCATAATCTTACCAAAACCGCCCAGTTTCTCAAGATCAGTTGTTCCTGCTTCTTTTTCAACTGCCCCCCCCGAAAGAAAGAGACAGGATTTATATATAGTATTGTTTAGCATATGAAATAGCCCACCTGCTATTCCGATAGGATTACCAGTACCAATTCCTAATACCATATATCCTACCTGGCTTACAGCATGATACCCTAAAAGTCTCTTTAAATCATGCTGTATGAGAGCCATCATGACGGCAGCCACAATAGTAAAACTACCTATCATCATTAAGACAGTATTTAAAGCTGGGTTCATTTTAAACATATACAGGGAAATTCTGACAAGGAAATATATGCCTAAAAGTTTATCCAGAGATGCCGGTAAAAATGCAACTACAGGTGTGGGGGCGTCTTTAGCGGTATCTGGAACCCAAGTGTGAAACGGCATAGCACCTGCCTTGGCAAAGGCACCCGCTGCAAGACACATATATGCTAAAACTGTTACCTTTGTATTTAAAGTTATACTTATCTCATCCATCTGAAGTGAACCTGTAAGGCGCCATACAATAGCCAGTCCAAGAAGCATAAGAGCATCTGTACCACCAATTATTATAAATGCTTTCTTCGCCGTATAAGATGCATTTTCAGTTTGAGCAAATCCTATTAATAAATATAAAAGAAGCCCTAAAAATCCCCAGAATACCATAAAAAGAATAAGATTATTGGAAAAGACAGCCCCAAGTGAACTTATAAAAGTAAGGATCAAATAAGAATAATAGTAAATTAGTCTTTTTCTCTGCCGCATAAACCCAAAAGAATAAATAGTAATTAGCAGGAAAAATATTCCAATAAATATTCCCACAAACATGGATAGATTATCGAATTTAAAAAATTGCGTAGTTAAATTCATTTAACTCCCATCTTATTTCTTAATATCTCAGTCTTTTTTCGAGAAAGTTTAATTAAGTCTTCTCCACTATATATCTTCTTCCCTCTAATGTTACGTATAGCCGTCATTCTTTCTGTACAACAATAGCAAGGATCTATAGCAGCTAAAATTATCGTCGCATCTGAAATGTATTCACCTATAACAGTAGCTTTACATGTAGGGAGGTTCATAAATGTAGGCGCTCTTACCTTATGACGGACAGGCCTGTTTGTACCATCACTTCTGACATAATGAAAACATTCTCCTCTTGGTGCTTCAATATTTCCTATACCCTCACCAGGAGGAATATCCTTAATGTTAGCATCTATTTCACCGCCTGGGAGGCTTAAAAAACAGTTCTTTATTATCCTTATTGACTCAAAAACCTCCAATACTCTTACCACCAATTTATCAAAAACATCACCGTTATGAGTAACTATCATATCCCATTCTACTTTATCATAAGCTCCGTAAGGGGAGTCTTTTCTCACATCTCTGGCTACACCTGATGCCCTTGCGGTAGGGCCAAGTGCACAATAGTTTATAGCTTCTTCTTTTGAAAGAATGCCTATTCCTTTCGTCCGAGCATGTATAACCGGATCGTCTATGACTGCTTTTTTCAGCATCTCCAATGTAGGCACGATAGAATCCATCTTTTTAATAACCACTGGTATATCTTCAGATTTTATATCTCTTCGTATACCTCCGGGCTTAAACATAGCATAATTATTTCTGTTCCCGGTTAATATCTCCATCACATCAAGAATCTCTTCTCGTAGCTTCCATACCCACATATATACAGTATTATATCCTAAGAAATGGCCGGCAAGACCTAACCATAGTAGATGTGAGTGTATCCTTTCACCTTCAGCTATTATAGTCCTTATATATTTAGCCCTCTCTGGCACCTCTATAGAAATAATATCTTCTACTGCTCTCGTATAGGCAAAGGGATGACTTGTTGAACATATACCGCAAATTCTCTCTATCACAAAAGTTGATTGATCGAATGACTTCATTTCAGAAAGTTTCTCTATCCCTCTATGATTGTATCCAATTCGTACATCAACATCTACGACTTTTTCTCCTTCAACAGTAAGTATAAAGAATTCCGGCTCCTCCTGTAGTGGATGATACGGTCCTATTGGTACTATTGTTTTTGCCATCATTATACTCCTCTATCCCTTATAGCATTCTTATCCCACTCTTTATAATCTCTTCTTAATGGATAAACACCCTCTGGCCAGTCGTCTGGCAAAAGAAGTCTCTTCAAATCGGGATGACCCTTAAAATTTATACCTAAGATTTCATGTATCTCTCTTTCTATCCAATTTGCACCTTCAAAAACAGGAACAAGAGAATCTATTTCGAGTTTTGGTTTTTGTAATTTTACTCTCAAAGAAATCAACAGGTTAATATCCTCAATCAAAAAATGATAAAGAATCTCCATATGATTCCGCATATCTACACCGGAGGCAGTATTGAATCGTGCTTTTAAATCTTTAAAAATATAGCTCGCAACTTTAACTAATGATTCGTGTTTAATTTCAATATATACCCTCTTAGGAGATTTATCTACAACCTCGATTACGTCGTCTTTAAATATTTTCCTTAAATTATGCAAAATTTCTTCACGTTTCATAATTCAAATCCCTTTTCGTTCAGTATGACTCCTAATACAACTAAATGATTCATTTTTTCATTGTATCTTTTTTAACTTTCTCAATTAACTTTACTACGCCGGCAATAATTGCCTCTGGCTTTGGGGGGCAACCCGGTATATAGACATCAACAGGAATAATTTTATCTATTGGAACAGGACAGTTATAACTATGAATAAACATACCTCTTGATAAAGCACATTCTCCTACTGCTACCACCAGGCATGGCTTTGGTATCTGTTCATATAGTCTTTTTGCCCTTTCCATCGACTTCCGATTACCTGAACCAGTAATTAAAAGAACATCGGCGTGTTTTATACTCCCTACAAGAAGCATACCAAACCGTTCGATATCGAATCTCGGAGTAAGGCAGTCCAGTATTTCAATATCGCAATTGTTGCAGCTACCGGTAGACAAATGAAATACCCACGGCGATTTTAGAAGTGCTTTTAATTTTATACTCATATCATCTTCCTAATAATGCCAATATTATAGCTATTATAGCAATTATAGTTATAGGCCCCCAGAAAAACTTGACGGCCTGGTCAATCCTTACACGGGGATTGGTATTTCTTATAACCGTCATTAGGGCGACTAACCCAATATATTTTAACACACCATACAATAGATGTATGCCATCAAACCTTAAACCACCCATAAATACAATTATTAAAAAGAATGGAACTGTAAACATAAGCATATTCTTCATAAGTCTATAAATAGCAAGTCCAGAACCCGAATATTCTATTAATGGACCACCTACGATCTCCGTCTCTGCCTCAGGGATATCAAAGGGAACTAGCGCTAATTTCGCCTGCATACATATTATTGCCACAATTAGTGCTAAAGTACCAGACCAACTTTTAACAAACGCCCCATTCTGTGCTTGAAAAGTTAATATCTCACCAAGTCTAAATGTAAATCCAGATTTTATTACTGTAACTAATATTGCAAGTATAAAAGGAAGTTCATAACTTAATATGAGCTTCATCTCTCTTGATGCACCTAAACTTGCGAGTGGATTTCTTGATGCAAAACCACCCATAATAATACTAATAGAAGGAATAACCAAAAGATATAATACTACTATCAAATCACCTAAAAAACTCTTTGCAGGATAAATATTATTTATCCACAATAAAGTAGATACTAATATCACACTTGCAAATCCAATAACTGGGGCAATCAAGAACGTTATCTTTGATGAACCTGTGGGAATGAGTGTTTCCTTACCTAAAAGCTTTACAATATCTATCAATGGTTGTAAAAGAGGTGGACCCACACGATATTGAACCTTCGCTGTAACCTTTCTATCTATCCAGCTGGCTAAAAGCCCAATAATAGCTGTTAATAGAAATCCAAAAAATAAAAAATAAAAAATATAAATCATGCTTTCTCTCTATTCCAATGAATTGAGTGAACTATAATATTATCACCAACTAAAAAAGTATTCTCATCCAGTTTGATATCGCCCCTTTTCAAACTTAATGCCCCATAAGGACAGCTCTTTACACATAACAATTCATCTTTCTGGTCTCTTCTATCAAGACAAAAATCACAATTATGAATTAATAACGGAACATTTTCAGGATATATTGTGCCATAAGGACAAGCATAGGAACATGATTTACAGCTTATACATCTCATATTGTGTCTTATCAACAATTTATCTTCTTGTTGTTCAATTGCCTCTACCGGACAAGCATTAACACAGTGCGGCTCTTCGCACTTACGGCATACCAATGCATAGGTTACAAGCTCTATAATAGAAATAATCCCATTATTACCTGGATGATAAAAATAACTACAATTGATAACACACTCTTTACACTCACCAGAGTTACAAATATCAAGATCTATAAAAAGTCTTAAATCTTTGCCTTTTTTCGGTTTAATATTTAATTTTCCCTGATGAATTTGTTCTGCACTTGTGTTCATTTTTAATCCCATATGTTTGAAAAATCTTTTATCTTATCATAACTAAAAACAGGACCATCTTTGCAAACATAATATATTCCTAATCTACAATGGCCACATTTCCCTATTCCGCATGACATATTCTTCTCCATAGAAAGATAAATATTTTCTGCTTTAAAACCCATTTCAATTAATTTTTTAGTCGAAAACTTCATCATTACTGGTGGTCCACACACAATAGCAATACCATTTTCATAATCCATATCTGCATCTTCTAAAATGGTAGTTACAACACCTATATTCCCTTTCCACCCGCTATCACTTTTGTCTACAGTAAGTTTTATATCCAAATCTTTTCGTTTAGCCCAATCAGCTATTTCACCTCTATATAGCAACTCCTGAGGTGTCTTGCAACCACCTCTAAAAAATAATTTTTTAAATTCTCCACTCCTATCAAAAAGCTCATACATCAAACTTCTAATAGGTGCAAATCCGCATCCACCGCTTACAACTAATATTTCCTTGCCTTTAAACCTATCCATAGGATAACCTTTCCCGAAAGGTCCTCTCACACCTACAATATCACCATTTTTAAGTTCATGAACCTTTTTGGTAACCTTGCCTACATTCATAATAGTAATTTCCATTATATCCTTCATAGCAGGCCTTGATGAAGGGGTAAAAGGAGCCTCACCAATCCCCGGAATGGTCAGCTCTATAAACTGGCCTGTTTCAAATTTTATCGGTTCTTCTGGTACAATCCTTATCGTCTTTATAGTAGGTGTCTCAGATATGACTCCTGTAATTTCAGCCCTAATAGGCCTATACGGATTTTTAATCTTATACATCATACACCAATCTCTTAAGGACTTTTCTTATATCTATTTTTGCCGGACATGCAGATATACAACGGCCACAACCTGTACAAGCATAAATGTTAGCAACTTTTGGGAAAAAATCAAATTTCTTTTCAAATCGATTTCTTAATCTCATCCATAATTCTGGTCGGGGATTTGCCCCCCCTGCAACTTGAGCAAAATCTTTTATCATACAGGAGTCCCAAATACGCAAACGTGCCATCTGATTTTCGCTTTTTTGGTCATAAAGTAAAAAACAGTGGCACGTAGGACAGATTGTATTACACGCTCCGCACTCGACACACTTGTCCGCTTCATCAGCCCATATATCTGATTCATATCCTCTTTCAATAATACCCTTAAATAAATCCTGATAAGGGATTTTGTTTTCTTTTATATTTTTTTCGACTGATTTAGTAACTTTTTCTCTTTGTTCGTTTCTTTGGGAAAGGAATTTATCTTTTGTTTCTTCAAAAAGAGAAGAATATTTTTCAACAAGCCTCTTACCCTTTGGCGAGCCAACCTCAACAATAAAATCCTCTCGCACCGCAGAAAGATTTATATCAAAATTTTCAAGGGGATAAGGTTTAACATTTAGGGCAAGACAAAAACATGTATCTATAGCAGAAGTACAATCGGCAGAAATAATAAGGTTCTCTTTACGCCTATTAATATAGAAAGGATCTTGAAAATCATGATTTTTGAATACATAATCATGTATTTTAAATCCTTTAAGATCGCAAGCTTTCACACCAACTATACAATAAGGTTTTTGGCTTGTATGAGGAATGTCAGACTTGAAGTTTTCGGCAACGATTTCTCGTGCACGGAAGAAAAAGGATTTTAGTGGTTCAAAGGCTCGTACCTCACCGATAACAATATCATCAGTGAAGTCTATATACTTTTTATAAAAATACCGATCGCCTTTTTTAACAGGGACGTAAACCTCGTAATCGTCCTTTAAATTTTCGAGAAATTTTGCAAAATTACTAGAAGAAATGTACTGCATATTAGTACTTCCCCTTGTGAAGTAATTGCAACATTTTAGTTTTCTTAAACTTATATTATTTATTTAAGCACTTTTTTAATATTCTCTTTATCTAAATTCTTTGGTTCTTGCCTAAAATATACATTAACTACTGATTTTCATTTTTATTAAATCACCTAATATTATTTTGTGAAAATTATCACAAATCAAAATACAAAATTATTATATCACTAAGACAAGTAGTATGTCAACCATTCAAATTCAATAGATAGATCTACATTATGTATTTTAATTTTCGGGGGTAATATGACATGGACGGGGGCAAAATTTAAAATGGCTTTAATACCACCTGTTACCATTTTATCTACCACTTCCTGAACTGAATCAGCTGGTACCACTATTATCCCAATACTTATATTCTCCGTCTGGATAAATTTTTCTATCTCTTTTATATTATAAATAAAAATATGGCCAAGTCTCTTGCCTATTTTTGAGGGATTATTATCAAAAATCCCCTTGATTATAAAGCCCCTTTTCTGAAAGCCTTTATATCTTACTAAGGCTTTTCCTAAATTTCCTGCTCCGGCAATGATAACTGACCACTTTTTATCTAATCCCAATATCTTTTTTAATTCTTTTCCAAGATTTATTACGGGATATCCGATTCCTCTTTTACCAAATTCTCCAAAATAAGCCAAATCTTTACGAATTTGTGCTGAATTTATTCCAGTCATTTCGGCAATTTCAGATGAAGAAATATATTTTGGCTCTTTTTTATCTATATTTTCAATTAATTTTTCTAAACAACGATGGTATATAGATAGCCTGTTTATAGTAACGGAAGGAATATTTTTTCTCTTCAAAGTTATTTTTCCTTTTCCTATCTACTTGTTATCCATATTTCATAACCTAATTTCTTCAATTTCTCTGAAATTGCTTTGGCCTCATTTGAAGTTTTAAATTCCCCTACTTGAACCTTGTAAAGGGTTTTCCCCTTAATTACATAAGTCTGGTATCCTTTACCTCTTATCTCTTTAGCTAAATCCTGGGCACTTTTTTCTTTTGAAAAAGCTCCAACCTGAACAGTATATACCTTCTTATCTGAAACTATTTCAGACTCCTTTACTACCTTTACTTCTGGCTCTACTTTTGGAGTTTTAATCACGCTCGGCTCAGTAAGTGGTGGCTTCTCTTCTGGAGTAACCTCTTTTTTTATTTCTTCCTCAGGAGATTTCTCCTTTTCTTCAACCTTTTCCACTGTCTCCTTTTGGGGTAACTCAACAGGAACTTTTATGACAGGAGATTCTACTTTCTCTTCTTCCACAATTGTCGGCTCCTCAGGAGGAATATAACTCCTATCCCTGGCTAAATTAAAGGCCACACCCAAAATTATTATCGCACCTATCAAGATAATAAAGGTTTCCAGATTACTTCTGCTTTTCCTCTTATAAATCCTACTCGCTTTTCTCATATTAAATCATACTCCTATACTAACTTTTGGATAGATAAAAGTTTATATCTTATTTTTTATATTATATACCAATTTACTTTAATAATTCTACAAAAATTTTTAAAATCCTTCTTTTTTCTTTTTTAATCTATATATATTACTCAATTTGTTAAATATTTTTTATTATGATAACATAATTAGTGAATAGTTCACGAATACACAGACATCGTGAACTCCTAATGATAATAAAGTATCTAGACATAGCGAACTCTAGAGATTGAACCTTGATAAATCAATAGAGCCTTTTGGTAAAATGTTAGGAGTG